>Ga0105049_10001257_pt1 | contig 29798 bp, 28 predicted proteins | sample MAT06_FD_78087 | JGI IMG/M metagenome (GOLD analysis project Ga0105049, IMG submission 78087) | Freshwater microbial communities from Lake Fryxell liftoff mats and glacier meltwater in Antarctica - MAT-06 | ecosystem: Environmental > Aquatic > Freshwater > Ice > Liftoff microbial mat | place... | reverse complement strand
GGCTCGCCACCCGGGCAGAGCGACGGGACGACGTCGTTGAAGCCACCGATCCCGCGGCATGCGGCCTGCGATTCACGCTGAGCGGCGGTCGGGACCATCCACAGGAACATCACCAGCACGCCGATGCCCACCAGGGCCACCGCGCCGCCAGTCACGATTGCCACTGGATCGACCAGGACTGACCGTTCGGTGGGCTTGGGTGGCAGGGCCTTGGCCACCGGCAGGTCCTTGGAGTTTCCTTCGTCGGCCATGCGACACCATAACTGATCTTGTTCGAGCGAAAATCCCGAAGCGTGAAATCTGTGCGCCAGGCCAACTGCGGCTATGCTTGCCCCGATGTCGGTGCGCGGCGCGCTCAGCACCATGCCCGCGGAAGACGTCCTCGAATGGGTCGCCCGGCGGAAGCTGACGGCCCCACTCACGTTCGAGCGGCGCGGGATCGTCCGCAGCATCGGCGTCGAGGAGGGCTCAGTAATATGGGCCTCGTCGAACCGACGCGAGGAGCAGCTGGGCGTGATCCTCGTCCGCTCCGGGTTGGTCGCCGAGCGCGCGCTCGCCGATGCGCTCGAGGCGCGCGCCGAGACCGGCGTGCCACTCGGCAAGGTGCTGCTGATGTCGGGGCTGATCGCCGAGATCGACCTGGTCGAGATCCTCGCGACCAAGATCCGCGAGACGATCACCGACGTCGTGACCTGGGTCGACGGCACGTTCGACGTCGTCCCGCGCAGCACCAGCACCCCGGCGACCGGCGTCGATGCGCAGCTCCCGATCGAGATCTGTCTGACCATCGCGCGCCGCCGTCGCACGCGCATGATCGACATCATGAACGTGCTCGGCACCGATGACATCGCGTTCTACTGCCCCCCCACCGCGAACCCGCCGACCCCCGAGGACGGCCAGGTGATCGACCTCGGGAAGCTCTGGGCCCTCGCAGGTGATCGCCACACCGCCGCCGATATCGCCGCGACATTTGCGGGCGAGCGCTTCGCCGCGTTCGACGGGCTCGCGCGGATGGTCGCCGGCAACAAGCTCACCGTCGATCGCCGCCACCGCGAGCGCACGAACTCGGCCGTCGAGCTCGCCGCCGGTGCGCGCGGCCGGTTGCGCCAGGGCGATCGCGCCGGCGCCCTCGCGATGGCCACCCAGGCTCTCCTGCAAGACCCCAACGACCCCGAGGTGCGCAAGTCGTTCGCGCAGATCGAGCGTGCGCGGGTGGCCGAAATCGCGAAGCAGATGTTGTCGCGACATCGCGTGCCTCGTCGAATCCGCGAGCTCGACAAGCTCGGCGAGCACAACCTGCTCGATCTCGATCTCGAGCTTGCCGGTCGCGTCGACGGCCGCTGGGACCTGCTGTCACTGATCCGCTCGTCGGGTGTTCGCGAGGCCGAGGCGCTGCTCGCCTTCTCGCGGCTCGCGGATGCCGGCGTCGTCGAGCTCGGCTAGGCCATGGTCGAAACCAGCACCAACACGATCGATCGAGGCCAGCTGCTACCGCGCAGCGGCATCGGCGTCGACGGCGCGTGGCTCGTGATCGCCCCGCCGGGCAATCCGATCATTCGTCTCGATGCGCGACTGCTCGATCGCGTCGAGCTGATCGGCCGTTCGCCCACCGCGCCGATGGTGTGGTCCGGCGTCGCGACCGCCGGTGTCGCCGCCGCCGCGCTGTCGTGGATCCCGGGCAGCTGGTTCGCGTGTGCCGGCCTCGCGTATCTCGCGCACGAGCGGTTCTCCGAGGCGCGCCGCCGCTCGCGCAGTCGCGATCTGTTGCTCGCGCTCGGCGATCTCGAGGTCGCGCTCCACGTCGCCGACGGTCCCGAGGCGGCGAAGGGCATCTCCGAGCAGCTCGCGCCATACACGCGCGATGCACCGATCACGCGCCCCGAGGTGTTCGAGGATGCCAAGCGCCGGATGCGCGCGCAGGCCGCGGGCAAGGGCGAGGCATCCGCGCGCCGCGAGGTCGAGAACGCGTTGCTCGTCGGTGCCGACGTCGTCTACCTGCGCGGCGATTACCTGCAGGTCGGCAACGTCGCGTTCCGGATCTCCGAGGTTCGCGAGTACGCGCTGCGCGGTGCGAATCTGCCGCTGACCGGCGGGCGCTTGCTGCAGGCAGCGATGGGGCTGCTCGTGGTGGCCGCCGAGGAGCGCGCGTCGCAGGGCGAGGATGTCACGGTGCTCAGCAAGCGGATCGCCGAGTACGAGAGCTGGTCCGGTCACACCGCGGGTCGCTGAACAAGGTCCGGCCGGCCGGACCGGATCATCAACCGCAGCTCGAACGCGCAGCCGTGCTGTGGCTCGGATGCAGCATCGACCAGCCCACCCCATGGCTCGAAAATCTCGCGTGCGAGGTCACCCAATGCCAGCACGCGATCGCTGCCGCTACCGTTGTCGATGAACGAGACCAGCGCCCACGCCGGATCTGCGGGATCCAGCGTCGTGCGCACCGAGAGCGTGCTGCTGTCGAGCGCGCGCGCGGAAGCAGCGCAGATCGCGACCAGCTGCGCGACGACGAGTGCGAACGTGCCCGGCGCGCCCTGCACCTGCGGCGTCGCCCCGAGATCGATCATCAGCTCGATGCCCGCCGCGATGTGATGGTTCGCGAGTCGCAGTCCGTGATCGACGCCGGCCGCGAGATCGAACCACTGCGGCGTGCGATCGAGCAGCGCACGTTCAAGCTCGTCGAGCCGGCGCGACAGCGTGGTGGCCTCGAGGTACACGCCGCCGAGGTCCTGCCGGAGCGCCTGCACCGAGCGCCACGGATACGGCGCGGGTCCGGTCGACAACGCGACGTGACGTTCGAGGTGATCGACGACGAGCCCGAGGCGATCGCGCATCGCGCGCAGCGGCTCGGCCAGCTGCTGCGTGACATCGGTGGCGACCTGGCCGGAGATCTTGTCGCTCACAAGCTCCCTGTCAGCAAGAACCAACCTTCGCCGACGCCTTCGTCGGTGAGGCCGCGGGCGTACCCGATCTCGAACGTGCCGGGCACGAAGTAGCCGAAGAACGCGTCGAGCCGGAGCGCACCACCGATCGAGTAGCGAAGATTGCGATCGACCTCGAGCTCGGTATCGAACGCGGTACCGACATCGGCGAGACCCGCGATCGAGATCCGGCGCACGTAGATCGGCAGGGTGCCGAGGCCGCGCTCGATCTGCAGCAGCTCCTGCCGGTACTCGAGGTTGAGCAGATGGAACTGGTTGCCCTGCACGGTGCGCGGCTCGTAGCCACGCAGATAGCCGGTGACGCCGGTGCGGATGCTGTTGATCACCGAATTGACGATGTCCTGCGTCGGCACACCGCCGAGAGAGAACCCACCGCCGCGAAACTGATCGCCCGCGCGAAACGAGCCGGCGAGCCGTGCTGAGATCACCGGCGTCTTGCCCCACAGCCGGCGAAACGTGTTGGCCGAGTACGACATCGTGAGGTTCGAGAACGTCGCGCCGAGCGCCTCGTGATCGATGCGCGCGCCGGCGGATAAGTCAAACCCCCAGTTCGGCCCGACGCCGAAGGTCACGCCACGCACGCTCGAGTACGAGACGCGGGCACCGAGCCCCGCCTGGCGAAAGTTCGTCGGCGGCCGCACCGGGACGCGCATGTTCGGATCGGGATCGGGCGGCAAGAGCAGTGGTTCGTCGACGAGCCGGAAGTAGTCGACGTCGTAGTCGAACGACATCGCCCAGCTCGACGCTGGCCGCGACTCGAACGGGATCGACGTCGAGATCGTGCCGCCCCAGTCCTCCTGCTTGTACGTCGAGTTGACCCCATCGACGCGGAACCCGCCGCGCTCGCTCACCGTGCGCGACGCGGCGAGCCGGAGCGGGAACCGGAGGCGGTTGTACGAGTAGACACCGCCGATCGAGATGTCGCCGGTGCTGAGGTTGGCGCCGAAGGCGAGCTGGTACGAGTGGAGGTTGAACGGATCGCTACCGTCGGTCTGGATCGAAAGGCCGGTGTCGTTGTTGGTGGTCTGCAGCTGCGCCGACCACGCACGTGGAGCGAGCGTCTCGATCGGCCGGTACTTGCGCGGTGCCGACACCGCGACCTCGTTGTCACGCACGTCGACGGCTCGCGGTCGATCGTCGACGTAGCGCTGCGCCGGTAGCCACGCGGTGCGATCGAGCGTCAGCTCGTAGATGTTGTAGCCACCCCTCGGCACCGCGTTCTGGTACGCGAGCCGCGTGCCGTCTGGCGACACCGCCGGGTGGAACGCACCGCCGAGCACGTTCGTGATCTGCCAGGTCGCGCCGTCCGTGGTGTCGTACGCGTAGATATTGGAGATGCTCGTGCGATCGCTATCGAAGTAGACGTAGCGACCGTCCGCCGACCACGTCGGAGCCATGTCGATCGCGCGATCGTTCGTGACCTCGACGACCGCACCGCTGGCGAGCTCGACGATCAGGATGTCGCGCTTGCCGCCGCGCCGCCACGCCGAGAACGCGATCCGCGAACCGTCGGGGCTCCACGCTGGCGAGTACACCTGATCGCGCGGCTGACCGCGCCAGACGATCGAGACCTCTCCGTTCGGCACCGCGTCCGCCACCGCGAGCACGCTCTCCGAGATCTCGTTGCGCGAGTACGCGATGCGCCGGCCATCGGTCGACACCGACGGATCTCTCGCGCGCGCACCGAGGGTGAGGCGCACGACCTGTTTGGTCTGGGCGTCGAATCGCATCAGATCCTGGAACGAGTACTCGCGACGAAACAGACGATTCTGCTCGAAAATAAGCGAGCCGTCGGCGAGCACGTCGAACGAGCCGATCGCATCGGCGCGCATCACATCGCGCGCGATCGCACCAGAGGCGCCCGCCCCGACGCTGAGCGCGCGGATCTTCGCCTGTGAATAGCCATCGCTCTGGAGCCAGTACAGCTCCTTGCCGTCGGGTGCATAGACCGGGAAGACGTTGACCTCGCCCGTGCGGGTCAACGCGCGCCCGGACGCGAGCCCGCGGCGCTCCGCGGCCATCTCCTGCATGCCGTAACGATCGCGGAGATAGCCCTTCCAATCCTCGTACAGCTGGGTGAACGGCTTGCCGGTGACCTTCGCGATCTGGCGATTGATCGCGTACGGCAGTGGATGCGATCCGCCGGCGTGGCTCATCGCGCGCAGCGTGTCCTCGCCGAACCGGTCGAAGATGTAGCGCAGGAAGTGTGAGCCGTAGACGTAGATCGCGTTGCCACGCGGAAACTGCCGCGGCGAGCCCGTGACTTGGTCGAGCCGGAGGTCCTTGTCGTCGTGGCGCGCGATGCGAATGAACTGTTCGAACCGGGTGCCGCGATCGCGTCCGCCGGAGGCCTTCTTGCTCTCCTCGTAGGTCGCGACGCCCTCGATGAGCCACCGCGGCATGATCTGGTTCGGCGCCCAGGTCTTGCCAAAGATCCGGTTGTAGACCGTCGGCAGCCCCTCGATCGTGTCGAGGTGGAGGATGTGCGTGTACTCGTGCGTGACCAGGCCGTACAGCCAGTCGTCGTGATCGTCGAGCTCGTTGAAGGCACTCGGCGCGGTGGCGAACAGCTGGATCGCATTACGCGGCAGCACGCCCGCGAAGCCGTTCGCGCTGTCGGTATCGTCGACGAGGACGATGATCGTCTTCTCGGCGGGTGCGTGATCGAGCGCGGGTGACAGGTTGCGGTGCGCGCGCTCCGCTACCTGTGCGAGCCGGCGCGCCAAGGTCTCGAGCCGCGAAAAGTAGTGGATGACGAAGTGCTCGGTCTCGATCGTATAGAAGCTGAGTGTCGGATCACCGGCCTGCGCGGTGCTCGCAACGATCGTGAGTGCCGCGAGCGCGAGTGCCGCGAGCGCCGCCTTCATGCACGTCGCCCGACGATGGCGAAGAAGTCGCTGACCATCCCACGGACCTCGGCAGCGGTTGCCAGCTTCTGGATCTTCGACACCAGGATCTCGGCATCCCCGACTTTCATGTTCCGGATCGTCGCCTTGACCTCGGGCACCGACACCGCCGACATCGAGAGCTCGCGGATCCCGAGGCCGAGCAGCACCGCCGCGATCATCGGCTCGCCGGCCATCTCGCCGCAGATCGAGACCGGGATGTTCGCGCTCTTGGCCGCCGCTGCGACACCGCCGATCAGCCGCAACAGCGACGGGTGAAGCGGCTCGTAGAGGTACGAGACGTACTCGTTCACGCGATCGACGGCCATCGTGTACTGGATCAGGTCGTTGGTGCCGATCGAGAAGAAGTCACACTCCTGCGCCAGCAGATCCGCAGTCACCGCCGCTGATGGCATCTCGATCATGATGCCGACCTTGAGGTTCTCGTCGAACGCGACGCCCTCGGCGGCGAGCTCGGTCCGGACCCCGTCGAGCACGGTCTTGGCCGCGCGCAGCTCGGCGACGCCCGAGATCATCGGGAACATCAACTTGATCGGGCCATGCGCCGATGCTCGCAGCAGCCCGCGCAGCTGCGCGTGAAACAGCGGTCGCCCGAGCTCGGCGAGACACAGCCGGATCGAGCGCAGTCCGAGTGCGGGGTTCGCCTCCTCGAGATCTGCCGCCTCGAGGAACGGGGCGAGCTTGTCGGCGCCGAGGTCGAACGTGCGGATCGTCGCCGGTCGGCCCTCGAGCTTCTGGATCATCGCGAGCGCGCTCTGGAAGTGGCGCTCCTCGTCGGGCAGCTCGTCGTGACCCATGAACAAAAACTCGGTGCGGAACAGGCCGACGCCCATCGCGCCGTACTCGAGCGCGTCATCGAGCTCATCGGGATTGTCGATGTTCGCGTAGAGCTGGATGTCGTGATCGCAGCGCGTCCGCGCGGGCAGATCGCGCATCGCCTGCAGCTGCGAGCTCGCGGCGACCTGGCGACGCTGCTCGTCGCGAAACTCCGCGACCGTCGCAGCCGACGGATTGACGATCACGATGCCGGCCGCGCCGTCGATCAGCACCAGGTCGTCGGTCTCGATCACCTCGGTGATCGTCTCGAGGCCGACCACCGCGGGGATCTCGTGTGCGCGCGCGATGATCGCCGTGTGTGAGGTCTTGCCGCCGGCATCCGTGACCAACCCGGAGACCGCGGCCTTGTGGAGCTGCGCGGTATCGGCCGGTGACAGGTCGTACGCGACCACGATCGCGTCGGGCGGCGGCTGCAGCGGCCCGGTGTCGCGACCCAGGAGATTGCGCAGCACGCGCTCGAACACGAACTCGACATCGCTGCGGCGCTCGCGCAGGTACTCGTCCTCGATCTGGTCGAAGATCTCGGTGATGTCGTCGACCGCCTTGCGCGCGCCCCACTCCGCGTTGATCAGCTCGTCGCGGATGTAGCTCACCGCGGCGCCGACCAAGTGCTCGTCGTGGAGCATCATCTGGTGGGCGGTGATGATGTGGTAGTCGCTCTCGTTCTCCGACGCGAGCTTCTCCTTGATCTTGGAGAGCTGCTTGTCGGACGCCGCGATCGCCTTGTAGAGCCGTGCGATCTCGGTGTCGACGTCGTCGGACTCGATGTGATGGCGTGGTGCCTTCAGCGTGTCGCGACCGATCAGATACGCGCGTCCGAACGCGATGCCCGGCGATACGCCGAGGCCTCTCCGCCGGACCTCCTCGCGTCTGTTGTCGCTCATCCGGCGCCTACTTGCCTTCGCCGAACTTGTCGTCGATCAGGGCGGCGATCGCGACGATCACCTCGCCGGCCTTCTCGCCCTTCGCGCGCAGCGTCACCGTGGTGCCCTTGCTGGCGACCAACATGAGCACGCCCATGATGCTCTTGCCGTTGACCTCGTGGCCGTCCTTGGTGACCGTGACCTCGCACGGATACTTCGATGCCAGTTGCACCAGCTTGGTCGCCGCACGTGCGTGCAGACCGAGCTCGTTCTGGATCATCATCGTCTTCTCGACCATCTCCACTCCACCCGTCGACGTCATCCCGACCCCCGTTCGACATCGCGGTGGCGCACCAGGATATCCCACTCGCCACCGAGTCTGCGCCGTAGCTCTTCGACGATCGTCACCGACCGATGCTGGCCGCCTGTGCAGCCGATCGCGATCGTGACGTACAGCTTCCCTTCCTTCTGGAAGTGCGGAAGCGTGAATCGCAACAGGCCCTCGATCTGCCGCGTCAGCTCGAGTCCGTCGGCGCCGAGCACGTACCGCGCAACCTCGGGATCGCGCCCGTCGAGGTGGGTCAACGTCGGCTCGAAGTACGGGTTCGGAAGGAACCGGCAGTCGAACACCAGATTGAACTCGAGCGGCAGGCCGTGCTTGAAGCCGAAGCTGACGATCGTCACCGCGAGCTTGCCGGTGCCGCCGTAGCGATCCTGGATGATCGCCTTCAGCTGATGCATGTTGAGGTTCGAGGTGTCGACCACGGCCGCACCGTGCCGCATCTCGGTCAGCAGCTCGCGATCGCGACGGATCCCCTCGGAGAGATCATCGCCCGACAGCGGATGCCGGCGCCGCGTCTCGTTGAACCGTCGCAGCAGCACTTCATCGGTGGCGTCGAGGAACATCACCTCGAGGCGATGCCCCGAGCCGCGCAACTTGCCGATCACCTCACGCCACGCCGACAGGTTCTTGCGCTGCCGCGAGTCGATCGCGATCGCCACCTTGTCGCGATCGCCCTCGTGCGCGAGGTGATCCATCATCTGCGCGACCAGCGGAACCGGGATGTTGTCGACACAGAAGAACTCGATGTCCTCGAGCGCGCGCAGCGCGGTGCTCTTGCCCGCGCCCGACAGTCCCGTGACGACGACGATCTGCATCTACGACTTCCCCATCGCGCGATCGAGCGACTTCTGGAACGCCTGCGCCGAGTGAATGCCCTGGAGCTTGAGCAGCTGGTTGCGTGCCGCCACCTCGACGATGGTCGCCAGGTTTCGACCCGGTCGCACCGGCACGCGCAGCGCGGCGATCTGGACCCCGAGGATGTCATCGTGGCGATCGTCGAACCCGAGGCGGTCGTACTCCTCGGTCGGCGCCCAGTCGCGCAGCTCGATCAATAGCTCGATCCGCTTGGTCTCGCGGATCGCCGCGATGCCGAACAGGTCCTTGATGTTGATGATGCCCAGCCCACGGATCTCCATGTGGTGACCGAGCACGCCGGCGGCCTTGCCGATCACGTGCGTGCCACGCCGCTGGATCTGGATCACATCGTCGGCGACCAGCCGATGTCCGCGCTGCACGAGATCGAGCGCGGTCTCGCTCTTGCCGATCCCGCTCTTGCCGGTGACCAGCACGCCGACGCCAATCACGTCGACCAGCACGCCGTGGAGCTCGGTCGCAGGCGCGAGGCGATCGTTCATCCACGCGGTCACCGCGGCGATGAAATCCGCGGTCACCAGCTCCGACACGAGGAGCGGGACGCCGCCGCGAACACACGCGTCGCGAAGCTCGATCGGAGCCTCGCGTCCGCGGCACACCACGACGCACGCCGGATCACTCGCCATCATCGTGGCGATCCCCGTCGTTCGCGCGGCCTCGTGTTCGGTCAGGTACTGGATCTCGGTGCCGCCGATCACCAGGACGCGACCGTCGTGGAGTTGCTCGGGCCAGCCGGTCAACGCGAGGCCGGGCTTCTGGATCCGTGGCGCGCTGATCGTGCGGGTCAGCCCCGCTGTCCCCGCGATCGCCGTGGCCTTCAGATGCTCCACGCCGAGCATCTCACCCACCGTGATCGCGCTCGACACTAGTACTTGGCGTCCTCTTCCGCGACGACGGAGTACATGGCCTCGGCATCGTCGGCCGCGAGCAGACGCCGCCGGAACTCCGGGTCCTTGAACACACGACTGATCCGCGCGAGCGCCTTGAGGTGCGCTCCGGTCGAGGACTCGGGCGCGACCAGGACGAAGAACAGATAGGTCGGGTGACCGTCCATCGAATCGAACTCGACCCCGCCGGGGATTCGTCCGAGACAGGCGACGATCTCACCGACCGCGCTGAGCTTGCCGTGCGGGATCGCGACGCCTTCGCCGATCGCGGTCGACGCCAGCGCCTCCCGTTCGATCAGCACCTTCGCGAGTGTTGCGCGGTCGATGCGCGGGTGATGCCCCGCCATGTACGCGGCAAGCTCCTCGAGGATGCCTTTCTTGTCGGTCGCCTTGAGCGCGGGAACGACCATGTCGCGCTTGATGAGGTCGACGATCTTCATAGCGACGATCCAGCTCGTGTCACGAGCTCAAAGCAACGTACCACTTTCCCACGCGCAAGGGCGTGGGGAGCGGTCACGTCGTCGCGCCCATTGGCGTTTCGATCAGACCGTAGGCGCCGTCCTCGCGCTTGTAGACCACCGCGACGCGACCGTCGGTGTCGTGCCGGAACACCAGAAATGGCTCATGAAGCAGGTTGAGCTGCACGATCGCGTCGGACACCGACATCGGCTGGGCGTGGAACTTCTCGGTCTTGACGACCTGGAAATCCATACTCTGCATCGGGTGTGAGTCGCTCGTGGGCACCGAGCCATTGCGGTTGGCGGCCGGCTCGCCGTCGACGCCCGAAAACGCCTCCTCGACGACCGAGTGTGACCATGGCATCGCCTGCACGTGGTGAGGGCGCGCCTTCATGCCCTCGAGCTTGCCCTTGTACTTGCGGACCTGGCGCTCGATCTTGGCGATGCAGAGGTCGATCGAGCTGTACATGTTCTCCGTCGTCTCGTGGCCGGCGACGGAGAGGCCGTTGTGCAGCTGGAACGTCACATCGATTCGATGGTTGTGACGCTCGGTCGACAGGACGACGTGACAGCTGATCGGATCGGGCAGGTACTTTCTGACTCGCTCCATTCGCTCTTTGGCGTACGACTTCAAAGCTTCGGTCGGTTCCATGTGGCGGAACGTCACCGCGAATTGCATCGAGTCCTCCGTTAAAGTTGGATCGATCCTATCCCTCTCTCAACGGATGATCACTCGATCCCCGACTCGATCTCACGGGTGAGCGGAGGCGGTACACTCAGCGGACCGAGCGCGTCGATCAGCGCCTGGGCAGTGTGTTGCGCGGCCCGTAGGATCGTCGGTTCGATCGACCCGACCAGCTCGTCGAGCACCGCGAGGCAGTCCTGGGTGACCCGCCGCGCCTTTGCGTAGACGGCTCGCTGCTCGACCAGCGACTCGGAGCCTGCGGCCTGCTTGACCAGCAATGGGACCGACGTCGACTTGCGGTCGAGCTGGTCCCGGAGAAAGGTTCGCTCGACCCCAGCCACCAACCCGACCACCTCGAGCACCTCGGCTTTCAGCCGGATGGCGAGCTCGTAGATCACGAGCCGTTCTACTACGCGACCAAGCTTCCGGGCGACCGGCTACCCGAGGCGTATCTCAGAACACTTGCTTGCGCTTGCTCGAGCTCAGGATGCCGAGCTGCTCGCGATACTTCGCGACGGTGCGGCGCGCGATGTCGATGCCGCCCTTCTTGAGCAGCTCGACGATCTTCTGGTCCGAGTGCGGACGTTTCGAATCCTCGGCCCCGACCAGCTCCTTGATCTTTGACTTCACGGCCTGGCTCGCCAAGTCCTCGCCGTTGGTGCGCGAGATCCCGCTGTTGAAGAAGAACTTGAGCTCGTAGATGCCCTGCGGTGTGTGCACGTACTTCGACGTGGTCACGCGGGAGACCGTGGACTCGTGCATGCCGATGTCCTCGGCCACATCGCGAAGAATGAGCGGCTTGAGATGGGCGATGCCCTTGTCGAAGAACTCGCGCTGGAACTTCAGGATCGATTCCGCGACCTTGATGATCGTGCGTTGACGCTGCTGGATCGACCGGATCAGCCACTGCGCGCTGCGCAGCTTGTCCTGGACGTAATCCTTCGACGCGGCGCTGTTGCCCATCGCGTTCTTGTAGAAGCCGCTGATCTTGAGCTTCGGCAGCCCGTCATCGTTTGGCACGACGAAGTACTTGTCGCCGACCTTGTGGATGTAAACGTCAGGCGTGACGTAGTGTGGATCGTCGGTGCTGTACTGCCGACCCGGGCGCGGGTCGAACTCCATGATGACTTTCGCCGCCTCGTAGATCTCCTCGAGCGGCTGCTTCAGGTCTCGCGCGATCGCCTGGTAGTTCTTCTTCTCCAGGTTGCCGAGGTGGCTCCTGATCATCTTCACGCACAGGTCATCGTCCTGACCTGCGGCGATGCACTGGATGAGCATGCACTCGGCGAGCGAGCGCGCTCCGACCCCGATCGGATCGAAGCTCTGGATCTTCTCGAGCACGATCTCGCAGGTCACTGGGTCGACGCCGAGGTCGGCCGCGAGCTCGGGGATCGGCGGATCCTTGATGTAGCCATCGGCGTCGATGTTGCCGAGGATCTCGAGCCCGATCTCGAGCTGCTCCTGCGGCAGGTTCGTCATCTTGAGCTGCCACGCCAGGTGGTCGTGCAAGCTCATCGGCTTGGTCAGCGTCTGCTCGAGGGACGGCATCTCCTCGCCGTCGCCGCGGAACGCCGGCATCGGCGGTCCCATCGAGTAGTTGTCGAGGTAGTTCTCCCAGTCGATCTCGTTGACCGCGGTGGCGTCGCCCTTGATCTCGGTCTGGGCGACACCGTCGACCATCGACCCCTCGATCGAGAGCTCCGTCGAGCCGGCACCCTCGAGCTGGTGCAGTTGCTCGACGTCGCTACCGGCCTCGTCGCGCTCTCGCGAGCGCTCCATATCGAGGTCCATCTCGTCGTCGAGAATTGGATTCTCGAGCATCTCGTCGTGCACGAGCTCGGCCAGCTCCATGCGCGACAGCTGAAGCAGGCGGATCGCCTGTTGCAGCTGAGGTGTCATCACCAGCTGCTGCGAGAGCTTCAGTTCCTGACGCATTTCCATCGCCATCGGGAACTCCTTATTCTTTTCGCTTGTTTAGCATGAGAAACTCACGCTTGAGCGCGCGCCATCACCTGGTATGACGCTTGAAATAGACCCTACGCGCAAAGCGTGGTTCTGTAAAGACCTGATGGCCCAGCTCTTGCTTTGTGCCAACGATCTCAGCCTGATCGGCGAGCGGCTGAGGATGTGACCTGACCGACCGCGGGGCAAAACGCCCGCGAGTCAGTCAGCGGCTCTGGAGGCGATCGACGGCGGCCTTGATGAACCGCGCGAACAACGGATGCGGGGCGCTCGGGCGCGACTTGAACTCCGGGTGGAACTGACAGGCAACGAAATACGGGTGCTGCGGAATCTCCAGCATCTCGACCAGCCGGCCGTCCGGCGACAGCCCCGACAGCACCATGCCGTGACGCTCGAGGGCATCCCGGTAGTTGTTGTTGATCTCCCAGCGATGGCGATGCCGCTCGCTGATCTCGGTCGTGCCGTACGCCTCCGCCGCGCGGGTGCCGGGCTTGAGCACGCACTGGTAGGCGCCGAGCCGCATCGTCGCGCCCTTGTCGCTGACGCCGCGCTGATCCGGCATCAGGTCGACGACCGGATGTGGCGTCAGGGGATCGATCTCGGTCGAGTTCGCGCCCTCGAGGCCACACACGTGACGAGCGAACTCGATGCACGCCATCTGCATGCCGAAGCAGATGCCGAAGTACGGCACCTTGCCCTCTCGCGCGTAGCGAACGGCGGCGATCTTGCCCTCGGTGCCGCGGGCGCCGAACCCGGGCGCGACCACGATGCCATCGTAGACCTTGAGCTGCTCGGCGACCTGCGTTTGCGTGAGCTTCTCGAGATCCTCCGAATCGATGTGCTTGATCTCGACGCGGCAGTCGTTCGCGATGCCGCCGTGGAGCAACGCTTCGTTGAGGCTCTTGTACGCCTCGACCAGCGACACGTACTTGCCGACGAACCCGACCGTGACCTTGCGCTTCGGCTGGGTGATCCGTGCGACGACTTCCTCCCACGCGCTGAGCCGCGACGCACGCGACCAGATATTGAGCAGCGAGGCGAGCTTCTGATCGAGGCCCTGCTCGCAGAGCAGCAGCGGCAGGCGATACACGGTGTCGACGTCGATCGACTGGAACACCGCATCGGCCGCGACGCTGCAGAACATCGCCATCTTCTTGATCGTGTCGTCGGACAGCCTCTGCTCGCACCGCACGACGAGTACGTCGCACTGGATGCCGATCTCGCGCAGCTTCTGCACCGAGTGCTGCGTTGGCTTGGTCTTGAACTCGCCCGCGGCGCGGATGTGCGGCACCAGCGTGAGGTGAACGCTGACCGAGTTCTGCGTGCCGAGCTCGACGCGCAGCTGGCGTACCGCCTCGAGGAACGGCAACGACTCGATGTCGCCGACGGTCCCGCCGACCTCGACCACGAGGACGTCGAGACCCTCGGCCGCGTTGACGATCCGCGACTTGATCTCGTCGGTGATATGAGGAATCACCTGCACGGTCGACCCGAGGTACTCGCCGCGACGCTCCTTGCCGATCACGACCGAGTACACCTGGCCGGTGGTGATGTTGTTGACCCTCGACATCTTGGTCGACACGAAGCGTTCGTAGTGACCGAGATCCAGGTCGGTCTCGGCACCGTCGTCGGTGACGAACACCTCGCCGTGCTGGGTCGGGTTCATCGTGCCCGGATCCACGTTGATGTACGGATCGAGCTTCATGTTCGCGACCTTGAGGCCGCGGTTCTCCATCAGCGCGCCGATCGACGCGGAGACCATGCCCTTCCCGAGGGACGACACCACGCCGCCGGTGACGAACACGAACTTGGTCTGCTGCGCCATAGGATCACTTCCCGGGACAGCGCGATGACTGCCCGAGGCTTTCTACCGATTTGGCCCCGGACACGCAACGTTCCACGTGGCATCACGCGCGATGTGATCACCGACGATTTCGCCGTTGATCGCTCCGCGACTCGGCGTATTCTCGCTGATCCCAGCGGGTGGCTAGAGGCCCGCGGTGGCGCTCTCGAGGATGGTCTCGAGCGCGTTCTGGCCAGCGAGCCAGACGCCGTGCGCGAGGCAGCGGTCGAGCACCACCGTGAACAGCTGATGCTTGGTCATCGTGGTCATGCAGCGCGGGCACGCGAAGGCGGCCTCGGGGCTCGTGATCGGCGGACCGAGCTTGCGCACGAACGTCGCGATCGTCGGCTGCTGCTCTGGGTTCTTCCACGGGAAGCCGCGCGGCCGCAGCAGCGCCATCGCCTGCTCCGTGCAGATCTGGTCGATCAGCTCGGTCTCGGGCACGAACGTTCCGTGGCACTGACCGCAGGACAGCCGCGTTCCCTTGGGGTCCAGCCCGCACGCACAGCGCGGGCAGCTGAAGAAGGTGTCGCGATGCACGCGCCGAGCATCGCACGTGTCAGCGAACGCGCTCTCTGCCGCGATCGAGATCGAGGTGGCGACGTTCGAACCCGATCGTCGAGGCAAGCCCGCGCCTCCTAGGGCTTGCCTGGGGACGACATTCCCCAACCCGGGTGCACGCGACGCGCAACCCTCATGACTTGCACGATGGAATCGCGCATCGCGCGCTGTCACATTCTTTGCACACATCGAATCACATGCGAAAGACCGCGTTCCTGCTGGTCGTCTTGATCACTGGTCTGGTGCTGCTCGTCGAGAACACCCGCGATGACGAAGGCGACCAGTCTCCGCCTGTGCAGCTCTACGATGCGCGTTGAAACGCTGACGGTTCAACACGGTAGATTCACGTAAATCTCTGATTTCAAATAGGTCGCGGCGACGGTCCGGCCATTGCGTAACTCGGCGACATGTTCATCGAACGCCCTCTCGCGAGCCTCCCTGCCAACCTCGCCGCGCGCTTTCTCGAGACGCTGGCCGTGCCAAAATTGTCGGTCACCGATCCAGATCTGATGACGCTTGGCTTCCAGAAGGTGGCGGTGAGCTGGACGCCGGCGCCGCCCGCCGCGTTCGAGCCGATCGGCCTCCGCAAGACGATGTTCCTGTCGCTCCAGCTCGCGCAGGCCGCCTGATGCGCGCGTGGTTCTCGCAGCGCCGCGTCGCCTTCGCGGTCACCGGCACCGTCGCCGTCGCCCTCTCGACCTGCGTGTTCGCGTGGGCGTTGACCGCCGGCGCCTCGCCGCACGCCGCGACGTTCGTTCGCCTCGCGATCGCCCTCCCGATCCTGTATGTCGGCTACTCGCGGTACATGCTGGGCGCGACGCTGCGCGCGGATCGCGCCACGCTCGGCCGCGGTCCGGCGGAGCTCCAGATGCTCGCGCGGGTCGGGATCGCGATCGGCGTCGCCACCGGGCTCAAGCTGGCGATCGAGCCGCTGCTCGTCACCGTCCTGGTCGGCGATCCGATGACCGCGCTGCTCGCGCCGCTGATCGGCGACTTCGGCTACGGCGCGCTCGCGACGTTTCTGATCCTGCGCGCTACCGCAGACCTGCGCGCAGATCGCGTGCGAGCAACGTATGAAACAGGTTTTCACCAGCCTCGCGTCGCACGCTGAGCCGGCCCGCGCCGTACGCGCGCGATGACAGCCCGCGCTGCACGCTCTCGCAGATCGCGTGATCCTCGTCCTGGATCTTCTCGCTGACCGCCATGCTGCTGCGGTTCTGCGGCATTCGCGATTCGGAGAGGTCGTCGAAGTAGAAGTCGAAGATCACCTTCACGCGATCGACGCCCAGCGGGATCACGAGGTTGGTGTCGAGGTAGCCCTCGTACCAGTTGAGCATCAGATTCGGATAGACCCAGTAGTAGAGCGCCTTGCCCTTGCGGACGTTCGCGGTCATCGACTCCACGCTCGCGTCGATCGGGCTCGACTGCAGACAACACCGCTTGAAGTTCTCGATCGTGTAGTCGGTGTACTCGAGGATCGAGGACAACCCCGCGTGCAGGTGCGGCACGTGATAACCGCCGTCGAGATAGTTGTCGACGAAGACCTTCCAGTTGCAGGCGAGCTCGTACTCGCGGCGCTCGCAGAACGAAAGCTTCGCGAGTCCGAGCGGTGCGACCTGCGCGACGAGCGGCCCGAGAGAGTCGATCAGTGGCATCGGGTCGGGATCGAGGTGCACGAACACGAAGTGTTCCCACGTCGCGACCGCGACCGGCACCAGGCCCATCGTCGACTTGTCGAGCTCGGCGACGCCATCCATCTCCGGCAGGCCGCGCAGCTTGCCGGCGAGGTCGTACGTCCAGCCGTGATACGGGCAGCGCAACCGATCGACCTTGCCGCACGGCGCGGTCATCACCGCCGCAGCATGATGGCGACACACGTTGAAGAACGCGCGGAGCTCGCCATCGCTCCCGCGCACGACCACGATCGGCTCGTTGCCGACGGTCGCGGTCAAGAACTGCCCGGACTCGGCGACCTGCGCGACCCGGCCGACCAGCTGCCAGCTGCGACTCCACACGGTCTGGCGCTCGAGCACCTCGACGCGCGGATCGGTGTACCAGCTGCCGGGAATCGTCCACGCGCGCTCGAGCGGCAGCGTGTCGTCGAACCGGGAGATCACGTCGGCGAGCGAGTCGGTCACCGCGTGGTGGTAGTCGAGGGGCGGGAGGTTTGACAAGCCCTGCGTCACGCTCGCCGGGTGAATACGCAGGACCGCGCGTGCGGATCGACCCTGCCTGTGAGCGCGGGCGAGCTGACCCGAACCGCCGCGGTGCTCGCGAAACTCACGCCGTTCTTCGAGAAGCTGCCATGACCGCCACGCGTCCGTGGGCGACGTTCGCCACCTGCTGTCTCAGCTTGTTTCTGGTCTCGCTCGACATCACCGCGATGACCGTCGCGCTGCCGGCGATCAGCGCCGACTTCGGAACGTCGATCAGCGGCCTGCAGTGGACGATCGACGTCTACACCGTCGTGATCGCCAGCTTCCTGATGCTGGCCGGCGCGATGGCGGATCGGTACGGCCGCCGCCGCGTGTTCCGGATCGGCCTCGTCGTGTTCTCGCTCGGCTCGCTGCTCTGTAGCTTCGCTCCGAGCGACGGCGCGCTGGTCGCGTTCCGGATCGTCCAGGCCCTCGGCGGCGCGATGCTCAACCCGGTGGCGATGTCGATCATCGTCAACACGTTCCCCGACGTGCGGGTGCGGGCGCGCGCGATCGGCATGTGGGGCGCCGTGATCGGCATCTCGATGGCGATCGGTCCACTGCTCGGCGGCGCGCTCGTGCAGGCCGTCGGCTGGCGCGCGATCTTCTGGATCAACCTCCCGATCGGCATCGCGGCGATCGCGCTGACTCCGCCACGTGCCGGAATCCAGGGCCGAGCGCCCCCGGCGATTCGATGCGATCGGTCAGCTGCTGGTGGGTGATCTCGCTCGCCACGCTGACGGCGACGATGATCGAGGGTCCGCATGCCGGCTGGCAGTCGGTGCCGATCCTCGGCGGCTTCGTGATCGCGATCCTCGCGATCGTCGCCCTGCTCGCCCACGCGCGCCGCGCCGCCGCGCCGTTGATCGATCTGCGGTTCTTCTCGAGCTGGCCGTTCGCCGCGGCCACCGGGCTCGCCGTCCTCGCGTTCGCTGCCTTCAACGGCGCGCTGTTCCTCAGCTCGCTCTACCTCCAGCAGGCGCGCGGCCTGCCACCCACGATGGCCGGGCTCTGCATGCTGCCGATCGCGGTCGCGCTTGTCGTCTGCGCGCCGATCTCCGGCCGGCTGGTCAGCAGCGGGCACACGCGCACCGTGCTCGTGATCGCCGGCATCGCGATCGCGATCGGCGGCGTGCTGATCACCGGCGCGGATCTCGAGACCCCGATCGCGCAGGTCGTGCTCGCGCTCGGCATCTTCGGGATCGGCTTCGGCGCGATCAATCCGCCGATCACCAACGCGGCGGTGTCGGGCATGCCCCGCGCGCGCGCCGGCGTCGCCGCCGGGCTCGCATCGACCAGCCGCCAGGTCGGCGCTTCGCTCGGCGTCGCGCTCGCGGGATCGATCGCCGCTGCCGATGGCCACGATCCCGGCTTCTCGGAGTCAACCCATCCGTTCTGGTGGGCGGTCTGCGCGTGCGGGCTCGCGATCGTGGTGCTCGGACTGATCTCGACCGGCGTCCGCGCGAAGCGCAGCGTCCAGACACTCGACGCTGCGATGAGTGATTAGCTGCCGATCGCGACGCCGAGGAGCCAATATCGACGCTGACGCCGTGCCGTGAGCACTTCACCGATCCGGACGAACACCCGCTGACGCAGCGCGGGCTTGGTACGTGAACCAGAGTGTTGCTGCCATGATCACGGCAAGACAGGCGCCGCCGACCATCACATATCGATCGACGATCTGCTGGACCGACCAACCTGCCTGTTCGAGCTTGGTCGGATCGGAATAACCAACTCCCTCGATCTCGCCGAATGGAATCGCATCGCGATTCGACCGCGCCGCCCACCAGGTCGCGAACGTATCGGTCACTGTCGCGGCGCCGATCACGAGCAAGCCCCAGCGCAGCCCACCACGCCTGAACGCCGAGCCGGCCGGCGCGAAGAACGTGAGCACCAGGAGTGTACCGATGATCATCGCGCCACCATCGCCTGCGAACGTGATCGCGGTGTGGGCGTCGTCGGTGGACGTCGTCGTCAGCACGAGCTGCAAGCCGCCGAGGATCAAGCCCGCGACGAGCAGCAGCGTGCGATCTCGTCGCCAGCCGACGTACAGCAGCGCGGCGTTGCCGGCACCGACGAGCAGCGGCATCAGCCAGCCGCGGCTGAAGATCAGGGTCTTCCACACCGACGGGATCGCCGCGAAGCCCGCGAGCCATGCCGTCACCGCATGACCGAGCTCGTGCGGGATCATGGTGAGGAACGTGCGCTGCAGCGAGTGCCCGGTCGGCGACTGGTGAAACAGCCACGACAGCACGAACGCCGCCGGAACGGCGATCGCGCGGAGCTTCCACTCGATCGTGTAGTCGAGATCATCGAGCTGGTCCGGTTCGTCGTCGTCGCTCACCGAAGTTGACGGCGCCAGCCGGAGATCTCGACGGTCGACGCACCATGATGCTGCGGAACGACGGCGGCCTTCGCCGGCGACACCGTCGCCGCCTCGAGCGCGGCGGCGATCATCGCGGCCATCAGCTCGGCCTCGTCGGCGCGCGGTGCGAGCTCGGCGGCGTTGCGACCGATGAAGCCGGTGTCGTAGGCGCCGGCGACGAACTGCGCCTGCCGGAAACAGCGGCGGTGGAACGCGAGGTTGGTCTCGATGCCACGCACTTGATATTCGTCGAGGGCGCGCCTCATGCGGGCGATCGCGCGTGGACGATCCTCACCCCATACGACGAGCTTGCTGATCAAGGGATCGTAGTGGACGGGGATCTCGGCACCCTCGTAACAGCCGCTGTCGTTGCGGATGTACGGACCATCGGGCACCCGCAGGTGCGTGATGCGCCCGGGCGACGGCAGGAACTTCACCGGATCCTCGGCGTAGATCCGGCACTCGACGGCGTGCCCGTGACGGCGCGCATCGAGCTCGGTCTGCGTGAGCGGGAGCGGTCGACCCTCGGCGACATCCAGTTGCCACGCGACGAGATCCAGTCCGTAGATCATCTCGGTGACCGGGTGCTCGACCTGGAGGCGCGTGTTCATCTCGAGGAAGTAGAAGCCGCCGTCGCTGCTCATCAGAAATTCGCAGGTGCCCGCACCGACGTAATCGACGGCCTTCGCGGCGGCGATCGCGGCCGCGCCCATCTTCGCGCGCAGCTCGGGCGAGACCACCGGGGACGGCGCCTCCTCGATCACCTTCTGATGACGGCGCTGGATCGAGCAATCGCGCTCGCCGAGGTGGACCAGGTTGCCGTGGGTATCGCCGAAGATCTGGATCTCGATGTGGCGCGGCTGGATGATCGCGCGCTCGAGGTAGACCGACCCGTCGCCGAATGCGGCCTGCGCCTCGCGGCGCGCACCCTCGAAGGCGTTGACGAGATCTGCCTCGTTGGTGACCAGGCGCATGCCCTTACCACCACCGCCCGCGGCCGCCTTGCAGAGCACCGGAAAGCCGATCTTGCGCGCGGCGATCAAGGCCGCCGCGCCGGTCGGAAAGCCGTTTCCCTCGGGACCGTTGTCGCCCGGGACCACCGGCGTGCCGGCGGCCATCACCGTCTTGCGTGCCTCGGTCTTGCTGCCCATCCTCCGCATCGCATCGGCCGATGGCCCGATGAAGGTGATCCCGGCGGCGGTGCAAGCGTCTGCAAAGTCTTCGTTCTCGGAGAGAAAGCCATAGCCCGGGTGGACCGCGTCGGCCCCGCTGACCCGGCAGGCGTCCAAGATCTTCTCGATCGAGAGGTAACTCTGCGATGCCTGGGGCGGGCCGATCGCGATCGCGATGTCGGCACCCAGGACGTGTGGGGCGAGCCGGTCGACGTCGCTGTAGACCGCGACGGTCGACAATCCACGTTCCCGACATGTCCGCATCACGCGAACAGCGATTTCGCCACGATTTGCGACGAGTACTCGGCGGATCGGACGGACTGCCATGGGTGGCGGAACATACACGTACATCGCGGACTCCGGGTGCCGTTGCGCCGGGTGAGAGGTGGGCATAGACTCGAACCAATTTCGCGTCTTGCGCTGCTCGTCAGGGAGCGCGCGATGGTGGAGTTGGGAGAACGACTTGGCCGATCCAAACACCCGACAGGGCAAGCGCACGCCGGTCACGCTCAAGATCAAGTTCAAGAGCGAGACCATCGAGCAATTCATCGAGCGCTACGCCGTCGATGTCAGTCAGGGCGGCATCTTCATTCGAACCAAGGAGCCGCTCGCCGTCGGCACCCAGATGCGGTTCGAGTTCCAGCTCCGCGATGCGTCGCCGCTGATCGCGGGCGAAGGCACCGTGGTGTGGACACGCGAGAACGATCCGAGCCGGCCCGCGATCGCGCCCGGCATGGGCGTTCGCTTCGATCGGCTCGCCGATGGAAGTCAGAGCGTGCTCGAGCGGATCCTGTCGGAGAAGGCCAAGCAGGCTCCGCAGCGCGGCGGCGATCCGACGAAGCCGCCGTTATTCACCGATACACCGACGCGCGTCGCGCCGGCACCAGTACAGGACGCGCTGCTCGGCGACGATCGCAGCGGTCGCAGCGGTCGCACCAAGAGGCCGACGGGTGGCGAGTTCGAGACGCAGACCCCGCTGCCGAAGGCGATGCCGTTTCACTCCGACGCCGACGAGTTTCCAGACGAGGCATTCGAGGAAGCGACCAAGGTTCGCGCACTCGACGATCTGATCGCGCAGACGGCAGACGACTCCGGCAGCAGCGCGGCCCAGGAGCTGTTCTCCGGTCGACCGCCCGCCGACGAGCTCGCGACTCGTCGCAGCGGAGACGGCCGCTCCGACGCCACGCTCACCGACGCCCCATCGCAAGACTTGCTCGACGCATCGTCGACCTCGCCCGGGTTCGCACCCGCACGCGGCGCGCTGCCAGAGCGCGAGTCCGCACCCGTGCTGCCCGCCGCACCTGACGCGCCGAAGCAGCCGCGGATGCTCGACACGTCGCCCTCGCCACGCACCGACGAGTCCGGTCCGGTCGGCTCGAAGGCCGCGCTGATCGCGCAGAACGATCGGATGGAGAAGCTCGCGCGCACCAAGATCGGCATGGAGCCCGCGCATGTCGCGACGCGCTCCGCCACCACGTCGACGCCGCCGATGCCACAGATGCCACAAGCGGTGGTCGCGCGCGATGCACCTACCCGGCCGTCAGGTCACGCGATCACGGACGTTCGCCCTGCGAGCCAGCAGCAGGCTGCCAAGGGCAGCCAGGCGCCGATGATCATCCTCTCGCTGGTGCTGGTCGCCGCGGCGGCAGCCGGCGTGTGGTTCTTCGTGCTGCGAGAGAAGGCCGTCGAGGGCAACAAACCCGTCGAGACGGCCAAGAAGGATCCGGGACCGGGGACCGGTTCGGATAACGTCGTCGCGATCGGCAGCGGTACCGGCAGTGCCGAGAAGCCGGTGGTGCCCGAGGCGCCGAAGGGTCCGATGGTCGATATCGAGATCACGGCGAGCACGCCGAAGGCCGTGATCGAAGTGGTCGACACCGACAGCAAGGGTCCGGCGCCGCTGAAGACCAAGCTCGAAAAAGACAAGGCCTACAAAATCCGGGTCTCCGCACCGGGCTTCGCGACGCTCGAGCAAGAGGTCAAGGGCGGCACCGACAGGTGGGCCGCGAAGCTGATCGCCAAGCCGATGGTGATCACGGTGACCAGCGAGCCCGTGGGCGCGTTGATCTTCCTCGACGGTGTGCCAGCGAATCATGTGACGCCGTTCGAGATCGAGCTCACCAGGGCGCAGGCCGCACGCAAGAACGTCCGGGTCGGACTTCGCAAGCAGGGCTTCCGTCCGCTCGAGAAGATGGTCGACCTCGGCACGTTTGCCGAGGAAGCCTCGCGGATGACGGCGACGTTCGGGGAGAAGCTCGTGGTGTACGTGCCGCCGGTGGTTCGTCCGCCGCCGACCGGATCGGGATCGGGATCGGGATCGGGATCGGGATCGGGATCGGACACCAGCAGCGGCTCGGGTACGCCCACGCCGCCGCCCGGCGATGGCTCGGGCACGCCGACGCCGCCGCCGGAGCCGACGCCGAAAGAGCCGACACCCGAGTTCGTGAATCCGTAGCGATGCGGATGATCGCCGGCATCGCCGGCATCCTGCTCGCGGTCGTCGCGTGCAAGGCTGAAGGCACGCCGCCTCCGCCTCCTCCCCCGACGATAGCGCCCGCGCCCACACCGAGCGGCGAGCTCGCCACGATGATGCCGAAGATCGAGAGCGCGAAGATCCTCGCGACGAAGTCGCCGAACGAGACCTACGCGCTCGAGACCTGGTGCCTCGACGAGGCCGATGCGGTTGCGCGCGTCACCGCAGCACTCGAGCGTGACGGCTGGGCCGGCGTGCGGACGCGCGGTGCAGCGTCGTCGAAGCTCGCGATCGCGGCGATCAAGGGCGACGTCCGGTTCTCCGGTCAGGTGACTCGCGCCGACGATCGATGTGCCGGCACGTCGATCACGGCGACGGTCATGAAGCTCGGCAAGCTGGACGAGAAGCCGAAGCGCTAGCCGAGCACCAGCTTGTTGACCCACTTGGTCGGGTCACCGATGCGAGGCCTGTCGCCACCGCGGGTGAGATGGCGAACGCTCTGGGCGAGGCCATCGAGGGTCAGCGGCCACATCCCGAACACGCTCGCGATCACCTCGATCGTGGTGCCCGACCAGAACCGCTCGGGCTCCGGGTTGAGCCACGCGGCGTGGCGGAAGTGCGCGGCGAGCCGGCGCAGCCACTCGATACCGCTCGCGCGATGCTGCGAATCCAAATACATCGAGCCGCCCGGATCGAGCAGCTCGGCGGGATGCATCAGCGCGTCGCCGAGGACCACGAGCTTCTCGTCGCGATCGCTGCCCGAGAGCAAGTCCGCGGTGGTCACCAGCTTGCGGAACTCCGCATCCTCGTAGACCGAGTTGTAGATGCAGTTGTGAAAGTAGTAGCTGCGGAACTTCGCGAACCGGCCGACGCGCGACGCGGCGGTGAACAACCGCGACATCAGCTCGCTGTGCGGATCCATCGATCCACCGACGTCCATGAGCAGCACGACCTTGACGCGATTGCGCCGCGGCGGCCGGAACACGATGTCGATGTCGCCGGCGTTCTTCGACGTCTTGTCGATCGTCTCGTCGAGATCGAGCTCCTCGATCGCGCCCTCGCGGCCGAGCCGCCGCAGGCCGCGCAGCGCGACGTCGATCTGGCGAACGTCGAGCACGACGTCGCGGCGGTACTCCTTGAACATCCGCTCGCCCGCGACCGCCATCGCGGAGCGTTGACCGCCGCCACCGACGCGCATGCCCGTCGGGTTGTGGCCGGTGTTGCCGAACGGCGAGGTGCCACCGGTCCCGATCCAGCGGTTGCCGCCGTCGTGGCGTTCCTTCTGCTCTTGGAGACGTTGCGCGAACATCTCGCGGAGCTTGTCCATGTCGAGCTCCTTGATCGCCGCGAGCTGCTCGGGGGTCAGGCCCTCGAGGTTTCCAGGATCGGCGAGCCATTCCGCGATCGAGTTGGTCAGCGCGAGCGCGCTGACGTGAACGTCCTTGAAGTACGTGAGGAACGCCTCGTCATACGCGTCGTAGAGCGCGATGTCCTTGACGCAGATCGTGCGGCACAGGCGATAGAAGCCGTCGAGCGAGGACTCGTGGAGGCCCAGCGACATCGCTTCCATCAGCGCCATCCACTCGTGGGTGGAGACCGGCACCTTCTTGGCGCGGAGCTCGAACAGGAAGTCGATCAGCATGAAACTCCTCCGTGCTCGGCGTTTGGTGGCGGCCCAGATCCGAAGCCCGAGTGGTCAGTCATCCAAGCTCCCAGGTCGCAGCATCTCAGGGCCACGCAATGACGAGCACATGGCACATGGCACGTGGCACGCGGTCACGCCTTCGCTCGCTTTCCGAGCAGCTCGACGTCCTGTTCGGTCTTCAGCAAGGTGCCGAGGAACGGGATGCCGTGGCCAACCTTCGCGAGATCGACGCCCGCCTTCCTGAGCGCGCAGATCCAGTCGATCAGCTCCGACGTCGATGGCTTCTTGCGTAGCTTCGGCGTCGCACGCAACCCGAAGAACACCTCGAGCGCGTGATCGAGGACCTTGTCGGTGATGTCGGGGTGGTGGACCTTGACGATCTCCGCCATCAGATCGCGCGTCGGGAACTGGATGTAGTGGAACACGCAGCGACGAAGGAACGCGTCGGGCAGCTCCTTCTCGTTGTTCGAGGTGATGATCACGACCGGGCGCTCCTTCGCCGTGATCTCGCGGCCGGTCTCGTCGATCCGGAACCGCATCGCGTCGAGCTCCATCAGGAGGTCGTTTGGAAACTCGATGTCGGCCTTGTCGATCTCGTCGATCAGCAGCACCACACGCGACGGTGCGGCGAGCGCCTCGCCGAGCGGTCCGAGCTTGATGTACTGCGCGATGTCGCGAACGTCCTTGCCGTCGACCGCGGCGAAGCGCGAGTCCTGCAGACGCGCGACCGTGTCGTAGATGTAGAGGCCTTCCTTCGCCTTGGTGGTCGACTTGACGCCCCAGCGGAGCAGCGGCAGCCCCATCGACGACGCGAGGTTCTCGGCGAGCAACGTCTTGCCGGTGCCGGGCTCGCCGCGCACGAGCAGTGGCCGGGCGAGGGCGACGGCGACGTTGACGGCGTGCCGGAGCTCTTCCGAGGCGATGTACGTGGCGGTGCCGCGGAACTGATCGAAGGAATCGAACATCGAGCTGACCTTAGCAGATGCCGTCAGCTCTGACTGTATGTGGCTACATCGGATCGGCTCGGACTCGCGCGACCCTCGGACTCACGCTCGATCCTCCCCTCGCCACCCAACCCCAACCCCCGTCCTCGCTCCGGATCGGCGCGCTACTTCTTCTTGCCGGTCACGTACGCGTCGCCGACGCCATACAGCCACGCCGCACCGGCGATGAGCCCCGCGGCCCAGCCGAGGACCGGGATCGCACCGATGAAACCGGCGCCCGCGACCGCGTAGACGGCGAAGACGCCGATCGCCTTGTCGGTCTCGCCGTTCACGAGCTGGCCGACGCCCGGGATGATCGCGCTGGCAACCGCGGGCACCACGCCACTACCACCGCCATTGGACCGCCGAACCAGGGCCTTGCTCATGTGCTGGTTATGACATGTCCTCGGAAAACCGACTAGGGCCGTGTTCCGAGGGCCTAGAAGAACCGGTTGTAGCCAACCATGAACATCACGTAGTGCGAGGTGATCGTTCCCTGATTGAACGGATTCTGAGTCTGCACCTCGGGAGCGATCAGCGGGTTCGTCGGATCGGGACCGGTGCGCTCCGGGATCGGGGTGAACGTGCCATCGCCACAGCCGGTGACGTCGGCCGGCGTCGGGTTGCACAGCTCGCCGTTCGGAGTGCCATTGGCGTCGACGCCGGTGTTCCCATTGCGGTTGGTGCCCTCGAACACCAGGCCGCCGCCGAGGTTGAGCTCCCACTTCGGCGTGCGATACGCAGCGCCGATCGTCGCGGTGGTGCGCGCTGCGCCGTCGAAGCTCGCGCGGAGGAAGCCATCCTTCGCCGCGCGCGTGTCGTAGCCGATGCCACCGCGGAGGATGATCGAGCTCGGCCAGCCCGCCGGATCGGCCGAGCCGTCGGTGACCGGGATGATGTAGCTGCCGCCGAGGCGGAACGTATAGACGTCCTGCAGGCCGAGGTTCACCGCGTTGACCTCGAGCGGCGCGTCGAAGTTCCCATTGACGTACAGCCCGGCGTCGAGGTTGACGAGGAACTGTCCGGGACTCGTACAGTCCTGATCGGCGATGATGCCCTCGGCGGTGTCGAAGTTGCAGCGCTTGCCCCAGTTCTCCCAGCCGACATCGAGCTCGAGATCGCCGCGCATGCGGCCGTAGCGGTCGAGCTTCTTGTAGCGAACGCCGACGGTGGCGGTCTGCGGCAACGCGAGGCTGATGCAGGCCGGCACGTCGCCGCCGACCGCGAAGTCGCCGTCGACCTCGCAGCGCACCCGGTTGCCGACGTCGTTGTCGGCGATCGGTCCGACGACCTTCGTCGGATCGACCGACGGCCCCTTGGTCGACAGGCTCTTGCCCTGGAGCTTGAACGACGACCCGGCGTTGTAGACCGCGCCGATCTCGAGCACCGGCGTCGGGCGCCACGTCATGCCGACGCCGAACGTCGGGATGAAGCCGTCCTTGACGTCGAGGTCCGCGAGGGTGTCGTTGCGAACGCTCTCCTCGACGTTATTCGTGGTTCCCCACACCATCACCTGGGTCTTTGCATTCGCCCTACCGGCGGAGAACCGCGCGCCGACATCGAGCGTCGGGTGGATGCGGTACGCGACGGCGATCGACGGAAACAGCGCGGTGCTCTCCGAGGTCAGCGTGTCGTAGCGCGTCGGCGGCGGGGCGATGCAGCCCGAGCCTTGACAGTTGGTGTTGTCGACGAACTTCGCCGCCGACGACGTGTAGCCCTGGCTCATGTCGCGAAACGGATAGCTGTTGGGCGCGTACAGCCCGGCCGCGAGGCGGAGGCCTTTGATCTTGCCGCCGAGGTCGGTGACGATCGCGATCACCGGAATCGGCTGGAACGATCCGATGCCGAGTGGCGGCTTCGGATCGTTGATCACGGGATCGAACGCGTTGCCTTCGTAGCCCTGGCGATCGATGTCGAAGTTCGGCTCGTCGTAGGTTCCCGCGCGGTTGAACTTCATGTAGTAACGCGTGATCGCCGCGCTGATCGTGAGCGTCCAGCCGTGCGTCTTCGCGAGGCCGGCCGGGTTGATCGACAGCGCCTCGCCGTCGTCAGCGGACGCCACCGCGGCACCCGCGCGCGACGTCGAGACTGCGCCACTGCCCGGCAAGAACAACCCCCCAGCCGCGGCAGGCGCGGCGCCGATCGCGAACGCAACAAGACCACTGGCCACCCGAAGCTTCATTGCGCGCGAACCTACAACAGCTCGGATCGGTTCACGAGCCGGGGTTGACGCCATCGACCAGCGCGGAACGCGCCAGGAACCCTGGTTCCTATCGTCCGTAGGCGCACTGTCAAGGCAGCTTCTATCGGGTTCCCGAGACTCTCCTTTACGGTGTAAAACTAGCGCGTGTTCGACCTCAAGATCGTCGGCGGCACTCTGATCGATGGCACCGGGCGTCCCGGGTTCTCGGGCGATCTCGCGATCTCCGGTGGTCGGATCGTCGAGATCGGCGATTGCGGCGCCGCGAAGCGAACGATCGATGCGCGCGGCGCCCACGTGTTGCCGGGCTTCGTCGACCTGCACACGCACTACGACGGTCAGGTGACGTGGGACCAGGAGCTGTCGCCGAGCACGCTGCACGGCGTGACCACGTGCGTGATGGGCAACTGTGGCGTCGGGTTCGCGCCGGTGGTCCGCGGCAAAGAACAGCTGCTCGTCGAGCTGATGGAGGGCGTCGAGGACATCCCCGGCGCGGCGCTCGCCGAAGGCATCCCGTGGGGCTGGGAGACGTTCGCGGAGTACCTCGACGCGGTCGATCGGCTACCGCACGCGATCGACTTCGTGATGCAGGTGCCGCACGACCCGGTGCGGATGTACGTGATGGGCGAGCGGGCGCTGGCGAGTGAGGTGGCGACTCCTGACGACATCGCGCAGATGTCACGGATCGTCGCGGCTGCGCTCGACGCCGGGGCCGCCGGGTTCTCGACCGGCCGCAGCGACAACCATCGCACCGCCCGCGGCGCGGCGACGCCAGCGAGCGAGGTCGACGCGCACGAGCTGGTCGGCATCGCGCGCGCCTTCGCCGGGCGCTCGCGTGGCGTGCTGCAGGCGGTCTCCGACTTCGACATCATGAAGGGGCCGGATCGGTTCGATCCCGAGTTCGATCTGCTCGAGGCGATGGCCGAGGCCGCGGGTCGGCCGTTGTCGATCTCGACGATGCAGCGCGATCACGCGCCGGATCAGTGGAAGCGGATCTTCGGGCGGGTCGAGCGAGCGGTCGAGCGCGGCCTCGATCTGCGCTGCCAGGTCGGCGCGCGGGCGATCGGGGTGCTGCTCGGGCTCGAGGCGACGTTCCATCCGTTCGTCGGGCACCCGAGCTACAAGGCGATCGCCTCGTTGCCGCTCGCCGAGCGCGTCGCGCGCCTGCGGAGTCCCGAGGTCCGCGCGCGGATCCTCGCCGAGAAGCCCGATCGGCTGGCCGCCTCGGATCCCGGCGACGCCGGAAATCGTGGCACCGCGATCCCGCCGCTCGTCGACTACTTCCTTGCCAACGTCAACCTCGTCGCGATGCGGCTGTTTCGCCTCGAGCGTGGGTACGAGCCGGCGCTGTTCGATTGCCTCGCAGGCGAAGCGTCGCGCGCGGGCAAGCCCGTGCTCGAGACGATCTACGACGCGCTGCTCGAGAGTGACGGCAAGGCCCTGCTCTATTTCCCGCTCTACAACTACACGGGCATGAACCTCGACGTCGTGCGCGAGATGCTGATGCACCCGCGAGCGCTGATGGGGCTATCCGATGCCGGCGCCCACGTCGGCACCGTGTGCGATGCGAGCATGCCGAGCTTCTTGCTGCAGCACTGGGCCCGCGAT
>Ga0105049_10001252_pt1 | contig 29839 bp, 21 predicted proteins | sample MAT06_FD_78087 | JGI IMG/M metagenome (GOLD analysis project Ga0105049, IMG submission 78087) | Freshwater microbial communities from Lake Fryxell liftoff mats and glacier meltwater in Antarctica - MAT-06 | ecosystem: Environmental > Aquatic > Freshwater > Ice > Liftoff microbial mat | place... | reverse complement strand
TCCTGGAGCCACGGAAGTTTGCGATGGACTTGATAACAATTGCAATGGACAAACGGACGAAGGTGTGCTTCTGTTGTTCTACCGCGATTTCGATAATGATGGATATGGAAATCTATCGATCACCACCCAAGCCTGCTCAGCACCTGTTGGCTATGTAGCCAATTCATCCGATTGCAACGACAGCAACGGAGCAATCAATCCGGGAGCAACTGAAGTGTGCGACGGTGCGGATAACGATTGCGACGGACTAACAGACGAAGGAGGGCTTCTTACCTTCTACCGCGATTTCGATAATGATGGATATGGAAATCCATCGATCACCACGCAAGCCTGCTCAGCACCTGTTGGCTATGTAGCCAATTCATCCGATTGCAACGACAGCAACGGAGCAATCAATCCGGGAGCAACTGAAATTTGTGACGGGGTTGACAATGACTGCGATGGACTGTCAGACGAAAATGGCTGCGGAGGGTTAGACAATGACTCTGACGGATACACTGCTGCTCAAGGTGATTGCAACGATTCCAATCCGGATGTTAACCCGGGCGCAGATGAGTGGTGTAATGGAATTGATGACAACTGCGATGGACTTATTGATGAGAATTTAGCACTTACCACGTACTACGCTGACTCCGATGGAGACGGATACGGGAATGGCTCAGTTTCTCAAATTTCATGCGCTCAGCCTTTGGGATTTGTGCTTGTTGCAGGTGACTGCAATGACACCAATGCGGACACACATCCGGGCGCTTTGGAAGTTTGCAACGGCTCAGACGATGATTGTGACGGCACTACGGATGAAGGTTGTGGTCCTATCAATGATGAAATGGAAAGTGCCCTTATCCTTTTCCCGACTACAGTTGGTATATGCAATTTAACCAGCGGAACATTGATTGGTGCCACTCCATCCGCTCCGGCGATGTCGGGGTGTATAACCTGCGAGGACGTGTGGTATTACTTTACAGCCCCTTCGCCCGGAGTTCGAATTCAATGTCAATCAGTGAATACGAACATTATGCTTGAGTTGTGCACGGATGGAGGTGTTCCGGTAAATCAGGAAAACCAGTTGTCTGGATATGGAAATGAAATATTGCTTGAAGGCAACTTGATCGAAGGCAATACATATTTTCTACGCGTGGCGAATTACAACAACGCTCAAGGTCAGGGAGCATTTTCGCTCTGTATCAATAAACTCAGCGAAACACGCTGTGACAATGCGCCGGGAACGTATCCTATGTGCGGCACATTTAAGGCTGATTTTGTGGGAGCTCATTTTTACCAGTTCCGTTTTACCTCTACAACTACAAATCAAACTTATGTGGGCCAGGTAAATGGAGGTTCTACTGTCCTCGCGCTTTCTTGGGTCCCCGGATTACAGTATGCAGATACCTACACTCTCGCAATTGATGCAGGATATAACTTGCCAAATAGCACGGGTGGTATGGAAACAGTGATTGTGACTAACAATCAGCCTTGTGTGATGTCTGTGGGACCGCATGCATTGGCTTATCTCCGTGCAGCAGATAGGTGTCCGGTGAACAGAAACTTAGGATCTGCAATCGCGTGCATGCCATTTGTGTGTGGAATCACCCACTACCAATGGGAATTCACCCGCACCGACGTGAGCGGAAGTCCATTCGCAGTGAATGGAAACAATGCCACTCGCTTTATCCAGTTGCAGGCATCTGCCGGATTGGTGGCAGGTGGAACATACAGTGTGCGCGTTCGTCCGGTATTCTCATACGGCATCGGCAACTATGGTCCTTCTTTTTGTCTGAAGATTGGCGGCAGTGGAATGGCTTTGGAAGATACTAATGAGTGGAGTTCAAGCACCGCGCGCGGGATGAAAACGGGAGCGGATGAATTTGGATTGTATCCCAATCCAAATGACGGACAGAGTTTCAGTGTTGATCTTGCGGATAGCGACGGAACATTTTCAACCCTCACTGTTTTGGATATGCATGGTCGGATAGTGGCAAAATTGCAATTCGATGAGCCTGTTGAATCCGGTGAAATGATTTCATTGCCACAAACGTTATCTCCAGGCATTTATGTGATGAGAATTACAGGTCATGAATTGAATGCGTCGCGGCGTTTTGTGGTCCAGAACTAAAGCGCCTTTGATAGGTTTTACCAAGAAGAGAAATATCGATTTATGAAGAAACACATTTTTGCGTGTGCGTTCGCAGTGCTGAGTGCAGGATCATTTTCTGCTCAGAATGAACAGCCCGACTGGAGCACCATGATGAAAGATCCTTCGCGGTCTTTTGAGGAAAAAAGTGAGCTTCATCGTTCCTTCTGGCCCACTGCTCCTGCTGAACGGGGCCAGGGCTTCAAGCAGTTTGAGAGATTCAGATGGCTTTATGAAACACGTATTTCAGAAGAGGGAACATTGCCTACAGGTCCGGATATCGTTCGGACGTGGGAGGAGTTAAATTCCTTTTCTTCTGGTCGCTCGCCAATGGGCAATTGGAATCCAATGGGCCCCATACTGGATAATGTAACTACACGTGATCATATTGAAGGCGTTGGACGGACTTCAGCTCTTGCCTTCCACCCTATCGATCCTGACCGAATGATATGCGGCACACCTGCCGGTGGAATTTGGTTGAGCAGCGATGGCGGACAATCATGGACAACAAATACCGATTGGTTGCCAACTCTTGGCGTGAGTTCTATTCTTTATCACCCTGAAAATACAGATTTGATATTTGCAGGCACAGGCGATCGCGACGCATTTGACTCGCCAGGTATGGGCGTGATGAAAAGCACAGACGGTGGCATTACTTGGGAATTTGCCAATACAGGAATTGAAGATATAACCATTGGTTCACTCCGGTACATCTCGACATACAATGCGTTGATAGCCGGCACCAATGAAGGAATATTTCGATCCACTGACCTTGGCGAAACATGGACACAGGCTAGTTCGAATACGTATGATTTCAGGGATGTCGAACTACATCCAACAAACTCCGATATCGCTTATGCCACGGGCAGCGGACGGTTCTACCGCTCCGCCGATGGAGGCGTCAGTTGGATACTTACCCAAGATGGCATCACCTCCGGCACACGGATGGTAATTGCGGTAACCCCAGCCGATCCGGAGCGGGTGTACGTGTGTCGAAGCAATACCTACGAATTCACCGGTTTCTTTCGCAGTGATGACGCAGGTCTCACCTTCACCCAGATTAGTAATGAACCGAACATTCTCGGTTGGGCTGCAGACGGCAGCAGCAATGGCGGACAGGCGTGGTACGACCTCTGTATCGAAACTGACTGGAACGATGCCGATATAATTTATGTAGGCGGAATTCGAATGAAAAAATCGGAAGATGGCGGAGCTACCTGGCTCGATATCAATCCCAATTACATTCACGTTGATCAGCATGAATTGGTGATTTCCCCTCATTCAACAGAGCTCTATGTGTGCAATGACGGCGGGTTATACCGCTATGTAAATCAAACTGATTGGCTTGATATTTCTCAGGGGATGGTGTGCGGCCAGATTTACAAATTGGGTCAAAACCCAATAAATCCGAACGAAACGCTTACCGGATTTCAGGATAATGGTACCGCCGAATTCAATGGAGCCATTTGGCAACGCCGGGGCGGCGGAGATGGATTTGAGTGTATCTATGATTATACCGATCCGACTTGGCGCTATGGAAGCATTTACTATGGCGCAGTGTACAGGACTAGCCCGGATTTTATCAATCAAAAGATTGCTGAAAATGGCCATCTTGGAATTACCGAAAGTGGAGCATGGAGTTCTCCATACACCCTTCACCCATCCAACGATTCCACCATGTTCTTGGGTATGAAAAACGTGTGGCGTAGTCGCAACGTCAAGACTGCTAACAACGATAGTATAGTATGGGAAAAAATCAGCAATAATCTAATGGGCTCCAATACCGAGAACATGATTGCGCTGAAGTTCTCGTATGCCGATCACAATATACTCTATGCCACGAAGGCGCAGAGAAGACTCGCCCGAACCAGCAACGCTTTGGCAGACGAAGTCCTATGGACAAACCTGAGCGCTAATCTGCCTTCAAGTCTTCAGCCGGTAACTTGTGTAGAGACGCATCCGACCGACACGAACACAGTGTACATTGGATTTAACAGAAACGTTTGGAAGAGCATAGACGGTGCTTTGTCATGGACGAATCTCACCGCTGATTTTCCAGATGTGCAAGTGAACACCATCGTGATGGATACCGCTTCAGCAATGGAGTCGCTTTACATCGGTACCGATCTTGGAATTTATTACACTGACAATTTGTTGGGGGAATGGATATCTTTCAACGACGGATTTCCAATGTCGTCTCGCGTGACTGAACTTGAGATTTATTATGGTAATAATCCATCAGAGCATCGTCTAAAAGCTGCGACGTACGGCAGAGGTTTGTGGGAAAGTGATTTGTATGCTACCGAAACCTACACTTTTGCTCCAGTCGCTTTGCTTCGCAATCTCTACGCAACCAATGAAGTTTTCGGAGAGTTTGATGCCGATGTAGTGTTCTACCGCAATCTCGAATTGGTAGATATGATCGGACTCACGCCCGATGATTTCTTTGTAGAAAATGGCTCCGTGGTTCAGCTCACCGGCGGCGATTCTCAATTTGTTGTGCGAGTGAGCCCCGACTCTTTTGGGGAAGTCAAATTGTACTTAGATACAAATAGTGCTCAGGATGAAATGAACAATGGCAACTTTGCCAGTGATACCCTTCTGCTCATGTATGTGCCCGCATCAGCTCCTTTTGGTCCGCTCGGACCGGGAGGTGTGGGTGATGACGCCAGTGTAACTCTGTGGCTTCGTGGTGATCAAGGGGTAGACGTGATTGGCGGCAATCAGCCTTTGGATGGAATGTCTGTTCAAAGTTGGAACAGCATTGCCGGGGCAGTGGACTATTCGGCAGACCAAAGTTCGACGTCAGAGATGCCCTTATACGTAGAATCTGAAAATGGAATTGCTGGAAAACCAGCGATACAGTTTGATGGCGAGAATGATTACCTGCTCGCTTCTGGTGTGGTTCCGGGAAGAAGCATTTCCGCCTATATCATGGTTGAAGCAGGAAGCATTGCATTCAACGACCATGGCTGGTTTGCCAGTGCGAGGGTTCCCAACGGCTATCTTCTGCATCCATGGAAAGATGAATCGCGCTATCACTCTGAAATTCTTGATCTTAATGGGGACTACAGTGGCTCGCCTGTCTACCATATCGGTGATGGCGCTGCACCTCATATTTACGGATTTCTCTACGACCAGGACGATCTTCATCAAGTGTTTTTCACTCTATTCGACGACAACTTGTGGCCTTTTCCGGGCATAGCATCAGGAGTACGCGATGCTACCACACCGATTGATATCCGTATGGGTTGGGACTTTGATGATCGATTTGGCGAGGGGAAGATTGGTGAACATATTCTCTACAACCGTCGTCTTTTCATCAGTCACCATACGATCGTTAACAATTACCTGGCTTCGCGGTACGGAATTGACTTGGGTCCTCAGCGCAAATACCATCATGTGTTGCAGGCCGAAGAAGTGATTGGAATTGGCCGTGAAAGTGAATTTGATTTTCATGAAATGGCGCAGGGCCGAGGGATTATTGAATTGTCACAACCCACATCCTTGGATAATGAAGATTATCTTCTGATCGGTCAAGATGAAGGTTCCACCATTCGAGTAGAAAATGTGTACCCGCTAGTTTCACCGCGAATGCAGCGCACATGGGGAGCTTCCGTTACGAGCGATATTGGGCTTGTCAAGTTGCGCGTAGCACTTGATCAACTCAACGAGTTTTCTAATGCGGGGGTTATTGTTGCAAATGGTCAAGCGTTTTTACCCGGACAAGCAGTATCCTTTTTCCCCTTTGAAATTGTTGGTGACTTCGCCGAGGTGATGGTTGAATTTCCTTCTGAAAGTGTGTTCACTATTGGCGAGCAGCCTTCCGTGAGCGTGGAAGAATGGAGTCAGGTAACCGTGCAACTTTATCCCAATCCGGTCAGTGATGTACTGGAAATTGTATTGGGCAATACTTCCTCGGAGAATTTCAGTTTTGTGCTTACCAATCCAATTGGTCAGGAAGTTCTGCGTCAGGATATCAAAGGCAGAAAGGGACAAATTGGGGTTTCTCACCTCGCTTCAGGTGTTTACTTTGCTCGGATCATTGTAAATAATCATTCTGGAAAGATGATTCCTGTGATGATTCGCTGAGAAATATCGATCCTCGTTCTACCGAATTCCGTCTCAAACCGACCGCATTCCGCTCAAAAGCTACCGAATTCGGGAAATGGCTGTGAGTTCCTTTTTTTTGTTCCTTCATTTGAGCGTTCGGTCAAGGAGTTACCCAGCAGTAATCACCCTTCCAATCCACATATGGTGCAGAGCATCATGTGTTGTTTCACCGGCTAGACTCAACGGAGTCAGCCGGTTTAACACGAACAAAAAAGGTAATATCTGCGGTTGATTTAATCTTAGCTTAAAAATGTCGATATAGTGCCAGAGGCGGGCCGGGTAAAACCGGCCCGCTATTTTTTATAGCCCTCTATTCAGCATCCAACCCGTAATGCTCATTCTGGGCTGATGCGTCAGACTTACTTCATGCTCCATTTCACTTAAGAAAATGGCTAGTCGGTTGAAGACAGGCTGCACTGATTCAGAGCTTTCGGTTGATTGATAAATGATCAATTCACCTCCGTGATCAGGCACCCAATTTTCATTCAGATAAAAAACAAATGAGACTCTTCGCGCCGAGCCTGATTTATGACGGTCGACGTGCTTCTCGTATCGGGTGCCCTCTGGATAATAGGTCAGGTGCGCTTCATGGTCGCTAATACCTAAATAAAATGAACGATTTAACTCACGAATAAGTTCCTGCAGTTGGGTTAAAAAAAAGATCGTTGATTCCGAACTTAGGGCTGAATCAATCCATTCGATAAAATCCCCTCTTCTGTTTTGGTCCAATTGAAAATTATCATTTCTGCCAATTCCCGCCTTTTTCAATTCTCCTTCGTTCCGTTTGGAGAGGATTTCACTGCGAATGGCAGCAGCCATTTCATTTGGAATGAAATTATCCACTAGCACCCAGCCATTTTGCTCAAAGTGATCCAATTGCTGTTGCGTCATAGCATCGATTCGTGTATTGTTATCATTAGAAAGTCGCCAATCATCTATTTTTGGCGATATGTCAAAAGTAATCCTCGTTACGGGAGCAAGCAGTGGAATAGGCTATGCCGTTGCCAGTGTGCTCACTTCAAAGGGATTACGGGTATATGGTACAAGCAGACAAGCATCGGAGCGATTTGCACACTTTCCATTTGAAATGATCCAAATGGATGTAACCAATGAATTGGAAGTACAATCCACTTTGAATCGCATTGAAACTAATGAAGGGCGATTGGATGTCGTGGTAAATAATGCGGGCTTGGGTATGGTGGGCGCCATTGAAAGCATCACCGATGCGGAAGCAAGACTCATCTACGAAACAAATGTGTTTGGCGTGCTGAACGTCTGCCGTCAAGCCGTGCCGGCGCTTCGCAAAAGTGGCGGTGGATATATTATCAACATCACGTCGCTTGCCGGACAAATGGGACTGCCTTTTCGTGGAATCTACAGCTCAAGTAAATTTGCAGTTGAGGGTTTTACTGAATCACTCAGTCAGGAGGTTCGGCAGTTCGGCATCAAAGTTTGTCTTATTGAGCCGGGTGATTTTAAAACCAACATCAACGAAACCCGCAAGGTGGCAAGTCAAATTCATCCCTCCTACGGAGATCAATGCAATAAAGTACTAGAGCAGATTTGCGATGAGGTGACTCACTCTCGCACACCAGAAGTGATAGGCCACGTGGTATATGGCATATTGAACGACCCCTCGCCTTCCCTGCGCTATCGGGCAGCTACACTTATGCAGCGGTTTAGTTTGACGCTGATGAGGATATTACCCGACCGTTGGTTCGAGCATCTGATCATGCGGCACTACGGACTGAAAAAGCGTCCTTAATCGTTCCAATCAGCCAGAAAAATATTCGTGTCCCGTGTGCGCCCATTATGGCGGTTACTGCACCAGACAAGCTTCTTTCCATCCGGAGAAAACATCGGGAATGAATCAAATTCTTCGTCGAAAGTGATTTGTTCCAACTGAGTTCCATCCAGATTGATCGTGTACAAATTGAATGGAAAGCCGCGCTCACTGGTATAATTGCTACAGAAAAGCACCTTGTTCCCTTTTGGGGTAAAAGTAGGCGACCAATTTGCCTTTCCCAATGAAGTAATCTGGCGGGCATTAGATCCGTCGGCATTCGCTACCCAGATTTCCAGACTGGTAGGTTCTACCATGTTTTGCTCAAGCAGTTCGTTGTAGTTTTTGATTTCTTCTGGAGTTGTCGGTCTGGAAGCGCGCCAAACAAGCATAGAACCATCAGGAGAGAAAGTTGCGCCACCATCGTAACCGGGAGTGTTGGTGATTCGTTTCACGTCCGAGCCATCAATATTCATGGTGAAGAGTTCAAGATCTCCGCTTCGCAAACTAGTAAATACGATGCGATCTCCTTTCGGACTAAGAGTGGCTTCAGCGTCGTAGCGAGGTGAGTTGGTAAGTTGCTTGCGAATAGCACCGTTAAGGTCTGAAACAAAAATGTCATAACCCTCATACAGCGGCCATGTGTAACGTCCCGTCCTAGGTGCAGGAGGCGGACAAGAATCTCCTGCAAGGTGAGTGGATGCGAAAAGGATAGTCGTATCGCCGGGCATGAACCAACTGCACGTGGTGCGGCCCAGTCCAGTAGAGAGCAATTTGCGTTTGCTGCTATCTGGCGTTTCGGATACATCCAAAATAAAGATCTGATCACATCCTACTCCCCAACTTTTATTGTCGCTTTGAAAAACGAGTTGGGTGCCTTTGCTGTTCCAATAGGCCTCTGCATTATTTCCACCATAGGAAAGCTGACGAATATTGGACAGATGCGTTTCCTGAGGGTAAGTCATGGGACCAGCAATTGAATCAATCTCAGGGGCAACCGCCGAGGTATTACTTGCGGTGGAATTCGAGCAAGACCATACTATGATGGGCAACAAAATGTAAAATAGAGTTTTCATATCGGGGCGCAAAGAAACAGTGCAGATCGCATGCGCTCTCTACTGATTTCTGTCATCGCAATTGTTTTGACAAAGCTGTGACGAAGTAATTTAGCCCTATGAAACCCAAACTCATCGGAATCCTTCTTTTTGCTCTCATACTCAATCAATCCTTTCTCTGTTCTAAGGTCACCTCTGTTGCCGGTCTTCAATTACCCAATGTAAATGGTGACATCGCCGTTTTGGCTAGTGACTCGCTGGAAGGACGGGGCACTGGTACGGAAGGCGAACGTAAAGCATCGCGTTATTTGATTTCACGTATGACCGCATTAGGGCTTACCCCTAAAGGTGAAGCAGGCAGTTGGACTCAATCGTTTTCATTCAAGCCTCATCCTCCGGTGCAGATGCACCAGATAGGAGATAGTGTCACAATGGGAATGGCTGTAGTGAAAGAGATTACAGGACAAAATGTAATTGGCTATCTCGACAACGGCTCGGCACATACAATTGTGATCGGAGCACACTATGACCACCTTGGATATGGGGATGAAAATTCACTTTGGACCGGTGAGCGTGAAATTCACAATGGAGCAGACGATAATGCGAGCGGAGTATCGTGCATGCTGGAGTTGGCTCGTAGAATCAAAATGGAGCCTACACGCTTCAACAACAACAATTTCCTGTTTATCGCTTTCAGCGGCGAAGAAAAGGGATTGTGGGGAAGCAACTTTTTTACAAAGCACCCAACGATCGACACCGCTTCCATGAATTATATGATCAACATGGATATGGTAGGCCGTCTCAATGCAGACCGCGTTGTAGCGATCAACGGAACAGGAACCTCACCGAAATGGACGGACATTTTGCCAAAAATCAAAGCCGGCAACATAAAACAGGTAACCTCTGAAAGTGGCGTCGGACCTAGTGATCATACGTCATTTTATCATATCGGTGTACCTGCTTTGCACTTCTTTACAGGTCAGCACACAGACTACCACAAGCCTACCGATGATGCCAATCTGATCAATTATGCGGGAGTTGTTTCGGTGACGGACTTTATTACCGAATTGATCCGGCAACTCGATCCGATAGGCCCTTTACCATTCACCCGCACCAAAGACGAGAAGGAAGCTTCCGCTGCTGATTTCAAGGTCACTTTGGGTGTTGTACCGGATTATCTCTTTGATGGTTTGGGTATGCGCATTGATGGCACCCGCGATGGTAGGCCAGCCGCAAAGGCTGGGCTCAAACAAGGTGATGTCGTCAAGAAAATTGACGGCTTCATTGTAACCGATATGATGTCGTACATGGAAGCTTTAGGAAAATTCGAAAAAGGTCAGAAAAGCGTGGTCGAATATGAACGCGAAGGAAAAATTCAAACCGTTGAAGTAATCTGGGATTAATCAAGAGAAAGCCGCTGCAAGACCGATTCCTCCTATTATAGTAAGGAATTTCAGTAAATTGAATTTGTGGCCGCTTTCACTTTCGAAGAGAATAGTGGTGGATACGTGTAATAGAATTCCCACCAGCAATCCTATTACGATTGCGCCCAAAGGCTCCACCCAAGCTGCGCCAGTTTGTAGCAAGAAGTAATGCAAAAACGCCCCGGCGGGAGCCATCAGAGCAAAGATCGACAACCAGAAAAGTGATTTTCCGCGTGACATTCCGCTTGCTATCAGAAGAGCGGTAAATACAAGGGCTTCTGTAATCTTGTGCAACGAAATTCCAAGAAGTAGCGAACCGCGGTGATCATGTCCGCCATGCGAATGCCCGTGATCATGGTGCGCATGTGCCGACGATAGGCTTTCGCCACCGAATGGCATACCTTCCAGAAACGCATGAATCCATAGAGCCGCCATGATGGTGAGTAGGTACTTCATGCCCTTGCGAGGATGAATGTGAGCATGGCCATGCTCTATACCGTGAGAGAAAAAATCAAGAATGACTTGCAACATGAAACCACCCAAAATGAACCAACCTGGACTTGGCAAATCAGAATAGAACAACTCTGGTATCAGATGCAGAAAGGAGAGTCCAAGCAAATAGGCGGCACTAAATGACAGAAGCAACTTGAGTCCGGCTCCCCGCTGTTGGCGAGTGAGCAGGTAGATGATTCCGCCTGCCATGGCCGAAGCAAAAAGTATAAACGAATGATAGAATGGCATCTTAATTTGATTTCTGGGCGATAAGAACGACTCGATCAGAGGTCTTCAGATCGAATGCATTCAATGCATAGTCGCCAAATGTATGAAGGACCTGTAATCCCGAGCTATCTAACATAAATTTCAATTCCTCCACATCAAACAACTGCACACGTTCTTCAAATTCAAAGTCCTGGTTTCGATCGTGAAACGAAATTCGCTTGACCACAATCCCCTGCTCTATTTCCCTAAAAATGCGAAAATGAATTTCACCCACACTCTTTTCCTCTTCTCTGATAAGCGTTTTACGAACCTGCTCCGCATTAAAATAATCGAGAACAAAGTGGCCTCCCAGATGAAGGTGAGTGGCTACATTTCTCAAGACCTTGCTGTTTTCACTTGAGGAGGAAAAGTAACCAAAGCTGGTGAATAGATTGACAATCAGGTCAAAAGTAACCCCCAAATCAAAGGTCCTCATGTCAGCTCGCAGGAATTTGAGATCCGGAGTTGTGAGCTGGGAAGCAGCCGAAATACTCGATGCGCTTAGATCAATTCCGACGACGCGATACCCTCTCTCAGCGAAATAAGCACTGTGCCTTCCTTTTCCACAGGCCAAATCCAAAATCCTTGCGCGGTCTGGTAAATCCAAATGACGGATGAGCTGATTGATAAAAAATGCCGCTTCTGACTGGTTGCGATGTTGATACAACATCGCGTAATACGGTGAATCGAACCACGATTCAAACCAGTTAGTCGATGAAATGGGAATAGGCATAATGAATCTTCGAAGATATACACGAATCAATGGTTGAAAGTCGATGTGCTATTCTTTCCATTCCATTGTCAGTCCTCCCGAAATTTGTGCTTGAAACAAGCGTCCAATGGAAGAAATTAATCTGAAAGGAACTCAAAAAACCCCGGAAGTCCGGTTCTCCGTATCGGAGGGTAAACTCGAACTTAAGGGACGTTCGATTCCGGAAAATTCGTTGGACTTTTATAAGCCACTTATTCAGTGGTTGGATGAATACTCAACTGATCCTAAGCCAGAAACGAATTTTCACATTCAACTGGAGTACTTCAACACAAGCAGCAGTAAGTGTCTTCTTGACTTGTTTAAGCGTATGGAGAATATGCGCGGTAAAGTGACCATCCACTGGTACTACGAGCAAGATGATGAGGACATGTTGGAGGCGGGTGAAGATTATGAAGCAATCATCAACGTACCGTTCAAAATGATCGAGGTGGAGGAATTGCGTTAAGCGCTCCTACTTTTTTCTCCATTTTGTTCCCCATTCCGAAAACCATTCGAAGAGTTTTCGAAGTCCGTCGAAGAATAAGACTATTCCTAATAATAGCGTCATTAACCAGATCACTAACAAGTTCGCCGAAAGCGTGGTGATCTGTTTCCCAAAAACAGGTTTCGATGGCGCATAGAAATGTGCTCCGAATAATCCGGAATCGGTTGGTGTGAGATAAATCTGATTGTACTTCTGAATCAATTCTCCTTTGTACTCCACAATCTTTTTCAGATCATTCTTGTTGGTCACAAAGTCTTCTAGGCTTTCATTGTGATAGGCATCCATTAGAGCCAGATAGTCATCCCGCATTTGGGTGTTTGCAGTCATTTCGGAAATCTTTTTCTCTCTCTGCTTATTTACTTCATTGTAATTCTGAACATAATATTGATCCAAAATCGACAAAGTAGCTGACAATTCGTCGAGCAGTCCTGATGTTGCCTTTTGGATCGTCAGATCTTCAAGTCCCTGAATTTCGAGCCCTGGAACACGTCGTAGCTCCTTCTCAAACTCGTTGTGCAATATGACCAATTGGTATTCAAGCTCAATATCGCTGCTGCGGGATTCAATCAGCTTATATGATTCGCTGACTCGGGTGCGCAACTCTTTAATCCAAAAATCCTTTTTCCAGTTGTAGTATTTCCTCCGTGAATCAAACTCAAAGAAATTTTTCTGATAGCGGTTGTTTTTGAATTGATGCACAGCCATTGCCTCATAGGCCCACCTGGAAGCCATTATATTGCCGATCCAAGGCACGCTTTTCTGACTGGACAGAGCGGGCAGCAATCGGTCAAAGCGCACAATAACCCCGCTGAACAAAAGCTGGGGAATGATGAGAATCGGAATAATGATATAAATAACCTTGGCGCTATTGAAACTTGCGGAGATGTTCAAGCCAAGCATATTCGCAAAGCAACTTGTGGAGAAAAGCACAAGCCAAAATGGAAGGAGCATTCCTTTGACTTCAAGAATAGAATTTCCGATCCACACAAAACTCAGGCTTTGAATCAGAGAGATCAAAAACATCAGTCCAATTTTAGAAAATAGATAGCTGCCACGACTTAATCGCAAGTATTTCTCCCGCTTCAAAATCTTCTGATCTTTTATAATCTCCTCGGCGCTAACTGTCAATCCCAGAAATAGCGCTACCACCACGCTGATGAAGAGATATTGCGGAAAATTGAGGTTTTCCCTGAAGGTATAGTGCGCATTTGGACCGGTGCCTGTTGGATAGAATTTAATAAAGAGCGAGAGAATCAAAGAGAGCACTGGGGCTTCCAGAAAATTGATCAGCATGTACTGCCGGTTGGCCAACTTGCTAAGCACATCTCGCACAAAAAACACCTTCATCTGGCTGATGTATCCAGGCAACGCAAACATGTTGCGGGGAGGATCCTTTTCCGTTTCAGGTGTAGAAAGGTGATTCCCTATAATAACGTTGAAGAAATTATTCCACTCCTTGGGAGAAATTTTGCGATGTTCGGTTTCATTCCCATATTCATCCACCACGCGAGCTTCGATGATATTGAAGATCTGCTCAGGGTTCACATTACCGCAATGGGCACACTCACTCTCCGTGAGATTCACCTGATTCACTAATCTCTTGAAGTAGATAATGCTCTCTACAGGATTGCCATAGTAAATGGGATATCCTCCTTGATCGAGAATGAACAGTTTGTCCAGCATTTTAAAAATATCACTGCTGGGCTGGTGAATCACTACAAAAATGAGCTTACCTCTGAGGGCGAGTTCCTTCAGCAAGTCCATAATATTTTCTGAATCACGGCTTGACAATCCGCTCGTAGGTTCATCTACAAAAAGCACTGCTGGCTCACGGATCAACTCAAGCGCTATATTGAGTCGCTTCCGTTGTCCGCCGCTTATGATCTTGTCGAGGACACTGCCAACCTTGAGGTCCTTTGCTTCGAGCAATCCGATGGAACTCAACGTGTCGAGCACCATAAGATCCAACTCCTCCTCCGTCTTTTCGTCAAAACAAAGGCGAGCGTTGTAATACAGATTTTGATAAACCGACAGCTCTTCAATAAGCAGATCGTCTTGAGCTACATAACCGAGTACTCCTTTGGTGTGATCCTGCTCATGGTGAATATCAAACCCATTGATCGTAACCTTTCCATAAGATGGTGAAATGTTTCCATTGAGAATATTGAGCAGCGTGCTCTTTCCGGCGCCGCTGCCGCCCATAATGCCGACAAGGTTGCCACTCTCTTCAGTGAGGTTAAATTGATGAAGCGCCTGCTTACCTGAAGAAAAATAATACGATACATTTTCAGCCCGGTAAATAATTTTCTGACCGCTACGATCATCAAGGTACTTATGGAGCACATCGCTGTAAAACAGCGGATTGATCTTACTTCCGCGCACATTAGCGCCCTGACCGAACACATAAGTGCGGCCTGGAATCACGTTTTGACTATTAAGAAATAATTCGTCAGGACCGAAATAACGCACAAATACAAGTCCTTCCTCTTTAAGTCGCAGGAAGCGAAACTGTCCTTTCAATTCATGTACATGAAGCCATCTGCCTGGAAATTCTGGTGTGGATTGTCCGGTGGCTACCAAAAAAGCATCGTCTTCTATGAACGCCGACTCATTCTCTTCTACAAGCAACCGAAGTTGTGTGAACGTATGTGGTTCAATGTTAAATGCTTCGGCAACGGTTTGAATGAACTCCCATTCTTGCTGGTCGCGTTCGCTAAAATCACAGATGAACTCGAGCAGTCGAACCACCACAAACAACTTCTCCTTCTGTTGAAGTTCATCATTGATCTGGTCACAAATGCGCAGTACCTTGACCGAAGCCATTGAGGTACGCTTCTCATTGGAACTCTTACTGCGGTGAAATTTTTCAGCATAATCTTCATATAACTCAAGGTATTGGTTGACCAATTCCTTATTGAGTTGCTGTCGCAGGAATACAGCCACGATGCCCCTTCCCGTCGCCTTGTTGGCGCCGGCAATGATGGCAAATAACTGCATTAAGGCACGTAGTATCCCTGCACTCATAAATTCAATGAGTTTCTAATTGATTCGAAAAGGAGCAATACGACGACCGGATTATTTCTTGAAACCGATCACCAACACGGCACATCCGGAGCTGGCCCGTGTTTCGTCGAGCACTGCTTCTATGGTAACCAGCATCGTGCTTTCTAGCGCAAAATCCCAGTATGGCGAATTGCTAAAATCAGCACTTGAAAACAGCATGTTGTGATCCTGATCGTAAAGCCTGAAAATGAGATTACTCTCTTTTGATCCGCTGCATGCGGCCAGACGATAGGTATTTCCTCCGAAAAGTGTCGTTTGAAATTCTGCGATGTCACTTCCGGAGAGTAACGCCCTATAGGCCTGACCATCCGAAATGTACTTTGAAGAAATGTATTTTTCACACGCAGTGGCCACGCTGTCGCACTGAGCATTGGCAACATATATACTGCCTGATAAAAGTAAGGTGGTGAAAAGGTGCTTCAGGTTCATAGCGATTACTGGATAATAAGGTTACGCAATTGCTCCACAGCTACTTCCAAAGAAGTGAATTGCTCAGGAGTCATTTCTACAGTGGTCTTTCCTCTTAAGTAGGTAATTTTCTCTTTGCTGTCGTTGATCGGCTTCTGATAGGTATATGTAGTTCTCAGTGATTCAAAGATTTTGACTACTTCATCCAACTTTGATCTCACTTCGGCCAACGATGGATCGCCGATTTTGTTGACTAGGTTGCGCATGCTCACCGATGCATACTTCTGCTCGCCGATGCGATTGCGAATTTCCTCATTGGTTTTGCCCACCTTCACGGAGATGTAAAGAGCCTCAGCCCAACCTCCGAAGAGAATCAATCCGGCCAAATCAGTGCGACGTGACTCCTTCAAGTAATTATCTCCAGCCTTGAAAAACTGAGCGTTGAGACGCAACAGTGAATCGCGGTTAGCAATATGGTTATTCAGTGAAGTGACTAACTTTTGATCAATGTGATCAATTATCTGCAGATCCGCCGAAAGCTTGCCTACTGCATTGAAGTAGTCGTTATTCAACTGTCCAGCTTCATAATTGGCGGCATAAGCCAAATCTGCTCCAAAAACACCAAGACCGATAGCCTTGTCGTATTCAGTAAGATACTGATCGCGATTGGTTAACGGATTCATCAGGGTTTGATCAAAAGGAATATTGGCCTTTTGAATCATGACTGAAATCTGAGTGGGTGAAGGAACAGAAATAATTTCACCTTGAAGACTCAAGGTGCCAGACGAAGAGATTCCGCGGGAATCAATCGCAGGTGCGTTTTCATGTGTTCCCGTTTGCTCCTCGCACGATACGAGCAGCACTGCTGCGCCAAGAACTAAGGTGCTGAGGGATAGGGTGGTGAATTTCCTCATGGTTTTGAATTGAGCGAATTAGATGGGGGTCATACGCAAGTACTCCTGAAAAGGATACATAATTTCCCTTTCAAAGGAAAGATTCAACGCCTACAGACCCCAGACACATCGTCTCAAGTTTTCAACTTCGAATTGTGGCCTACACTTTAGCCCGCACCAGCAGGACTGTTTCTGTTCGGGCACGTATGTGCTTTGGCCCCCTGAACAGAAATTTCTTATTCGCGAAGTAGCTCTTTGAAGGAACTTTCAGGCTGCAATAAATCTGAGGAAAACAGGTTGAGAGGACATATTTTTGCCCCTCTATGAATGTTGTTTCCTCTCGGCTAATCCTGTTCGCACTGATCACTCTCGGCTTCGCTGGGGTGCTCTCGACTACCGGATGTCGGAAAGAAAAATTCAATACGGATCCTGCATCTCTTCTGTCCTTTTCAAATGACACCGTCTTTTTTGACACAGTTTTCACCACGATTGGCAGCACGACGCAAGTATTGAAGGTGTACAACAACTTTAGTGATCCCATACGAATAAGCGACATTCGGCTAGAAGGTGGCTCTTCGTCCCAATATCGCATTAATGTGGATGGCGACAATGGGACAGTATTTAACGAGGTGGAGATTCGCGGTGGCGACAGCTTATTCATATTTGTTGAAGTCACAATCGATCCGGGAAATGTGTCTACCCCATTTATCGTGGAGGATCGCATTCTTTTTGAAACAAATGGAAACGAGCAAAAGGTGCAACTTTCTGCTTGGGGGCAAGACGCTAATTTTCACGGAGGTCCTGATGGACTCACCGTGCTAGGATGCAATGAAGTATGGAACAACGATAAGCCTCACGTGATCTATGGTATTGTGGCTGTCGATGAAGGCTGTACGCTTACAATCAATGAAGGTGTTCAGGTATTTGTGCATTCAAAATCCGGGCTTTACATATTTCGGGGACAGCTATTCGTAAATGGAAGCAAGAACAACGAAGTTGTTTTTCAGGGAGATCGACTTGAATCTGAATACGCTGAGATTCCCGGTCAATGGGGAATTCAACTCGACTTCCAAGTGCCTACAGGAGCAGGTCCTGAAATAGTAAGTGTATCAAAGGGAGGTATTTGGATTAGCGAGAGCGTCGGATCCATTATCGACTACGCTATTCTCAAGAATGGTGGCATTGGCATCCAGGTTGATTCTACTGGCACCACGGATTTCGCACTGGAAGTAAACAACACGAAGATTGTAAATATGTCGGGAGTAGGACTTTTCGCTCAGAATGGATATGTCAAAGGACGCAATGTGCTCGCCGGAAATTGTGGGGAAGGTTGTGGACTTTTCACCTTCGGAGGAAAGTATCAGATGGACAACTGCACCTTCGCCAATTACTGGAGCAGCGGCACTAGAAGCGCTCCTGCGTTTGCACTGGGCAATTACTTTATAGTGAATCAAGTGGTGTACTCAAGGCCCCTTATTGACACTGAATTCCGCAATTGCATCATGTATGGCAACAATGCCTTCCTCACCGATTTCAATGAGTTTGTGATCGATCTGATCGACGAGCCCACGCAAGAATATCAGTTTCGCTATTGCCTAATTGACACTGAACTCAATGTGAACAATGATGGTAACCATTGGGACAATATGATCAATCAGCAAGCACCGTTTCTCTGCAACCCATCCAATCAAAACTTCAAGATCAGCAATGGAGCGTCCCGCATGTTGGGAGGACCATTCGGTCAGTTTGATATCGATCTCAACGAAACAGGCGACTGGAAAGGATGCTATGATTTCACAGGTAATTGTGACTGATCCAGCCTTCAGAAACTCCTGAATCATTATTTAGAATCATGAAATACATCTTCTCTTTGCTGCTCTGTATAGGTCTTACCGCATGCGATCCACAATTGCTAGAGCAAGTTCTCTCCGGCGGCAACACCTTAGGCACCACACCACTTTCAAATGCTGAAGTAGTGAATGGACTTCGAGATGCCCTGCGCGTAGGAGCAGAAAATGCAGTGAGTTTTACTTCAAAAGAAGGAGGATTCAATGCCAATCCTAAAATCAGAATTCCCTTCCCTGAAGAAGCACTGCGGGTAAAAATATGGGCCAATCAAAACGGACTTCAATCTCAGGTCACGGCATTCGAAAACAACCTGAACAAAGCCGCAGAAAAGGCGGCCAAAGAGGCTGTTCCTGTGTTTACGGAAGCCATCATGGGAATGACTATTGAAGATGGCTTTGGAATTCTGCGCGGTGATTCACTAGCAGCCACTAGCTACCTCAAGAAAGCAACGACAACAAACCTCACTGCACGGTTCAGACCAATCGTTGATCAGGTCATTGAAGACATCAATCTGACGGGTTTTTGGGAACCCATTTCCAAAGCCTACAATACCTCCACCCTATTTACCGGTCAGCAGCAAGTGAACACAGATTTGGGCGCATATGTCACCGACAAAGCGCTCACAGGTCTTTTCTACTATGTCGGCGATGAAGAGAAAAAAATCAGACGAGACCCTAAGGCGCGCGTCACTGATATTCTGGTGCGGGTGTTTGGTTCTATCGATAAGTGAGACCGCACCAGTAGAAAAGAGATGCTCTAAAATAACATATCCGTTGGTGCCGTATAATTCAAAACCCTTTGAGATAATTGGTTTTAATTCGGGTTCTGCAAGTTCAGACTCCTGCTACAACTCAAAGCAAGAATTCCCTTATCCACAGGGGCTTATACTACCTTTGCCGCATGAAGATTATCTCTTTTAATGTAAACGGCGCAAGGGCCATTGCCAAGAAAGGATTTGCAGAAAAAGTAAAGCAAATGAATCCTGATGTGCTTTGTCTTCAGGAAACCAAAGCCAATCCGGAGCAAGTAAAGGAAGCTCTTGCTGATCTAAAAGAGTTTCACCTCTATGCTAACGGAGCTGAGCGCCCAGGATACAGCGGAACGGCCATTCTTTCGCGCACTGAACCTTTAAGTGTAACGTTTGATATGGGGATTGCAGAACACGATAAGGAAGGTCGAATCATTACTGCAGAATTCGAACATTTTTTTGTGGTCAATAGCTATGTCCCAAACAGCGGCGCCGAGCTTGTTCGACTCGACTATAGAACTCAGTGGGACAAGGATCTCATGGACTATTTGAAAAGACTGGAAGCGAAAAAGCCTGTCGTTTTTTGCGGAGATCTGAATGTGGCGCATCAAGCCATCGACCTGGCGAATCCCAAGTCCAACTATAATAAATCAGCGGGCTATACTCAGCGTGAAATAGATGGCTTGAGCCAACTCCTCAGCAAGGGGTTCGTGGATACGTTTCGGCACTTCTTTCCTACTCAAGTGAAGTACAGTTGGTGGAGTGCACGATTCAACTCTAGGGCCAAAAACGTGGGTTGGAGAATTGACTATGTGCTGATTTCAGAGTCATTGTCACCCAAACTGAAAGAGTCCTTTATCCTCAATGAAATTGAAGGCTCTGACCATTGTCCGGTAGGTGCAGTTATAGACTAAACAAGGGATTTTCGTAAGCATACATTCGATCCGGAAAAATAGGCACGCTGGATGTTACGCGCATTAGTCGGGTCTGATATATCGGATTGCTGCGGTATTCATCCGACATTGGCATGCCAAGCATGTGCTGGTAGTCAGGATCTTCTTCCAATTGCTGAAGTAAAAATGCATCGAGGATTGGGTCGTAACATGCGGCATACATAATGCCCCCATCACTTATTTCATAATACACGGGAAATGAAAACAATTCCTTGTCTAGGTTCATCATCCGCGCGGCAGTAAAATAGGGATACAATCGTTTCACTCCCGTCACGCCCTTTTCGACGAGATATTCGCCCAATCGTTCAGTGCGCTCACGAATTCGACCTGCCAGACTATGTTCAGGAGAGCGATCTAGGCCATCTACCCAAGCCCCTTTCCGGTTCATGCTTTGAAGAGTACCTAGCCGAAGTTTGTAATCGAACTCGCTAGGCAAATCAAAAAGGTATCCTGGGTAATAATAGTTCATCCGATTAGCCATTCCCCACTCTACCTCTTTCAACATCGTGTAGTATCCCAAACTATACTTACAATACTCACTATTATAGAGCGCCAGAAGGCTCGCCACGCTCTCTTTTCCGACTTCGAAATAGCTCACGGCAATAAGCTTTCGACCATCGTAAACGGCCACTTCCCGAAGATGAATGCGATCGCCTTCGGCTCTGAACATGATTTCTTCAAGATTAGGGTGCACAAATCCCCTGAACCGTTTTATGTGATGTTGATACAGATTTGATCGGGAAGCCGACATACAGGGTTTACCGATCACCACTCTGAATCTCGACTCAACATTGCGTAAAACCCTGCGCTGGCTTTTGCGAAATGAAAAAACGGATAAAGCAAATCGAATATGAGTGACCTGAAAGAGTTCACTATTTAGCACAACAAGATCGCTCCGGTACATCACCATGCAGTCACGAAACCAACCTTCAGCTAGGCGTGCATCGTATTGACTAGGCGACAAAGTCCCTATGAAGATGGTTTGGGCAATCATCCTCGCGAATATAAAGAGGTGCAGCGCCCAATGATCAATTCCTTAACGAAGGGCACTTAAAAGGTTCAACATTCGGAAAGGCTCCATTCATACTAAGGGTTGTTTTTTGCAGCAGATAAAGGACTTAGAAAATGGCACATCCACATTCATCCTCAACAATCCGATTTTATGAGAACGGTCTGCTGCGCGAAATAGCAGGTGCCATCCATAATCTTAAAAAGGAAAACAACGAAGAGTTTTTGTACACAATGTGCGGCAGTCGTATTTCCCTCAATGATATTTTAAGTGTAAATGGTGTAATTTTTCATTAAGTATTTCTCGGTGTATGTAAATAAGAAACCCCGGAACGCTGGGGTTTTTTATTTACTACACAACGCAAGATGAATTGGGTTAAAAAGAAGAGTCCCCCGGGCCTTCGCAGGACACCGAGGGACTTCCTCATCACTACTAACTTTTTTGCAACTCTTATTTCACGATCGTGAAGCGCACAGCTTCGCGGATTTCACCGTTGAAAAGTTGCATCGTATAAATTCCTGAGCCGAGCATCGATACGTTGAGGTTTCTAACCATCGCACCTGAACCAGTGTTTAGAGTCTCTTTCATCACCTCACGTCCTGAAGCGTCTACAACGGTCATCCAGATAGTACCTGGGACATTGATCACTCCTGACAGCGATATCATTTCATTTGCTGGATTTGGATACACTTTAAGACCAGAAGCCAACTCATTTTCTTCCACACTGATAAAGATTGGAAGCGGAATGAGATCACCACCTGACGCAAGAGCCACCCACAAACCGAATACTGCACCGTTGCTATTGTTGGATGGATTAAGAAATCCTGACGCCAGCACCGTAAGAGCAGCACCTTCCAAACCAAGAGCTTCAAGTGGAGCTGCATAAGATGCCACCACTGGTGATCCACCTTCTGCAGTCACATCGAGCACATAATCAGCAGTTCCCAATTCAAGGTATCCCTGGAATTCAGAATAAGCAATTCCGCTCACGATAGTGCCCGCTCCAACACCTACTTCCACTACGTCTACGGCAGGAGCATCTGTTGCACCATGGTACACGAGCACATCGGTGTTACCCGCCTGACTGGCTTCTTCACGGCCACCTGCAAAGATGTCCAGATTAAAAGGAACAACAGGGTTATAGCCTGATGCACTCACAATACCATTGGCTACAACGATATAGGTTTCAGAGGCATCAAGGTTTACTGTGAATTGAGCAATTGCATCTTCCGAACCGGTTGATCCAGCGGGTGCCACTGAGATTACTACATCCGTTCCGCTGATAACATCTACAAACGGGGTTGCTGTGCGGAAATTGAAATCAGAAATTTCCAGAGCAGCAGTGAAAGCTGACTCTATGTATACATCCACAGTTGCTGCGGCAGCATCTGCCGCATTGTGAATCACCTGCACACGAGCAGAAGGCTGAACAACATACTCAGGAAGTGGAATTAAATCACCACCTGAAGCAAGAGCTACCCACAAACCGAAATCAGCACCATTTTGATTCGCTGAAGGATCGAGGAATCCACTAGCTACTACAGTGATTGCACTGCCTGACAAACCAAGTCCTTCGAGAGGAGCACCATACAGGAACAGGTTCTCACCACCAGCAGGAGCTACACCCAAAACATAGTCAGCAGTTCCCAAAGAAAGGTAACCTGCGTATTCTGAATAAGTGAAGTCAGTAATCAGTGAAAGATTCAGATTCGATTCTTCCACATCTACAGCGGGTGCATCGGTTGAACCATGAAATACAAGTACATCTACATCCGAAGAATTGGCAGCGGCTTCACGAGCGCCAGCAAACACTTCCAAGGAGAATGGCACTTCCGGAGTGTAACCTGCAGTATTTACCAAACCGCTTGCGGTGATGATATAGGTCTCGCCATCTTCCAGTGTGTAATTGAATGAAACAATTCCATCTTCGGGACCTTGCGAGTCGCTTCCTGCGATAGCGACTGAAATTTCCACGTTAGCAGGCACATCTACGAAAGGTGTAGCCTGACGGAATCCAAGATTCTGTACATTGATTACATCAGTAAACAAACCACTTGCGTATACATCTACCACTGCAGCAGCAGGGTCTGGTGAGTTGTGAATAATCTGAATGCGCGCTGTCGCTGAAGGGAGTTCCAGAAGTGGACCGCCATTCGCTGTGGCTACCCACAAACCGAAATCAGGACCATTGCTGTTGTTCTCAGGAGAAAGAAATCCTGATGCCAACACCGTGATCGCCTGTCCTTGCAACCCGAGAGTTGCGAGTGGCGCGTTGTATGAGAAATAAGGAACAGTGCCGTCTTCGCTTGTAACGTTCAATACATAGTTCGCAAGGCCGAGTTCGAGGTATCCTGCAAACTCAGGGTATGAAATATTATCGATCAAGGTGAGACCGAGGTTGTCTTCTACTACATCCACAGTGGGGGCATCAGTAGAACCGTGAAGTACAAGTACATCTACGTTCTCTGCATCGTTAGCTACCTCGCGGGCACCAGAGAAAATATCTAGGCTGAAGGCAGGTGCTGGATTGTATCCTGATCCGGATACGATTCCATTCGCAACAACGATGTACGTTTCATCTTCTTCGAAACTCACTCCTTCGAAAGTGGCTACCGCGTTTTCTAGGCCAGCGCCTGCCGGAGCAACTGCGAGATCATAAGAAATCGTTGCGTCCAGATCCATGAAGGCAGTTGCCGTTCTGAAGCCCAAACTGCTCATCGCAAGTTCGCCGTTAATAAAGAGGTCAACCGAAGATGCCGCCAAGTCGGCTGCATTGTGAATCAACTGGATACGAGCCATTGGAATTGGTTCAACATACAGTGGAAGTGCCACCAGCGGACCGCCTGAGGCAAGCGCTACCCAAAGACCAAAACCTGCACCACCGCTGTTATTCGAAGGGTCAAGGAAACCACTAGCAACTACAGTTACTGCGGCTCCAGTGAGACCAAGTGTGGCTAGAGGAGCATCGTAGGTAGCTACAATTACTGACTGATCAGCAGTAGCTACAGCAAGACGATAGTCGTTAGAAGGCAATTCGAGGTAACCTGCAAATGTGCCATACTGGAAATCATCAATTGCGGTAATCCCTAACTGGAGAACTTCAAGCACGTCCACAGTTGGAGCATCAGTAGAACCGTGTGCAGCTAAGACATCTACATTACCAGCGTTCGAGGCCACTTCACGTGCACCCGGAAAAATATCCAAATTGAACGCAGGTGATGGACTGTAGCCAGTACCTGAAACAATTCCGTTCGCTACTATTATGTAGGTTTCACCGTCGGCAAGTACTACGTTATTGAATGTAGCAACTGCGTTTTCTACACCCGCACCCGCGCCTGCAATTGCGAGATCAAGTTCTACTCCGGCAGGCACTGAAGTAAATGCAGTCGCCTCGCGAAATGAAAGGTTTCCAAACAATAAATCACCATTCGCAAATACATCTACTGACCCAGCCGCAGCATCTGCAGAATTGTGAATGACCTGTATACGAGCTGTTGCCACAGGCGCAGTATACACTGGAAGAGCCACGAGTGGACCTCCTGTTGGAAGAGCAGCCCATAGGCCAAATGCAGCACCATCACTATTGTTGGATGGATCAAGGAAGCCACTGGCTACCACTGTAATCGCTGAACCTGTAAGTCCGAGAGAAGCAAGTGGAGCATCATAGGTTACCACAGTCACAGACTGATCCGCAGTGGTAACTGCCAACCGATAATCATTTGAAGGTAATTCGAGGTAGGAAGAAAACGAGCCATAAGCGAAGTCATCGATTGCGGTGACGTCCAATTGAAGAACCTCGAGAATATCAACTACCGGAGCATCTGTAGAGCCATGAAAAGCAAGAACATCTACATTACCCGCCATGCTCGCGGTTTCACGGGCTCCAGAATATATGTCCAAAGTGAAGTCAGGAGAAGGATTATACCCGCTTCCTGAAACAATACCATTGGCAATGATGACATACGTTTCACCTTCAGTAAGAACGATACTATTAAAAGTGGCTACCGTATTCGCAATGCCTGCACCCGCTGGAGCGATATCCAGAACGATATCAACGCCGGCTGGAACATCAAGAAATGCAGTTGCTTCGCGGAAATTTAAGCCCGGAATGAGCAAGTCTCCATTTGCGAATATATCTACCGATTCTGCAGCACCGTCGGCAGAGTTGTGTATGATTTGAACCCGCGCGAACACAGGAGCAGGATTGGACAAAGGCAATGGAATCAAATCTCCACCTTCTGCCACAGCAACCCACAAACCAAAGCCAGGGCCATTGCTATTATCGAAAGGTGAAAGGAATCCACTAGCTACAACTGTCACCGCTCTTCCGCCCCACATGAGGTCTTGAAGCGGAACATCATATTCTGCATAGGTGATGGACTGATCAGGGGTAGTAACGGCCAAGCGATAATTATCCACCGGCAATTCCACGTATCCAGCAAAAGTGCCGTATTCAAAATCGTTGATGAGTGTACCGTCCACCACTAGCGTTTCGATCACATCTACTGTGGATGCATCTGTGCTGCCATGGGCAACAAGCACGTCTACGGTCATGCCGTCCCCTGCGGCCTCACGGGCTCCTGAGAAAATGTCGAGATTGAAAGCTGGTGACGGGTTATAACCGCTTCCTGACACAATGCCATTTGCGACAACCACATAAGTCTCGCCTGCAGCGAGAACGATGTCATTAAACGTGGCAACCGCTGCGCCCAAACCTGCACCAGCAGGTGCAATGGCGATGTCAAGCGGAATACCTGATGGAGCATCTAAAAATGCTGTTGCCTCTCGGAACCCGAGAGAAGAAATGAGTGGAAGACCATTCGCGAAGATATCCACCGACGACGCCGCAGCGTCTGCCGAATTGTGGATTACCTGAATTCGCGACTGACTTTGGGCGAACAGTGTTCCAAACACTGCAAGCGCAATCACAAATAGATGTTGTTTCATAGATTCAGATGAGAGTTAATTATGTCGGTAGAACCACAACCAAACCGTGTTTGTTTAACTCAAATGAATCTTTTGCTCCACAGAGAACGTGCGATTATTGTAACGCTAAAAGTCAATCCGCTGAAAGAGAAAATGCTAATCATGAATTTCATACGTATGAATGACACTTTAATCCATCTATGCTTCTCGTGGGGTGCGCTTACAATCCCGCTCGAAAACTTCACTTGCCTCGCGTTTCAAGCATATATGTAAACAATATCTCGACCCATTAGATGGCTCGACCTTATCTTGTACCGTATAATCCAAAATACCTATCCCGTGAAAAAAATCATCCTTGTCTTGATTGCTTTTTCCCCTTTTACAGCCTTTAGCCAAATCACTGTTGCTGATTACCCAAAAAAAATATCGTGTGATGTAGATGCCACTTTCGAACTTCCGGCTCCCGCAGCCACGAGTCCATGCGGAGAGGTCACGTCAACTTTCGATGATCAACTCTTCTCCGGGGGCTGCCTCGGAACTTTGGTTCGCAACTATGTGTATTCAGATGGCTGCGGAGCTAGTGCAACCGCAGATCAGTATATCCTGATTACCGACAATGCTGAACCCGTATTAATAGGTGTTCCTGATAGTATTTCAGAAGAAGTAGCTCTCCTTCCAGAGGCTCCAATGGTAAGTGCTCGCGACAATAGCGGACAAGTTGTAGATGTCTCCTTTTCAGAAACGCTGGAAGGCAAGAAACTGATACGCACATGGTCCAGCACCGACGCTTGCGGAAATACCGCAACCGCCCGTCAGATGATCACACTTCGGCATGAAGGCCAGTACAATATCGCTGCGCCCAAAAAATGACCTTCAAAGGATACGCTTTTCTGGTGTGCAGAGCAGGAAGCAACTTCCTATATTAGCCCCTGAAAATAAACATCTGCACCATGAGTCTTCATAAAATGGGAATTCCGAGCGTTGATCTCGCCGACTTTATCCACGGCACCGCTGAACAGAAAAAGCAATTTGTAGAGGCCCTCGGCAAAGCTTACGAGGACATCGGTTTTGTGGCGGTAAAAAACCACCTGATCGACCCGTCGACAGTTAGTGAACTCTATTCAGAAGTGCAGCGATTCTATGCCCTACCTGAAGAAACCAAGAAGAAATACGAGATAGCCGGCTTAGCCGGACAACGTGGTTATACCAGTTTTGGAAGAGAACACGCCAAAGACAGCAATGCTGGTGACCTAAAGGAGTTCTGGCACTTCGGTCAGTATGTCACGGACGGTGATCCAATCAAACAAGAATATCCTGACAACGTAAACGTCGATGAACTTCCCCATTTCAATGAAATTGGAAAGAAGGCCTATCAAGATCTGGAAAAATCTGGTCGATATATGCTGCGTGCAATTGCACTATACCTGGGATTGGACGAAACATATTTTGACAGCAAAATCCACAACGGCAATAGTATTCTTCGTCCTATTCATTACCCCCCAATTACTTCTGAACCAAAGTCTGCAGTGCGGGCCGGTCAACATGAGGACATCAATCTGATCACCTTGCTCATCGGAGCAAGCGCAGAAGGGCTTGAGGTTTTGAATAAGCAAGATGAATGGGTTGCGGTTACCGCCCTCCCGGATCACATCGTAGTGAACGTGGGCGATATGCTTCAGCGCCACACCAACAATAAACTCAAAAGCACAACTCACCGCGTAGTTAATCCGCCTCGCGAGAAGTGGAACAATCCGCGGTATTCAATCCCATTTTTCTTACACCCACGCAGTGATATGCGTCTTGATTGTCTTGCCTCATGCATACCCGCAGGTGAATCCGCGAAATGGGCTCCCATTTCCGCAGGTGAATTCCTCGATGAACGCCTGGCAGAAATCGGACTCAAAAAATGAAGCTGCGCATTCGCGGCAATTCAATCCGACTGCGACTTACACAAACTGAAGTGGCCCATCTCGCTGCGGGAGAATCTGTGCGCGAGATTTGCAGACTCACGCCACTCGACCATTTTTCCATCTTGTTACAAACGTGGAATTTATCTGTCTTTCAGGTAAAAAAGGACAAGGATACCCTTCACATTTCGGTTCCCGAGTCGCTCGTATTGTCATGGTCAGTCAATCAGGAAGAGGGTTTCTATGGAACCCAAAACAATGGCACTGAAGATCCCCTTCGTATTGCGGTAGAAAAGGACTTTAGTTGTCTTACCGTGGGTGCTGGTGAAGACGAAAGCGACAACTATCCGAATCCGGAAAAGGACACGCGTGCATGCTGATCGATAATCACGGACGACCTTTAAACTATCTCCGACTGGCTGTTACCGACCGTTGCAACCTGCGCTGTCTCTATTGCATGCCAGAAAACGGACTCGATTGGGTCGCTCGAAAGGAACTTCTTTCGTTTGAAGAGATAATCCGAATGCTGCGACTTTTTTCCTCGCTGGGAATAAATAAACTCAGACTCACCGGAGGGGAACCATTTTTAAGAAAAGACTTGATGGATTTGCTCCGACAGATTCATTCAGAAAAGCTCTTCACTACTCTCTCGATAACCACCAATGGTACACTCACCTTACCTCATGTGGATGAGTTGCGGAAAATGAATGTGCATTCGATCAACCTAAGCGCGGATACTTTTGATTCCGCTCGATTTGAGAAAATGACCCGAAGGCCATTTATGCCTGAGGTTCGGGCTACGTTTGATGCGCTTCTTGCAGCAGGCATTCCCACACGACTCAATGCGGTAATCATGGATGGCAAGAACGAACAGGATATCGCTGAACTAGCAGCGCTTACGTTGCATCATCCGGTGGGAGTGCGTTTCATTGAAGAAATGCCTTTCAATGGAGCGGGCGACCGACATGCGATTCGTTGGAATTGGAAAGCGATTCATCAGGAACTCCAAAATCATTTTCCCTCTCTTGAAAAAATACTCGACGAACCCCACAGTACGTCGTTGAATTATAAAATCCCCGGTTCGGTTGGACACATTGGAATTATTCCCGCGTACACTCGGTCATTTTGCGGCACGTGCAATCGCATTCGTCTGACCCCAAAGGGAACGATGAAAACCTGTCTCTATGATAACGGTGTGCTTGATCTCAAACATTTTCTAAGAGGAGGGGCTTCGGATGAATCCATTCGATCCCTGATTGTTTCGGCCTTATCCCATCGCGCAAAAGATGGTTTCGAGGCAGAACAGAATCGCCATGGTCAGCCAGTGAATGAAAGCATGGCGAGTATCGGAGGGTAAACGGACTGATGGACTTAAAGACTATTCGACAGTTAGACTATTGGACGGTTAGACTATTAGACTTTAAGACTATTGGACAGTTGGACTATTGGACGGTTGGACTATTGGACGGTTAGACTATTGGACGGTTAGACTATTGGACGGTTAGACTATTGGACGGTTAGACTATTGGACGGTTAGACTATTGGACGGTTAGACTATTGGAC
>Ga0105049_10001249_pt1 | contig 29878 bp, 24 predicted proteins | sample MAT06_FD_78087 | JGI IMG/M metagenome (GOLD analysis project Ga0105049, IMG submission 78087) | Freshwater microbial communities from Lake Fryxell liftoff mats and glacier meltwater in Antarctica - MAT-06 | ecosystem: Environmental > Aquatic > Freshwater > Ice > Liftoff microbial mat | place... | reverse complement strand
GGCGGAGTAGCGCGCGGCGGAGTATTCACGCTCTCCCTCGAGGTAGGCGCGCAGCGCGGGGAGCGAGCTCGTCGTGCGCGCGGCGAGGTTCGTGAGGCGCGCGCCGCGCTCAGTGCCCCACGCGGCGACGAGGCGGGCCGAGAGGTCGTCGATCAGCTCGAACAGACCCTCGCGAGTGCCGTCGGCGACGATCTCCACAGTGCCGTTGGGCCTTTCGGCGCTCGACACGCGCAGCACTTTCGCGGTGATGCGCACACGGTTGCCCGATTGCACCACGTCGCCAGTGACGACGAGTCCTGCGCCGAACCGGTTCGCGACATCTAGCGCGATCCGCTCCACATCGGTACCCGCTCGGGGTACGCCGTCGCCCGTCGCGCGGGCGATCGCGATCGGATCGATCGTCCGGAGCTGGCCGGCGCCGTTGAGGTTCGCGGTGAGCAGTCGCGGCAGGCCGACTCCGAGGTAGGCGAGGTCGCCTCCGCCGTCGTACGTGAACGGAAGCACGGCGACCACGTCCACCGAGTGAGTGATGGGTCGAGAGGCGCCGCCCTGCCACCACGCGACCGCCGCGACGAGCAGCAGGACGGCGCCGCACATCGCGGCGAGCCGACTGCGCCGACGGCTAGGCCGCGAGGGTAGCGGCGCAGGGGCGGACGTGGGCGGTTCGGCGAGCGTCTCTTCCGCCGACGGCGCGATCGGCGGCGCAACGTGCGCCAGCTCTGGGGTCACCTCGGCGCGACTGCGGATCGAGTCGACGACGTCGCCCGCTTCCTCACCGTCGGCGAGGCGCAGATCCAGCCCGTCGAGCATTCGCAGGCGCGGTAGGTCGGCAAATGCCGGCGGCGCGTCCTGCGTCGGCGGGGACCGGGTTACCGGCTCCGACTCTCGCTCGACCGCGGGCGTCATGCCTCGTGTCGTGACACCGAGTCGCACGAGCCGCGCTGCGAACCCGGCGTCGGGCTCGACGCCGATTTCGCGTTGCAGATAGGCCACGTGCTCTGCCCCGACGGCGAGTGCCGTCGCCCAGTCGCGCATGGCATCGAGCGCGTCGATCAGGTGCAGCGCCACGCGGGAATCGGCAGGCCGCTCAGTCGCGAGCACGCGCCACCATCGTGCCGCGGCGGCGTGATCGTCACGCCGTTCGGCCGCAGCGGCGAGCGACTCGAGCGCCGACTCATAGCGACCGGCGAGCTGTGCACGCTGCGTCGCAATCCATTCGTCGAGCGCCTGCGCGTCGTCAACAAAGAAGCCGTCGAGAAATGGCCCGTGGTACGACGCCACGGCGCCCTCGAGATCGCCCGCGGCGATCGCCCCCTCGAACGCCACCACGTCGACCGCGAGGCGAGTCTCGCCGAGCCACACGTCGTCGCCGATCCCACCGATCGATGCCGGGCCGAGCTCCTGGCGGATCTCGTGAATGGACTGCCGGAGCAGGTGTCGCGCGCCGACTGTGTCGCGCTCGGGCCAGAGCAGGCCGATGAGGCGATCCCGGGACACGCCACCCGGGTGGGCGCGGCCGAGCAGCGCCAGAAGCGCCAGCCGATGGCGGTGCACCGCGCGGCCGCGCACGGGGCGCTCGTCAGGATCGAGCAGCGTCGCTCCGCCGAGGAGACGGAGCGTGAAACGCGGCTTCATGGCGGGGGCGCGTCGGGCGGGCAAGGCGACAAGATGAGGCGCGCCCAGTTGACGCACAAGAGCTAAAACCATGTCGTTCAATGTTTTCGGCGATCGATTTCCAGGTAACGGCAGGTAGACGGCGCCCGACGACATTAGTTGCGATTCCACGCGCGTCTCGTCCCCGCCCTTCACCCGCAAGCGCATGACGCATCGACTTTCGCTCCTTCGGCTCGCAGTCCTGTCCACGGTCGCGGGACTCGTGACCACTTCAACCGCCCAGGCCCAGGTCAGTCGCGACTGGTCGGTCTGCTTCAACTCCGGCGTGTCGTCGTGTACGGACCTCTTTCTCACCACCTCGCCCACGCTGGGCGGTCCGGGCGGGATGCGCGACGGCACCGTGATGTCGCTCATGCTGCGGCAGCGTGACCGTGGGGTGCCCACCGGGCTGCTCGGATTCTCTTTCGGATTCGACCCAGGGTCGACGGACCAGAGCGACGCGTTCAGCACCATGCCGACGCCCGTCGACGGCGCGCAGGCCAACGCGCCGGGGCTTGGCTGGGACCTCGGCGCGTTCCGGTCGAGCTCCGCCTCGGGATTCAACGTGCTGTTCGGAAGCGGCCAATCCGACCCGTCGCAAATGCCGTCGCCGACGGCGTGGATCGGGGGCTGCCTATCACCCAGCAGCAACGCGCTCTGGAGCGTGAACAACGTCGCGTGTGGCAGCGGGCAGGCGTTCTCGTTCCAGTGGAATACGGCGGTGCTTTTCGACGCCGATCAGGTGACGACGGTCGGGGCCGACGTGGTCGCCATCGACCAGAACGCGGCTGGTGGCTACTGCTACGGGCCCGCGATGGGCGGCGCAGGCGTCGGCTTCGACGGCTACGACCCGTCCAACGCCTTTCCGTGTGACATCGACCGCGCGGAGCCGCTGGAGACCTCCATCATACCCGAGCCGCAGACGGTCGTGCTGCTCGCCGGTGCGCTCACAATTCTGGGGCTCGCGCGCGTTCGCCGCCGCGCCGCATGACCCGTAGATCAACCTTCTCACTGACTCAGACAATGGAATTCCATCTGTTTCGCCGCCCCTCCGGCGCGATCGTTCGCCCCCTCGTCGCGGGCGTGTTCGGCCTCGCGTTCGTCGCGACGGCGGGTGCGCAGACGGCCTCGGCCACCGTCGATGCCTGCTACGTCCCGGCGAGCGGGACGCTCTACCGGATTGACACGCCGGCGTCACCGGCGCCTGGTGCGCCCAAGTCGTGCATGTCGCCGGTTCATACGAAGACCACGTGGAGTCAGCAGGGGCCCGCGGGGCCGTCTGGTCCTGCCGGACTGCAGGGACCGGCCGGTGGCTCGGGAGCGCCAGGGCCGGTGGGTCCTGCCGGTGTCACGGGTGCCACGGGTGCGCCGGGTTCTGTCGGTCCAATCGGGCCGTTGGGCACCCCCGGTCCGGTTGGGCCGTCCGGTTCCGCAGGACCCGTCGGGCCGTCAGGTGCCGCAGGACCCGTTGGGCCGTCAGGTGCCGCAGGTTCAGTCGGGCCGTCGGGTGCGGCTGGACCGATTGGTCCGATCGGAGCAGCGGGGTCGCAGGGTGCGGCGGGCGCGACGGGACCTCAGGGCCTGAACGGTAAGGACGGCGCAGTGGGGGCACAGGGGCCGCAGGGCAAAGACGGCGCGGCCGGACCGATCGGGCCGAGTGGCAAAGATGGTTTGAACGGAAAGGACGGCGTCATGGGACCGCAAGGTCCGGTGGGTATCGACGGTCCGACCGGCAAGGATGGCCCGATTGGAAAGACCGGCGCAACCGGACCCGCCGGCGCGGTCGGCGCGCAGGGGCCGCAGGGGGCGATCGGTCCACAAGGACCTCAAGGTGCGCAGGGCCCTTCCGGGCTCAGCGGTTTCAAACTGGTCACGCAGTACTACCAACCCTCATTCGGAGCGGCTGAAATTACGATGGACGTAAAGTGCCCCCTCAACACGCAGGCGTACGGCGGTGGGATCCGCAACAGAGTTTGGACAAGTCCGCCCATTCTTCGCGAATCGGGGCCGCGTTTCGACTCGGGGCAATCGGTCGTTCCCGACGGCTGGACGACGAGAGTCTACGTGGGGAACGGTGTCAACAGCTTCAGTGTGTACGCATGGTGTGCGCCATGACAGCACGATTCCTTCTTTCAGAGGTTCCGATGCGCCGCTTGACCTCGCTGTTCCCATATGCCGCTGCGATCGCCATCGCCGCCTGCAACGCCGACTCGGCGGCGTCGCCGACGGCGCCGCCAGATCCCATCCACGCGATCGCCATCGCGCCCTCCCTCCTGTCCGCCTTGAGCGACGCGCGCGAGCGCGTGCTCCCCACTGTGGACGCGGACATCCAGACCGCGTTGTCCATCGCGCTCGGCGAGCTGGAGTCCGCGCTCGACGCCGGTCAGGTGGCCCGCAGCCGCCGTGCGATCGCGGCGGTTCGCGCACTCCTCGTCTCGCACGCCGACACCCCCGATGGTGACTCCGCCGACCTCGCGTCGGTGAGCATCCTGCTCAGCGTGGCGGACGAGGCCGTTCGTTAAAACAGGAGTACTGCGTACTGCGCGCGCCGTTACGCCGAGCCGATCGGAGACGGCGCGCTGCCTTTGGTGAACAGCAGTGTTTTTCGCGCGCCCTTTGTTTCGACTTGCACAATGTTCACCTGATCGCTGTGCAATTCAGTCAGCATCTGATTGCTCACCAGCGCTCCGTTCGCACCGCGCGGCAGCGCAGCCTTGAAACAAAGCCAGTACAGCTCGGCGGCGCGACGCACACCGCACGGCTGCAACTCCACCTGCGCGCCGGCTGCGTCCGTCACCGAAAACTGGGCGCGCACATACCGGAGCACATCCGCCTCCGGCGCGGATGAATCGCCAGGAGCACGCTTGCCGGCGAACTTGGCGACCGTCGCGGAGAAGTCATCGGCGAATGCACGGATACTGAGCGAAATGCCGGTCGCGTCTGTCGTGACGACCGTGAGCGTGGTGTGAATCGGATGGGCGTGAGCCACCGGTGCGAGCAGGGCGACTGCCACCAGCACAGCGCGACCACGGCGCAGCGCCGAGGTAAGAGCGTGGGTCATCGCGGATATCGCTCCCATGCCCAACCGGTCGCCACAACGGTGATCACTGCCGACACGGACACCAACCGCAATTGAAACGCGTCTGGCACTCGACGACTCTTGGACAGCCAGCGAAGAACGCTGTCCACGAGCAGAAAAACCACCGCTGCGGCGGCTAACACTACGATCTGACCCGCTTCAATACCGATGTTGAACCCCAGAAGCGGAACCGCAATCTGCGCGACGAACAGACTCTTGAGATAGCCCGCGAAGCCAGCGCCGTGCACCAGACCAAACAGTCCGGCAAACACGGGGCGATGTTTCGCGCCGGTGCCGTGGGCCACGCGGTCACGCATCAGCAAATTCTCGATACCGGTCGCGACGATCGTCACAGGAATCAGAAACTCGACGAGACGCGTTGGCAGCACCAGCACGTCCGTCACGGCCAGCAGTAACGTGATGGAATGTCCGACGGTGAACGCGCTGATGACCATCAAGGCCGCACGCCAATCGCGCCCCCGATAGATCGCGGCGAGTGCGAGCAGAAAGAGAATATGATCGGCTGCGTCCCACGCCACGATGTGGCGAAACCCGATCTGGAAGAAGGCCCAGAATTCAGACACCGGTCACTCCTCCGCTCTCGACGCCACGGTGGGGACCGCGATGCTCACACCGATGGCACGGGCATGACGGAGCAGTAGTGGATCGGGGGTGTTGAGTCGCAGTGCCATGCGCATCGCGGCCTGTGCTTCGACGTGACGCCCTGACTTTTCGAGCGCCCACGCGACAATGTCGTAGCCGTAGATGTCCTTTCGATCGCGCAGTTCACCCTGCGCCTTGGCCAGCACTTCACTCACGCGAGAGCCGTGATCGAGTAGGTAAAGACTCCACGCACGATGATAGGCGCCGGGCTGCATGCTGACGGCAACTTCCAACGTCTTGAAGTACTCGTTCGACTTGGCAGAGTCACCGAGGGCGGCGTAGGCGTCGCCAACGAGTCCGAGGGTGGCCGGATCGAGTTGCAGACCGATTGCGCGCTCACCCCACGCGATCACGTCCTTGTGATCGCCGCGTGAGTCAGCAAGCCGCGCCATCGCCGCTAGCAAGCGTGGATCGTCCGGCTCGATGGCAAGGCCTGCACGAAATGCATTTTCTGCGGCCCGCGGATGTCCGCTGCGCAATTCCAGATCGCCGACACGCATCTGAAACCAGGCTTTGGTTTCTTTGGCCATTTCTCGACGTGAGACCGCTTCGTTGCGCGACGTGGCAAGTAGCGCGCGGGCCTCGCGCACATGATTCGTGAGTTCGAGCCACCGTGCGACACGCGGCGCGATCGAGAGCTTGGATCGCTCCTGCCAGACTGAGCGAAACATCGTATCGGCAAGGGCATAGTCGCCCAACTCCATCGCGACTTCGCCAAGGGTCGCCCGATATTCCGGGATGTCGGACTCGCGCTTGACCAGATCGATGGCGACATCGCGTGCCTCGGTAAAACGGTGCTGTGCCAGCAGCACCGAAACCAGTGTCGCTGCCGTCGACGCATTACGATGGGTGCGCTTGCCGAGCGAACGTCGGGCAAAGTCTTCGGCTTTGAGATAGTCATCCCACGTGCCGCCTTCCCGCGCACGCTGCAAGTGCAACGCCGCCAATTGCCCCATGGCGATTGCACTGATCGGGTCGGCATCGAGCGCCTGATGCCAGACCCGAATCTGGATGTCGCGTTCCCCGCGCTCAGAGAGGCCGGGCTCGCGAGGAGCCGTCGGTGACGCGGTTGCGGGCGCCGAGTGTTGACGCCACACCCGTGCGACACGGGTGACGCCCAAGCCACCTATTGCCGCTACAAGGGCGACGATACTGACCTGACGCACCACCCGTGACTGAATCAACGTGCGGCTTCGAGATACGGGAACGTCGTGCTGAACGAGCGCGTGCTCATGGGGACGTTGTCGGACGTAAGCCCAGGCAACGCGGTAGCCGCGGGATCGAGCAGCCGGCCGAAGATCGCCGTCAAACCAGCGTCAACGACGTCGTCCTGCAGGTTGCGACCGCCGTAGCCGTTGGCGAGCGCCCAGCTGAGCCAACCCGAGGTATTGCCAGCTCGATTCGGAAAGACCATGAGCATGTCGGGGACGAGCACCGCCGCAAGCGTGTTGGCGATCGTCGGCCCACGATTGAAGGCATTGGTAAACGCTTTGATCTTGTCGCCAAAACCATTCGCCACATCGGTCGCCGGTGCGCTGCTGTTGGCGAGTCCGTGGTCGCGCTTCATGAAGAACACTTCGCTCACGAGCGGATTGCCGAGTCGCTCGACCTGGGTGTAAGTGCGCGTGGACGTCGGGGACGTCACGCCGCCGTTGTTGTCGTTGCTGTCTGAGCAGGCGGAGAGAAGCGGCAGCGCGAGCGCGAGACTGAACGCGCGCAGAGAAAGCGTGGAACGCATGAGAGTTGCTCCGGGAGTGTGAGTAGTCGAGTGAGTGCGGCGCATCAGCGGCTGATCGTGCCCCACACACCGAACTTCGCGTCGGCGGCGGTGCTGGATTGCAGCAATGACTTCGGCAACTCGATCACGATAGCGAGCGCATTGAACGGCCTGAGGAAGTCCACACCAGGCGAGCGGAACGAGCCGGCGGCGGGACCATTCTGCACGGAAAGCGGACCCGTCGCCGGACGACGGTCGGGGATGATGTTGAAGAACTGTTCGAGATCGATCACGAACGGATCCGCGCGCAAACCCGCAAAAACCCGCGTTGCGGTGGCCACACCGGCGCTGCTGCCGACGTTGCCTGTGACGACATCACCCGTGGTGACCAACGTGTTTCTCGTGCCGGTGGCGGCGGGCACGACTGGGCCGCGCACGGTGTACTTCTGCGCGGCACCGACACCCTCATCGAAGGTGATCTGAAACACCCGGTCTTCGACCGCGTCACCCGTGTTGTCGATCTTCAGCTGGTACAGAAGATTGGGGTCGAACGACGCATTCGTGCCCGCGATCGGGCTTGACGTTGTCAGCACGAGCGCGATACGATCGGCGCTGGAGCCGGGAAAGGCATACACATCATTGATGTCCGAGCGTGGATTCAGCTCGACTTCGGGCGTGTCCTGGTGGTCGGACGCATACACCCGCTGGGCGGCAGTCGCCGCACCCACGGCGACCACAACAATCGCGAACGCGCTGAGCGAACGTTTGGTGAAGAACGGGCGGGACATAGGGGATTCCGGTAAGCGTTGAGCGCTGAGGCCCAGATGATTCCGAGTACGCGAAGAGCGCCTCGACTCGGCCGTAAGGGATCGAACGCAAGGTCTACGCCGCTCGCCGCCTTCCGGATCTGTGCTACCGTTTTCCGTGGTCCAGTTCGCCGCGGCGGCCGCGCTGCCTATTTCAGTAGCGTGACCGTCGTCGCGGTCTCTGCCGTCACCAGCACGGGCCCGGGTGCGCCTTGGAGTGTCAAGCGACGGTCGGCCTTCTCGATGCGCATCCCGCCCAAGTAAACGCCGGCAGGCGTCACGAACGCGGAGCCGCTCCCCATCGACGTGCCATCGACCTCGACTGGAGCCGCGCCAACGCGCATGGAGCCTTCTGCCGCTGTTGTAAACGTCATGTCGAGCCGCTGCGCGCTCACACCGTTGATCAGCGCCGTGCCCATCGCCGCGTAGGCAGTGCGGCGTTTCACGTTCAGCCGGCCGCCCGCGACGACTTGGGGGCGCTCGCTGGTCACGGTCCAGTTCTCCCCTTCCTTGGCGCCCGGCTTCGTGCAAGGGAAAAACTCGTCGAGTTGTCCACCAACCGCCGTGCCAAGTGTGCCCGCGGCCGCCGGGTGCGCAATCGGTGAGACGGTACCATCGGCAGCAATGAAGCCCGTGAATACCTTTCCGCGCGCGCTGTCGGCGGTTGCCACAGAGCCCGCCGGCAGATCAATGCCGCGATTGACGAGCGAGTCGATGACGACCGAGTACGCCTTCCCGCCGGCCGAATCGGTGACGGTGATTTTGAGAAACGCCGAGCGATCGGTCTGCGCCTGCTGACTCCCGCCACCGATGGAGTCGGCGTTGACCGTCTGCAGCGTCTTTGAATCCAGTCGATAACGACGCGTGCCCGTGGCCTGGGCATCTGCATGGCGCGCACTGATTGTCGGCAACACACCACCCGCGACGACGGAGAAAAGCGCGACACGCGCGGGTCGCACAACAAGCCGCTTCAGAGTTCGAAACATGTACCGGTCGGTGGGCAGGAGCGGGCAAATTTTCACTCGGAATCTGGCAGCGGACGACGAGACAGCAATGTAACTTGCAGCCGTCTTTTACTGTGCTGCCCATGGCTGCTACCCCGCGCGACGACATCCGTCCCCCGCTCCCGGCGGTTCGAATCGGCGACGACGATCGTCAACGCGCGATCGCTCGTCTTTCCGATGCGTACGCCCAGGACGTCATCGCGGTCGAAGAGTTCGAGCACCGAGTGGAAGCGGTGTATCGCGCCTCCGAGCGTGGTGAGCTTGTCGCGTTGACGCAGGATCTGCCGACCACGGCGGCCGAAAAAGGAGCGAAGACGTCAGTCGCAATCAGCGACGACAGCGATCATCGCCGTATCTCGTCCGTGTTCAGCAACGTCGAACGCACCGGCTTCACCGAAATGCCACGCCGACTCGACATTCGTGTGTTTGCCGGCAATGTGGAACTCGATCTGTCGCGGACGCAGTTCCCACCCGGCGTGACCGAAATTGCCATCAAATCGACACTGGGAAACGTCGAGATCTTTCTCCCCTCAGGCATCACCGTCGAAAACGAAGGAGTCGCACTGCTCGGCTCCTTCGATCTTGATGCCGCTGAACGCCCGCGTGCTGACGGGCAGTTCGGTGTGGCAATTCCATGGCGTCATCCATCGGTGGTTCGCATCACCGGTCGCGCACTGCTCAGCAGCGTCGAGATCACGCAACTCCCCGGCCCGACGCCGTAGTCCGGTGACCGGGACAGTCCCACACCGAACGCGCGAACCACAATCATGACATCCTCCATCGTGCGCGCCGCCGTCATGCGGGCGCCACACGAACCGATCACCGTTGAAGAGCTGCCGTGGCCAACGCTGGTTCCCGGCAGCGCGATGTTGCGCACGCTCTACTCCGAAGTCTGCGGCACCGATGTGCACCTGCATCATGGACGTCTGTCAGGCGTGCCGTATCCGATCATCCCCGGACACGTCTCGGTCGGACACCTCACGGCCATTCACGGCGCGGTCACCGACATCGATGGCATGGCGTTTCGCGAAGGGGATCTCGTCACCTTTCTCGATGTGCACGAAACGTGCGGCGCGTGTTACGAATGTCTCGTCACCCGTCAGTCCACCCGCTGCCCGCATCGCAAAGTTTACGGTATCACCTATGGCGTGAACGACGGACCACTCGGCGGATGGGCGGACCACATCTGGATGAAGCCCGGCGTCAAGATTCTGCGCATCCCCGACGGTGTCGATCCCGCCCGTTTCATCGCCGGTGGTTGCGGACTCGTGACGGCGATGCATGCCATCGAGCGCGGCAACGTACGACTGGGCACGTCGGTGGCCGTACTCGGCGTCGGCCCCGTGGGTCAAGCGGCGATCGCCCTCGCCGCACTGTCGGGCGCCTATCCGGTCATTGCCGTTGGTGCACCGTCTGCGCGACTCGACTTCGCGATGCGTATGGGTGCCACGCACGTCATCCCGCTGGAGATGCCGGCCGAGGAGCGCGCGGCGGCGGTACGCGCGGCGAACGGTGGACGTCCGGTCGATGTGGTGATCGAAGTCGCGGGCGTGCCCGATGCCGTCGTTCAGGCGCTCGATCTCGTGCGCGATGGCGGCGTTGTGGTCGTGGCCGGACAGTATACGAACGCCGGCGACACGGTCATCAATCCGCACACACAGATCAATCGCAAGCATGTCGAGATTCGCGGCTGCTGGGGATGCGACTACTCCCACTTTCATCGTGCGTTGCACCTGCTCGCCCATCAGGGTGCGTCACTTCCGTGGCTCGAAGCCGTGTCGGCGCGGTATCCGCTGGAACAAGCAAACGAAGCGCTTGCTGCCGTCGCCAATCGGCACGTTGTGAAGGCGCTTATCGTTCCCTGATGGCTGAACTCGACCGTCCGATCGTTCCCGCATTTCGACCTGTGCCGCGCACAGGCGTCATTTACGTCATGGACCGCGCCAAGGAGCTTGGCTACGGCAGTGACGGCCATGTGTGGTGCAACCTCGGACAGGGGCAACCGGAGACCGGACCGTTGCCGGGTGGTGCTCCGCGCCCGGAAGACGTCACCATCCACGCCGACGACTACGAGTACGCACCAGTTGGCGGGCTCGACACCCTCCGTCGTGCTGTCGCCGCGTTATACAACGCGCGCTATCGGCAGGGGCGCCAGTCGCAGTATGGCCCTGAGAATGTGTGCATCTGTGGCGGCGGTCGCGCTTCACTCACGCGCGTCGTTGCCTCACTCGGCAACATCAATCTGGGACACGTCCTCCCCGACTACACCGCCTACGAAGAACTCCTCGAAATTTTCGGGACGTTTTCCGCGATCCCCATTCTGCTGGAGCCGGGCTCCGGGTACGCGCTGTCGAACGCTGAGTTGCGCCGCGAGGTGACCGGGCGTGGGCTCGGTGCACTGTTGCTATCGAATCCGTCCAATCCCACCGGACGTCTGCTCGAGGGCAGTGCGCTCGCTGGGTGGGTACGTGAGGCACGCGACCTCCGCTGCACGCTCATTCTCGACGAGTTCTACTCGCACTATATCTGGCGCCAGGATCTCCTGTCCAACGTGACGGTGTCTGCGGCGGCGCACGTCGACGATGTGAACACCGATCCCGTCGTGATTCTCGATGGGCTCACCAAAGGGTGGCGGTGCCCGGGGTGGCGATTGAGTTGGATCGTCGGGCCGGAATCGGTGATCGATGCGGTGACCAGTGCCGGTAGCTTTCTCGACGGCGGTGGCAATCGGCCACTGCAGGAAGCGGCGGCAGCACTGCTCGACCCGGAACGTGCGCGTCAGGAAGTGGTGTCAATTCACGATGCGTTTCTGCGCAAGCGTCGCATTCTCTCAGATGGCCTGCGCGCCGCCGGACTGACTGTCGATCAGGAACCCGAAGGCGGTTTTTATGTGTGGGCCAGCGTTGCGTCGCTTCCCGCGCCGCTGAACGATGGCGAAACGTTCTTTGAGAGCGCGCTTGCGGAGCATGTCATTACCGTTCCGGGCATTTTCTTCGACATTAATCCCGGCAAGCGACGCGCCGACCATACATCGCGCTTCAGGCAATATTTGCGCTTCTCGTTCGGGCCCAATGAGGCCGCAGTCACCGAAGCGGTGCGTCGGCTGCAGACCATGGTCGCCCGCTATCGGGGTTGACCGCCCGCCGTTTCGCGAGCTGCTTTTGCCGTAGATTGCGAACGAGTAGCCCGACCACCGCGACGTTCGCCACGAGCGCGAGCAGACCAAACGGGGACACGTGCCGGCTGACCTCCCAGAGTTCGACCGGAATTGGCAGACCGGTCGCGACGACCGTCAGCCACTCGGCCCACAACTGCGCCAGCCAGAGCCCCACGCCTTCAACCAGAAACAGTGCCGCGTACACCAGCGCGGCTATGCCGATGCCGAGTACCTGGTGCGGCTCGAGCCCAGTGATCCAGCCCACCGCGTGTTCGACGGCGGTCTGCTCGCTAGCAATGGGGAGCGCCGCCACCCAGTCCTGCACCAGTTTTGCAATTTCCGGACGCAACAGCTGAAATGCCGCCAAGGCGACCCCAATGAGTGTCAGTGCTTGACTGAACTTGAACGCTGCGATAAGACGAAGCACCAGCGAGAGTTCTCCAAAGAGTGAAGCGTGGCGGGCAGCGCCGCGCTGTGAATGCTAGTGTTGTCCCCACCGCGACGGGAGTCGCACTGCGCCCTCCGACTCAATCCGACATGGTATCGACCACTACGCCTACCGCAGCAAACCGTTTGCGTTCCATCGTCGGCGGTTCCGTCGGTAATCTCGTCGAGTGGTACGACTGGTACGTCTACTCCGCCTTCTCGCTCTACTTCGCCAAGTCCTTCTTCCCGCCGGCGAGTCAAACCGCACAATTGCTCAACGCGGCCGCCGTCTTCGCGGTGGGGTTTCTGATGCGTCCCATTGGCGGTTGGCTCATGGGGCGCTATGCCGACCGACACGGTCGACGCAACGCGCTCACCGCATCCGTGCTGCTCATGTGCGGTGGTTCACTGCTGATCGCCATAACCCCATCATATGCATCGATCGGCGTCCTCGCTCCCACGCTGCTCGTCATCGCGCGGATGCTCCAGGGGGTCAGCGTCGGCGGTGAATACGGCGCCAGCGCAACGTACCTCAGCGAGATGGCCGGGCAGAAGCATCGCGGCTTCTGGTCGAGCTTTCAGTACGTCACCCTGATCATGGGGCAACTGCTCGCACTGGGCGTGCTGCTCTTGCTGCAACGCGTGCTCGACACGCAGCAGCTCGAATCATGGGGCTGGCGCATCCCATTCATTGTGGGCGCCCTGTGCGCGATCGTCGCCGTCAGGTTACGCCGCGGTCTCCAAGAAACGACGGCATTCAGCAAAGTCGCATCGTCCACCCAACAGCACGCGTCGTCGCTGCGCGGCCTGCTCGCACATCCGCGTGCCGTCGCCACCGTCGTGGGACTCACGGCCGGTGGCACCGTCGCCTTCTACACCTTCACGACATACGCGCAGAAATTTCTCGTCAACACCGCAGGGTTCAGCAAGAACGACGCAACGCTGGCTTCAGCGGGGTCACTCGTCATCTTCATGTGCGTGCAGCCGCTCGTTGGAGCCATCTCCGATCGCATCGGCCGCCGGCCTGTGCTCACCGCCTTCGCGGTCGTCGGATCGCTCGGCACACTGCCCCTGCTTTCCGCACTCGAACACGCATCGAGCGTGGCGCAGGCGCTGCTGCTGCTGACGCTCGCACTGCTCGTCGTGAGCGGCTACACGGCCATCAACGCCGTGGTCAAAGCCGAACTATTCCCGACCAACATCCGCGCCCTCGGCGTCGCTTTCCCGTACGCCATCGCCGTGTCAGTGTTCGGCGGCACCGCCGAGTACCTCGCACTCTGGTTCAAGAACATGGGACACGAGTCGTGGTTTTACTGGTACGTCACGGCGTGCATCGTCGCGTCGCTGCTTGTTTACATCACGATGCCGGAAACGCGACACGCCGCGACAATGGCCGACGATTAGCTCGCGACAGCTGCCAGGTCAAACGAGCGATGCCGTGGCCGTCTCGCTGCCCCACGCCACTCAGCCCGCGCGGCCCACGACACCACGGACGAAGCTGGCGACGCGCTCGGGTACCGTAAGCGGCAACATATGCCCTGCTCCCTCGACGTACTCAAGGTGCACGTGCGGCAGCAAGGCCTTGAACTGCGTTCCGTGCACTGCGGGATCGAGAATGCGATCGTGCGTGCCGTACAGGACCGAGATCGGTACGCTGAGCGTGGCGTAGCGCTTCACGAGCGCCGCCATGTCCGCCGATACGGCCATGAAATCGGTGGATGCCGAAACGAAGGCCGAGGGCCGCATGCCCAGCACCCCGCCACCCGCGATCGCAAAGTCAGCCGGAACCGCTTCGGGTCCGAAGACCACGTCCAGCATCACATCACGTCGCGCCATCGACAGCGGTGTTGCGAGCGTCCAGCCAATCGCCGTTCGCAGCAGCGGACTGCGCACCATCAGACCCTTGAACACGTCGGGTGATTTGGGCTGCAGCATGGTGAGCGGCGCGACCAGCGCCAGCGCACGCACCAGCGTGGGATGGGCCACCGCGACCGCGAGCGAGACGGCGCCACCCAGCGAGTGCCCGACCAGCACCGGCCGATCAAGACCAAGCGCGCGAATGAATGCCGCCACGGTCTCTGCCTGCGCAATCGGCCCGGCCGCGGCACCAGCCGCGCGCGTGGAGTAGCCGGAGCCGGGTCGTTCGATGACCACCACGCGGAAGTCGCGCGCCAAGCGCCCGACGACCGAGTGTGTGAAGTGCCCGGCGTTACCGCCCAGACCGTGCACCATCAACAGCGTGACGGGGCCTTGGCCTCGATCGATGTAGTGGATGCGCGCGCCATCAACCTCCACAAACTGTCCGGATGGCGGCAGGGCGCGCTCTACGCGGCGCGCTGTCGAGGACGTGAACAGCACTAGGCCGGCGAATACCAGCACGACGCTGGCGGCGAAAGCGAATACGATGACACCACCACTCATGTGGGAAGCCCTCGGGACCTCATCGACCAGTAGGACGCCGGGGCGAGGCGCGCGAGCCAGGAGAGCCCCACGGCATCAGTGCCGACGAGAATGCGCGATTTTCGCTGCTCGATACCGCGCACGATAATTTCACCAGCCTTGGCTGGCGGCATCCGCAGAAACTTTTGAAACGCGTCGCGACGGCGTATCACCTCGGCTTCGTCCACACCGCGCGGTGCCCTCGCGCTCACAGAAATATTGGTACGAACGCCACCGGGGTGGAAGACCGTGACGCCAAAGGTGCTTGACATGTTCACGAGACGGGCGTCACCGCTGGCGTGCAGCAGCGGCAGGAACGCGCGCGTCATGCGCACCACACCGTGAAAGTTGATGTTGAAAAGCCAGTCGAAGTCCTCCCCGCTCACCATCTCGAACGTGCCACGCAGCGCGACGCCAGCGATATTCACGAACGCGTCTGCTCCGCCGTCGGAGCGGTGCGAAACTCGAGTGCCGGATCGTTTACGCGGCCGTGGCGCAATGCAAACAAATCCTTCACGTAGTTCTGGTAGAGGCGCCACGGCGCACGGCTTCCCTGTTTGGGCAGGCCAGACAGCGCGCGTTGTACATACCCCGATGTGAAATCGAACACCGGTGTTTCCTCCATGCCGGGATCGCGGCGCGGCGTAACCTGCGCATAGTCGTGCACGCGCATGTGGTTCAGCAACCGGCACACATGCTGCGCGATCAGATCACACTTGAGCGTCCACGATGCATTCGTGTATCCCACCGCAGCCGCCATATTCGGCACATCGCTCAACATCATCCCCTTGTAGATCATCGTCCGCCCCAGCTCCACGACGACGCCGTCGACGACAAGCGTCACACCGGTGAGCAAAGACATCCGCAACCCTGTCGCTGCGACAACGATATCCGCATCCAGTCGCGCACCGGACGCCAGCACCACGCCCCCCGCATCGAAGCGCTCGATCTGATCGGTGACGATCGACGCGCGCCCGTCCCGCAGTACCGTGAAGAGATCTCCGTCGGGGACCATGCACAGCCGCTCATCCCACGGTTGGTAGCGCGGACTGAAGTGCACGTCGAGGGGGAAGTCCGCGCCGAGCTGCTTGGCCGCCTCCGTGCGAAGCGCCTTTTTGAACAACGCCGGACGCGTCCGCGCGAGGTGGTAGTAAAACATGCTGCGCGCCACATTCTTCCAGCGCGAAAGTGCGTAGGCCAACTTCGCCGGCAACCAGCGACGCAGGAAGTTGGCAATCGTATCGACCGATGGCAGAGTGGCGATGTACGTCGGCGAACGCTGCAACATAGTCACGTGGGCTGCAGCGCCCGGGCTCATTGCCATCGCGGGTACGAGCGTCACGGCCGTCGCGCCGCTGCCGATCACGACAACGCGGGCACCGCGATAGTCGAGATCCTTGGGCCACTGCTGCGGATGCACGACACGCCCGGCGTATGTTGCCATGCCCGGCCACTCGGGCGTATACCCTTGCGCGTAGTCGTAGTAGCCGGCGCAGCTGTACAGAAAGTTGCAGGTGAGACGTTGCAGCGTGCGTTCGGCGCCGACCTCGAGATCGATCGTCCACCGCGCGGTGTCCGATGACCACGCCGCACGCACCAGCCGATGCTGGTAGCGGATGCGACGGTCGATGCCGAACTCGCGCGCAGTCTCCTCGATGTAGGCCTGAATCGACGGTCCGTCAGCAATGGCTTTGGCGTTTCGCCACGGTCGAAACCGATAGCCAAGCGTGTACATGTCCGAGTCGGATCGAATACCGGGATAGCGGAATAGATCCCACGTACCGCCCATGCGCTCGCGTCCTTCGACAATCGCGTACGACAGCCGTGCGCACTCCGTTTGCAGGTGCCAAGCGGCACTGATGCCGGAGAGTCCAGCGCCGATGATCAGGACGTCGAGATGTTCCAGATGTCACTCCGTCGAGACAGCGCCCGACCGGAAGGTTCGAGGCGCGAGACGCTCAAATTACGGCGTGGCAGAGACCGGAAGCGAGGGCTCACCGCGCGCGAGTGGCTCTGTAATACGGATCGGCGAACGGCGGCGCGCCTCGTTGGGTACCACCCGCACGATTTCGCTGCGGTGACGACGTGCATGCAATGCCGCATTTTCCTTTCGCCAGACGAGACGAGGAAACCCTCAGCCCGGTCGTCCCGTACGAAGCGACATCCGCTCCCTATGCACCGACCCCAATGCCACGCCCCGTGCTGCCTTCCGCCCGTCTGCTCGCACTCCTCCTTGGCGCCGTTTCACTCTCCGCGTCCCACGTACTCGCGGCGCAGCAGCCGCCCAAGGCTCCGGTCGCGAAGGGGCAGCAATCCGGCAAGACTCCGCCGCGGGACACCCTGACGGCCGCTGAGCGTGAGTCGGTTCGGCAGTCGCGACGCGATGCACAGGCGATCGTGCGGCGCCGGCAGGATGGAGACAGCACGGCCCGGAGCGTACGCACCGAGGCAGCGGCAACGACTGCGTTCGGGAGCCCGGAGGCGCGGGCCATTCTCGAGAGGGCGCGCGAGGCGCGTATTCGGCAGGACAGTACGCTGACCGCCTATCGTGCCACGACAACCCAGCGCTTCTCGGTGGGCTTGGGCGTGCGACGCGTGGGAATGGAAAAGCTGCTGTTCCGCGGCGACAACGTGGCCAAGATCGCATGGAAGCGCGGCGTGGGCGTGTGGGTCACGCCAATCGGATCGCGCATGACAGTCCCGATGGCGTCCAAAGTGGACGGCGACATGGTCGATGCCGTCTCCATCCCGTACTTCCCGGGGCGCGAGTCGCTCTGGTTCCCGTCCTCCAACTTTGGTGTGGCCAAGGCGGACATCGACGAACGGGACATGATCCATCCGATCGCGCGTGGCGCCGAAGCGTACTACCGCTACGTCACGGGTGATTCGATCGACATCAAGCTGGATGGCGGCCGCGTCATCAAGTTGCGCGAACTCAGGGTCACGGCGCGAACGCCGAGCTGGCGCACCTTCGTCGGGTCATTCTGGTTTGACCGCGACGGTGGGCAGCTGGTGCGCGCCGCCTATCGCCTGGCTGTCGACATCGACATGTGGGATGTCGCGAGCGAGGCCATCGAGCGCGACGCGCTCGAGAGCAAGGACATCGCGACAGTACGCGACTCGCTCGCCCGCGCCAATCTGCCACGCGAGACCTACGTGAAGGATTCCACGCAGCGTGCGCGTCGCGCCGCCTCCGGCTCATCGGACGACGACGAGCCGCCCGCCTGGGTGAAGGCAACCCTCCGACCGGCCAAGGCGAAGCTGGACGCGATTTCCGTGGAGTACGGACTCTACGCCGGCAAGTTCTGGTTGCCGAGGCAGCATAGCGCGACCGCGTCGGCGCAGATGGGCTTCCTGCGCGTGCCGGTGCAGATCGACGAGAAGTTCACATACGAGGAAGTGAACGGCGATTTCTCGCTTGCCGCGTTGCCGGCGCGTCCGGTGCCACGCGACAGTACGCGTCGCGATTCGTCGGCCGTGCGGGAAGCGTCGCAGGGATCGGTGGCGGTGAGCATCGGCGGCGACGCGAAGCAGGATAGCAGCGCGCGTGGCCGTGGCGACTCAACGTGGGTGAACGGACGTAGCGCTGCGCAGCGCGCACAGTGCGCGAAAGACTCCCTGTACACACGCATCGAGACGCGCTACGAGGGCGCACTTCGTGTGGCGTACGAGATGCCCTGCGATTCCAAGAAGCTATCCACCTCAGCCGCACTGCCGCCGGCTTATTCGACCGACGACGAGCTGTTCGATGTGAAGAGCCGCGACGAACTGCTCTCTGCCCTCGATCTGTCGCTGCAACCGGGCTTCGCGCCGCAGATGCCCAAGCTGCACACGGGGGCTGACCTCTGGCGCTACAACCGCATCGAAGGGCTCTCGCTCGGCGTCTCCGCTACGCAAAGCCTCGGTGCCGGCTATACGCTCAGCGCACTCGCCCGAATCGGCCACGTGGACCGGCATCTGAACGGCGAGTTTTCGGCAGCCCGCTCCAACGGTGCGCGCACCGTGACAGCCACGGTGTTCCACCGGCTCAATGCAATGAATCCGGATTGGGCAGGAGCGCTCACGCTTGGCCCGTCGCTGCCCGCGCTGATCAACGGTCGTGACGAGGGCTTCTACTATCGCTCGTTTGGCGCAGAGCTCGGCGAAAAGCGCGAGATGCGCCGCGGTTCGCTCGAGTACCGACTGTTCATGGAGCGCTCGTACACCGCGGGGGACTCCGACGTGGTGAACACGTTCTCGTTTGCGCGTGTCTTTGGAGGAGATAAACGGTTCCTGCTGAATGTCCCGTCGGAAAGGGCCAGTATCGCCGGCGTGTCCGCGAGCTTCCTGCGCGCCTTTGGCACCGATCCCCGTCGACTCCGTCTGACAACGGCAACGCGCGTGGAGGCCGGGACAGGGACCTTTGATTATGCGCGCGCGTCGCTTGAAGGGACGGCCACGCGCATCGTCGGACGCTTCGCAACGGCGCTCACGGGCAGCCTAGGCAGCTCGGCAGGACGCGTGCCTGCCCAGCGCCGCTGGTATGTGGGCGGCCTGCGCACCGTGCGCGGGCAGATTCCCGGTACGCAGGACGGGAACGCGTTTTGGTTGAGCCGCGCCGAAATCGGCACAAAGACGCCGTGGTTCCGCCCCGTCGGCTTCTTCGATGTCGGCTGGGCCGGCAATCGGGACGCTATCGGCAAGACCCAGCCGCAGCGTGGTGCTGGCTTCGGTTTTGGCTTTCTGGACGGACTCTTCCGCCTCGACATCGCGCGTGGCCTGTATCCGAGTAAACGCTGGCGTGCCGATCTCTACTTCGAAGCACCCATCTGACGGGCACGCCACACAGCACCCACTGCTCAGCGCGTTACAGTCTGTATCTCAACCCGCGACGGCAACGTGGGCGTGCGCCAGATGGAGTGCGTCTGCGCCACGTAGTCACTCGCTTTGGCCCGGAAGATGTTGGGCACCCACGTCTGCGGGTTGCGGTCGATGATCGGGAACCACGTGCTCTGCACCTGCACCATGATTTTGTGCCCCTTGAGAAACCGATAGCTCTGCGTGTGCAGATCAATCGTGAAGGGTGTCACCTTGTTGGGCACCAGCGGGACCGGCTTTTCGAACGAGCTGTGAAAGCGTCCGCGAAAGACATCGTTGGCGACCATCAGTTCGTAACCGCCCAGCGCGAAATCAGGCGACATCTCTTCGGGATAGACGTCAATCAGTTTCACGACCCAGTCCGCATCGGCACCCGTCGTGCTCGCAAAGAGTTTCGCCGTGATATCACCGGCGACCACAACATCTTCGGCGAGCGTTTCAGTCTGCCAGCTCAACACATCGGGCCGATTGTCGACGAACCGCTGATCTTCCAGCAGCCACGTGCGCCAACCGGATCCTTTCGGATGGTACGTCGGTTCAATTGGCCGCTTGCGATATGGCACAGGCTTGGCCGGATCACTGATGTACTTGTCCACGCCGCCTGCATCAGCGCTCGTGGGCGGATTGAACGAAAGTCGGCCAGCGCTATGAAAATAGAGCGACTTGGTCACCGCTTCTTTCGGCGGCCACGCGCTGAACGTGCGCCACGTGTTGCTCCCCGATTCAAACACGGTCGCTTCAGCCGGTTTGAAATCGCCGAGGTCTTTCAGGTAGTGCGCGAAGAACGGCGCCTGGATGTTCTGGCGGTAGTACTGGCCGGTGGCTGACTTGAAGTCGATGGCACCGATCTTCTGCCCTGGCCCGTTGCTCCAGCCTCCGTGCCACCACGGCCCAACGACAATCGAGTTCTCGCCGCGCGTGTCATGCTTCTCAAGCTCACGATAGATCGTGACCGGGCCGTAGAAGTCCTCCTGATCCCACCATCCGGCAACGTTCAACGTCGGCATTGTCACACGCTTGAGGTACGGCTTCATGGCCTGCTTCTGCCAGAACGCATCGTAGTTCGGATGCTCCGCGAAATCATTCCACGTCGGCAGCGTTTTGTCCTTCAGGTAGCGTGACTGCACATTCGACAGCGGTCCAAGGGCGAGATACCAATCGTACGTGTCGTACTTGTCGAACGCGAAGTTCGAATTCTCCTTGCTCGCCTCAGTCAGGAACGCATACTCGAAGCCGTAGCTCAGGCGAAACGCACCGTTGTGATGAAAGTCGTCGCCAATGAACATGTCGGCCGGTGAAGCCTGTGGACTGACGGCTTTGAGCGCGGGATGCGGATCGAGCATGCCCATGGCCGACGTCCATCCATCGTACGAAACACCGAGCATGCCAACGCGACCGTTGTTCTTCGGCATGCCGGTGAGCAGCCACTTGATGGTGTCGTAGGTATCGGTGCTTTCGTCAATCGCATTCTGCGGCCCGTCCAACGGCCTCGGCGGGCGTTGCATCACGAACGTCCCGTTGGATTTGTAGCGACCGCGAATGTCCTGGAACACAAAGATGTAGCCGTCTTCGGCCAACTCCTTGTAACTGCCGCTCAGGCGCGGCGACTGCCCGGAAACACCGTATGGCGTACGCTGCAACAGAAACGGTAACGGATCGGCGATGTTCTTCGGCGCGAACACTTCGAGGTGCAGCGTCACACCGTCGCGCATCGGGATATCGTGTGAGCTCTGCACATAATCCGCGGGTGTGTAACGCGGGGGCGCCTGCGCCACGCACGTCGCCGACACGGCGAACGTCGCGAGCACGAAAAGAGCGACTGCGCACTCACGTACCCTGAATCGAACAGTGTACCGTGTCATGAATTCCTCTGTGCGATAGGTACTGACGCGCGCGAAACGACGGGCAGAGACTAACATCACACGTCCGCCGGTGCCAGCGGGCTGGTGAGCAACTCGCGCACGCGCAGCGCCAGCTCGGCCCGATCGTACGGCTTCTCGAGGAGCGAGACACCAGTCTCGATCACCCCGTGCTGTGCAACTGCACCGGCCGTATACCCCGACACATAAAGCACGCGCATCGACGGCCGTTCGTGTTGCAGTGCGTCGGCAAGTGCCCGACCACTCATTCCCGGCATGACCACGTCTGTCACGAGCAGATGAATGATGCCGCTCTCACGAGCCGCCGCAAGCGCATGCAATCCACTCTCTGCTTCGATCACGGCATAGCCATATCGGCGAAGCGATTCGGCGGTGACTGCGCGGACACGAGCGTCGTCGTCGACCACAAGAATTGTTTCGTGTCCGCTGCGCGGCTCGGCCACAGGTTCGGTGGTCGGCGGGGCGGGTTCGTCTGACGCGGGCAAGAGAACGCGCACGCCGGTACCGAATCCAAGTTTGCTGTCGAGCAGAATCAATCCGCCGGCCTGGGAGATGATGCCGTAGCTCGTGGCCAGCCCAAGCCCCGTTCCCTTACCTTGCTCCTTGGTGGTGAAGAAGGGATCAAAGGCGTGCATGCGCACCTCTTCGGTCATTCCCGTCCCGCTGTCGCGCACGATGATCTCGACCAGGGGTCCCGGTGTGATGGCTGCATACTCCGACCGCCGCGCACTGGATCCGAGGTGCGAAGTCGAGATCTGCAGTGTGCCGCCGGTTGGCATCGCGTCCATCGCGTTGACAACGAGATTCATCAGCACCTGATCGAGTTGCGCGGGATCAATCCGCACGCGCCCCGCATCCGGATTGAGTGTGGTTTCAAGCACTACACTTTCACCCACGAGCCGACGCACAAGCGGTGGCAACCGACTGACGAGCGCGTTCACCTCGACGATCTGCGGCGCCACCACTTGCTTGCGCGCAAAGCCCAGCAGTTGGCGGGTGAGCGAACTTCCCGAGGAGGCGGCAGATCGAATCTGCGCAATACTTTCGGCGGTCTCTTCATCGGCAGGCAGATCAAGCGCGAGCAATTCCGCATGACCGAGAATCACGGTGAGCAGGTTGTTGAAGTCGTGCGCGACACCGCCGGCCAGACGCCCGACACTCTCCATCTTCTGCGCCTGTCGAAGTTCGTCTTCAAGGCGCCTGCGTTCAGTGACGTCGACAAGAATGCCTGCCCACACCACGGCGTCAGAACCGGGAACTTGCTCAGGGGTTGCGCGCGCCATCAGCCATTGCACTTCGCCTCCGCGTTGCGGGTGCACCCAGCGGAACTCGTGCGTCCACGGCGTCAGGCCCTGATAGGCAGCCGCCGTCGTCCGGTGCATCTCGCGTTCATCGTCCGGATGTACATAGCGCCACGCGGCGTTCGGGTCCGCGATGATCTCTTCCGGCGTGAGGTTCAGCAGCGATACCGAATACTGACTCGCGTACAGAAATCGGCCATTCCCCTGCGAGTCCATCCGATACGTGTAGACCATCCCCGGCATTGTTCGCGTCACTCGTTCAAGCTCGGCGTCTCGCTCGCGCAAGGCCCGATCTGCTTCTAACGCCAGCGTAATATCCGACATCGCAAGTACGACAGCGCGCAGCGATCCATCTTCGCGATGCAACGGCGACCCGTTGACGGAAAACACGGCGCGTTTCCCATCAGGCCACTGGATGCTGTGTCGCACATCGAAGACGGGATTGCCGCTCGCAATCACGCCGGCATACGGACGCTCGTCCGGTGGCAGCGGCGTGCCGTCGACGCGCAGCCGAACCCACCCGGGTTCATTGTAGTGACGATCGGGCGACGCGCTGCGCGTCAGGCCGAGCAATTCTTCACCACGACCGTTGCCAAAGATGATCTCGCCCTCCAGATCGACCACGATCACACCCGCGACGCTCGTGGCCAGAATGCCATCGAGCAGACTCCGTTCAGCGAGTCGACGCTCCTCGTGACGCCGGCGTTCGGTGATGTCGCGCACTGATGCGAAGATTCGGCCACCTGACAGCATGCGCAGCGACGCCTCCACCGGCACCACCTGTCCATCGGATCGACGGAGCTCGTCTTCAACCAGAACGGATTCTCCGCCGCGCAACCTGGCGAGCGACAGCGGCGGGGTGTTCGAGGACGAGAGCATGCGCAGCTCCTCCAGCGATCGGCCAATCAAGTGCTGTCGATCGATGCCGACCAATTGTTCGAGCGGCGTATTCACATAGGTCACCTTCAGCGCGGCATCGGCCAGCACCACACCGTCGCTCGACCCTTCGAGCAACTCCTCCATCCGCTCGGCAGCCTCGCGAAGTCGCAATTCACGCTCGGCCGCGGTGATGCGACTTTGTCGCCATTTGCCACTGATGGCGGCAGCGATGAAAAGCAGCCCCGCGTTCGCGAGCAATCGGGCGATGTCGGCGTCCGTCGTACCATACCCGGTCCCGATCGGCGGCGTGAATAAACCGATTGCGAGTGTGACTGCGGCTGCGAGGACACACGGACCAAACCCGCCGATCAACACCGACAGCATCGCAAAACCGGCGAAGAACGGAAAGCCGTTCCCGGTCGCTCGATGCACGGCTACGGTAATAGCTCCACCCGCGAGCCCGGCGACAATGCTCGCCACGTACCATCGGGAGCGAACTGCATTCAGCATTCCACAAACACTCGCGATGGAAGTGAGGGCGCAAGCCGCACTCGGAACTCTAGCGCAGACGTCAGGGGCTGCGCTATCGGCTGGCTACGGCGCGCGCCACACGGCTGGCTCACTCGCATTGCCGACTCGATCGATCGAGTAGACAGCCACGGCGTCGGTATTTGCTGCGGCAACGCTACCGGGAATTTCGATCGTGCGCACACTGGACGGCACAAGCCGCATGGACCAGAGACTCCCATTTCGCCATCTGACCGCCCACCACGAGAGCGCCTTACCGCCATCGCCGGCGACCGTCACGCGGAGCGTTGAGCTTTGCCCCGTCACTGCAGCGACGCTTACCGTCGGCGCCGAGGGGAGCTGCGCATCGAGCCACGGGGTTGGTGGCACAAGCGCCGTGGAAGCGAACACGTTGCTGAGCAGTGCAGACGCCAACCCAGCGCGGTTCTGCCTCAGAACGGACGTGTTATACAACACTGTACCCGTCGGTCCCCCAGCAGTCGCACTGCGTTGACGCGCAAGCGACACCTGCGAGATGATCTCCGATGCGGCGAACGCGCTCGTCGTGCCGTCAGCCACCCGATAGGCCGCGAGCCCCGGCCAGAGATGTCGGCGCATCGTGTTGTTCTGCGTCCACCAATCAATCAACGCCGGGAAACTCTGCCCCGTCGATGCGATCGACCAGTACAGTTGCGGCGCAAAGTAGTCCACCCAACCACGCTGCAGCCAGAGTCGGGAATCCGCATAGATCGACGCGTACGAATCCAGACCGATGATTCCCGCTGGATTGCCCGGACGCCAGATACCGAACGGGCTGATCCCGACACGGATGGTCGGCGACAGTGCGCGGACGTCGCGATACAGGCGTTCGACAAACCGATTCACGTTGTCGCGCCGCCAATCGTCGCGCAGCAGGGCGCCGCCAGCCGAGCGATATCGGGCATACCCTGCGCTGTCCGGGAAACTGAGATTCGGACACCTGCTATCGGGATACGGATAGAAATAGTCGTCGAGATGTACGGCATCGATGGGATAGCGACGCACCACGTCCTGCACGACCGCTATGGCATGATCCTGCACCACGGCTTCGGCCGGATCGAACCAGAGTTGGGTGCAGAACCTGCGCGCGATCTCAGGCCGCCGCTTGGCCAAGTGCGACGCGTCCATCCGCAGGGTGTCGCTCAGATTGCCGGCGCGAAACGGATTGAACCACGCATGCAACTCGAGCCCACGCGCATGGGCTTCGGTGACAGCGAACGCGAGCGGATCCCACCCCGGATCGACACCCTGCGTCCCCGTGAATGAACGCGACCACGGCTCGAGCGTGGACGGAAACAGCGCATCACCATTCGAGCGAACCTGCAGCACGATCGCATTCAATCCGGTCGTCCGCGCCAGATCGAGAATCGTAATCAGCTCGGCCTGCTGTGCGGCCATGGTCAGTCCACTACGGGACGGCCAATCAATGTTGGCCACCGTCGCGACCCACAGCCCGCGGAACTCACGCGGCAATGCCGGCACCGTGAGTGCCACTGGGGGCGTTGGTGGTGTCGGGACCGTCGGCGTCACCGGCGCCGTCGGTGTATCGCCGCCGCACGCCGCAAGCCACGCTAGCAGGCCCGAGGCCGCGTACGACGAAAGCCGTCGACGCCCCGCAACCGAGAACATGCTCGATGGAGATTCGTCCATTCGAGAGAGGCCGTTCGGGACCCGCGCACGCATCGCACCAATCGTTTCGTTGTGCCTGTCGCTGTGCATGTCGTTTTGCATGCAAGCGAACATAGCGCGAGCCCTTGCCCCGCGCGCGTTGCTGCAGCAAGCTGCCCCCATCATGCGCATCGGTATTGACCTCGGCGGCACCAAAATAGCGGGCGTGGCTCTCGGCAACGGCGGGATGGAACTCGCACGCCGTCGCGTGCCCACACCCCGCAGCTATCGCGAAACCGTTGAGGCCATTGCCGATCTCATCGAGGAGCTTGAGCGCGTCACCGACTTGGGCGACCGCCTGGCATCAGTTGGCGTTGGAATTCCCGGCGCCGTGGTACCCCAGACAGGACTGGTCAAAAATGCCAACTCCGTCTGGCTCATTGGGCAGCCGCTCCGGCAGGACCTCGAACAGCGACTCAATCGACCCGTCCGGCTGGCCAACGACGCGAACTGCTTTGCGCTCTCGGAAGCGGCAGACGGCGCGGCGGCCGACGCTCCGGTCGTCTTTGGCGTGATACTCGGCACTGGTGTGGGCGGGGGAGTGGTGGTGAACGGTGAGGTGCTGGTCGGCGCCAACCTCATCGCCGGCGAGTGGGGACACAACCCGCTTCCGTGGCCGATGGACGACGAACGCCCCGGCCCCTCCTGCTACTGCGGCAAACATGGCTGCATCGAGGCATGGCTCTCAGGCCCCGGGTTCGAACGCGATCACGCGCGACGCTCGGGCAAGGCTCTCGCTGCCCCCGACATCACCGATGCCGCCGAACGTGGTGAGCCTGACGCAGTCGAATCGCTCTCCCGCTATCACGATCGCCTCGCGCGCGCGCTCGCCTCGATCATCAACGTGCTCGACCCCGATGTCATCGTACTTGGCGGTGGCATGTCCAACACCCCCGGGCTGGCCCAGGCAACAAGCGCGATTCTGCCCAAATGGGTCTTCTCCGACGCGGTGAACACACGCGTGGTACGCAACGTCCACGGTGATGCCAGCGGCGTGCGCGGTGCGGCCTGGCTCTGGCCCCTCAACTCGAACGTGTAAGCGATACCAATGAACGCGATCCGAGTGCTCGCTTCGGCCACGATCGCCGCATCGCTGCTTTTTGCATCAGTCGTGTTTGCGCGCCGCTACGCGAGGCGCGCCGGGCGCCGTACCCTCCGCCGGTATCGCGCAGGCGTCGACCGGTTCAAACTCACGCGAAAGAGCTTTGTCATCGAGCAGGTGCTCGCCGAACACGCCGTCGCCGATGCGGTACGCGCGCATGCCGCATTGCAAGGCGACACGGAAGACGTCACTTGGCAGCGCGTCCGTCGCTATCTCGACGAAATCGTCCCGTTCTTCAACATCCTCGCCTACTACCAGCTCGGCTACTACGTCAGCCGTGCGGTGCTCGGGTTGTTCTACAAAGTCTCGGTCGAATTCGAACGCCCGGACCCCTTTCGCGGATTGCCGCGCGATTCAGTTGTGATTTACCTCATGAATCACCGCTCGAACGCGGACTATGTCCTGGTCGCGTACGTCATGATGGGCGACGTCTCCATTTCATACGCCGTCGGCGAATGGGCCCGCGCATTCCCACTGGAATATCTGTTCAAGAGTTTCGGGTCGTACTTCATCCGGCGGCGCTATCGTGAGCCACTCTACCACGCGGTGCTCGAGGCGTACGTCCAACTCATCACGCGCAATAGCGTCACCCAGGGCGTCTTTCCCGAGGGCGGGCTCACCCGCGACGGGGCACTGCGTCCGGGCAAGATCGGCCTGCTCGACTATGCGCTGGGTGTCGCCCGCGATCCCGCCGTGCGCGAGCGCATGTACGTGGTGCCCGTGGGCATCAACTATGATCGCGTCCTCGAAGACCGATCCCTGCTCCGCGAACTTGAAACGCGCGCTGAACGGCCTGTCACCTCGCGCGCCGCCCAGTTGCGTGAAGTGAGCCGCTGGATGCTCTTCAACAGCGGACGTTTTCTCACTGGACGCCTGCGCCGTTACGGTCGTGCGGCGGTGACCATCGGAACGCCGGTGTCGATCCACTCGTGGCTCACTCGGCTCGACGCGGAAGGGGTGTCGCTCTTCGAAGTGCCACGGGCCGAGCGATTGCCGAAAGTACAGGCGTTCTGTGACGAAATGCTCCAGCGGATCGGCGCCATCGTGCCGGTGACGCCCGTGCCACTGGCGTGTGCCGCGCTCCAAAGCTTCGACGCCGATTTCGTCACCCGATCCCAACTGCTGGCTCGCATGGAAGCGATGCGCGACGTGCTCATGGAGCTCAACGGCCGCGTACTCCGGGCCGATCGCGACATCGAGGAAACCTTCGATCGCGCGTACCGCATGCTGCGCCTGCGACGGATCATCGCCCGGACCGGAGAAGGCTATTTGATACTCCCCAAGGGACGGCCGCTGATCACATACTATTCGAACAGTATCGTCCATCTGCTTGGACCGTTTGCTGACGGTGTGCGCGCCCGCGATGCCCTCCCCATGCACGACTGGGAGCGATCGGAAGTACGCAACACTCCCGTTGCCCCCCTTGGCGTGCCTGTGAAGCGTTCGTAGTTTGCACATGCAGCGCGACTGGTGGCCATTCGTATAACGGCTATTACCTCGGCCTTTGGAGCCGATGACGATGGTTCGACTCCATCATGGCCTACTCGCCGCTGCTGCCGTTTACCCATAGGGCAATGCCCTCAATGAGCTCCAAAGGCAAAGGTCGGTGAGCAACTGTGCTCACCGACCTTTTTCACGCCGGGTACGTCAGCGACGTCAGAACGCGTAGCGAACGCCGAGCTGCATCTGGTAGCGGTTCCCCGCCCTCACGGTCTTTCCGAAGTTCGGATTCACTCGGTAACGGTACTCGCGCGTGGACTGGTCGAAGCCGATAACATTCAGCAGCGTCTGGTTGGCGCCAGGAACCACCACGACCGCGCCCCAGTTGTGGTTGATCAGCGCGGCCGCATTGAAGACATCCAGCGTCAGTTCCGCCCGCTGACCGCGAAACGTCGGCAACTTCTGGGTCACCCGCAGGTCCACCTGCGTCACGAAGGGGTTACGAACGCTGTTGCGGTCGGCGATCTGGCCGGTACGGCTGCGCAGGTACGCACCACCGATGTTCGCGGGCTCGTTGTACACGAGGCGCAGCGAGTCGGCAAACCCCTGCCGCAATCCCGGCGTGGACGGATCGAAGACAAATGCCAGGTCGTTCTGGTTGCCGAATGAGCTGCCGGCACCCACGTCATCGCCGTTGATGTCCTGCGCCACCGTGGGCGACCACGGCGAGCCGGACTGGCCAATTACGCGGGCGCTGAACTGGAAGCCGCCGATCTCGGGCGTCGCACCATACAGCACCAACTTGTGGCGGAAGTCCGTACCGCTGGCGCCCCACGTGGCCACGCGCGGGTCCGACGGTACCGGCGTGAAGACCGACGAGATCGCGATGCAGCAGTTGAAGGAGCTGTTGTCGCGGGTTTCGTTGAGCGTGAACGAGCCGCTGATGGAGCCGTTGCGCGGCAGACGAAGGGATGCATCAACGAACGCCGCCTTCTGGTGCTGACCGGCGTCGCTCCGGAGCTCGAGCACACGCTGGAACTGCGCGAAGGGACGCGCCAGGACAGGATTCCGACCTCCTGTCGCCGTGATGCTCGCGGCAGGCACGAACACAGAGCGATTGGCCTCGTTGGCCAGCGTGAACTCGGGGCTCGGTCGCAGGTTGAGATCGACGTAGCGATATAGCTCCGACGTGTGCGCATACTGTGCCGCGGCGCCGAGTGTCAGGTTGCCGTTGAAGAGCCGGCGCTGGTAAGCGATGTCG
>Ga0105049_10001247_pt1 | contig 29911 bp, 19 predicted proteins | sample MAT06_FD_78087 | JGI IMG/M metagenome (GOLD analysis project Ga0105049, IMG submission 78087) | Freshwater microbial communities from Lake Fryxell liftoff mats and glacier meltwater in Antarctica - MAT-06 | ecosystem: Environmental > Aquatic > Freshwater > Ice > Liftoff microbial mat | place... | reverse complement strand
TCCGGCGGCTCGCTACGTGCAATGGCGGGCAGATGTCGTCGACGCTGTCGACGCGGTCCGCCTCTTCTACGTGCCCCAGAATACTCCGCCCGCGGTCAAGTCCATCACCGTGGTCGGCCAGACTGTCGCTTCCCAGTCGGCCACTCGGCCGGCCGCAGCGGCACCGGCGGCTACCGCCGCTTACACCCTTACGGTCACCGATACCGGCGAACCGAGCCCTGCCACTTCAGTCGGCACTCCCGCGCAGACCATCGCCCGGTCTTCGACTCGGCAGTTGGTCATTGTCTGGCAAGGAGAGGATGCCGATGCTGACCCGCTGGTTTATAATCTCACCTACCGTGGCGAGGGCGAGTCGCGTTGGAAGCTACTCAAGGCGAACACCAGCGAACTGGCATTAACGGCCGATGCGGACGTCTTTGCCGACGGCCGTTACTGGTTCCGCGTCGTCGCCTCAGACCGCATGGCGAACTCGGGTGACACGGCCCGGGAAGCCGAGTTAGTCAGTGGGCCGGTAGTGATAGACAACACCCCACCTACCATAAATTCTCTGCAAGCGAATGGACGCTTGGAATATCTGCTCTCCGCCCAGGATAATCTTAGCGAACTGCGCCGCTGTGAGTACTCCTTGGACGGGGGCTCCTGGAACTTACTCGAGGCCCAAGACGGCGTGACTGACTCGCTGACCGAAACCTTTCGGCTTGTCCTACCTTCACTGACTGCCGGCGAGCACACGCTCAGCTTCCGCGTGACCGATGGGGCCGGCAACGTGACGGCTCGTAAGTTAGTCGTCGAGTAACTTCGCTAACGCGCGAAGGAGATACCGAAGCCCGTGGTGTACAGGAAATCGTTACTGAGGCGCCCTTGAACGGGGTTACTCAAGTAACGGTTCGACGCCGAAACATTCCAGGTGAGCCACTTGAAGAGCTGAGTTTGCGCGCCCACATCGAAATTGACCCGGTACTGCCCAGTGTTCGTTAAGTTATTGAACATACGGAAACTCTGCCGCAGCGAGGTGCGGGCATTCAGGCGGTAAGTGAAATCGTCGCCCCAATAACCTTCGGCGGAGTTCCGGACGAAAACGGGCTTGGGCGCAGGGTCGAAGCTTTCCCGGTTCCATGCCGCGCCGCCCACCAGATCGAGGCGGCCTTTCTCAGCCTTCCAAACCGTGTAACCCAAACCGCCGCCGACGACGATGCGGAGGTCCAGGTTTTGGAAACGATCGTATTCCCAGTCGTTGAAGGTATTGATGAACATGCGTGGGGAGACATTGCGGTTATAACCCCAGCCGCCGCGGACCGCTTGGGCGGTCTTCTGATTGACGCCGGAGAGCAAGGCCGAAGCGCGGATGACGTTGAAGTAAAGTGAGGTTTTGTCGTGGTTGGTTTGGCGGGCCGCACCCAGCGAAGTAGTAAACGTGGCGGTGCTGGCGTTGCCACGAGTACCCGCCCAGCCGATAGCGGCGTTGCCGGCCCAGAGATCAAGCCAGCCGGGGTTGAGTAAACGCTCGTAAGTGCGCTGCTCGGCCTTATCGCGCAGGGCGACAATGTCACGCGGGGCGACGGTTTGGGTACCGCTCTTGGCGGCGACCTCCACTTGGCCATCCGTGGTGGCGAGCGTTGCTTCGAGGGTGCGGCCGTCGGGCAGCACCACCACCAGCGGCGTGTCGGCCTTGACGCTTTCCACCTCCGCCCACGGCAGTGTAAGAGTGCCGAAGTGGACGGTCTTGATGGTGAGGGTGGCCGCGTCTTTCTTGACGATGGAGCCGGTGACGCGGTCGCCGTTTTTCATCTGGATCTGGTCGGCAAATGCGGATAAGGAGAGCAGTAATATGAAATTAGTTTTTAGTAAGTACATCGTGAAGCGCCTCGACGTAAAGTTGATGTTCGGCCACTAGAATTCGTTTCGCCAAATCGTCCTCCGTGTCACCGGCCAGCACGGGCACGGCGGCTTGGGCCAGGATCGGGCCGGCGTCCATCTCTTCAATCACGTAGTGTACCGTACAGCCGGAGATCTTAACGCCGTAGTCCAGAGCCTGCTTCTGCGCATGTAAGCCGGGAAACGAAGGAAGTAGGGACGGATGAATGTTGATGATCCGTGACGGGAAAGCTTGGATCATCACCGGAGTTAATAGGCGTAAAAAACCGGCCAGGCAGACGAGGTCTACTTTGTGCTTGCGCAGTAAGTCGACTAACTGCCGATCGTAATCTGCGCGAGCGATCCCTGGCAGGGCCAGCCTGACGGCGGGAAGACCCATTTTGTGGGCGGTTTCGAGGCCCTTGGCCTCGGGCCGGTTCGAGATGACGACGGCGATTTCGGCGGGTAACCTGCCCGCTTGGACGGCGCGGGCGATGGCTTCGAAGTTCGAGCCGCGCCCCGAAAGTAAGATGCCGAGCCGGGTCATAAGTAGCGGACCAGCTCGCCCTTTGCCTTGACTACCTGGCCAATGACGTAACTCTTTTCCTTCGACTTTTTCAAGAGCTTTTGAGCGGCGGCGAGTTTCTTTTCCGGAACGACAACCACCATGCCGATGCCTAAATTAAAAGTGCGGCGCCAATCGTCTTCCGGCACGTTACCGCGTTGACGGAGAGACTCGAAAACGGGCAGCACGGGCCAACTCTTGGTGTCAATTTCAACACCGAGGCCTTTGGGTAACACGCGTGGAATATTGTCGGTCATGCCGCCGCCGGTGATGTGGGCGGCTCCGCGGATGAGCCGTTCGGCTTGGAGCGCGAGTAGGGGTTTCAAGTAACTGCGGTGGACCTTGAGTAACTCGTCGGCAACAGTGAGGCCAAGTTCAGGAATGAGCGAGTCTACCTTCAAATCGGCAAAGAAGATGCGGCGGGCGAGGGAATAGCCGTTGGTGTGCAGGCCAGTGGAGGGCAGGCCCAGCAGGACGTCACCGGCCTTGGTGCCGTCGCCGGTGAGCAGGCGAAATCGCTCGGCGGCACCGACGATGAAGCCGGCGACATCGTATTCTCCAGGCTGATAGAAGCCAGGCATTTCGGCGGTTTCGCCACCGATCAAAGCGCAGCCATTGCGTTTGCAGCCGCGGGCAAGACCGCTGACGACGCTCGAGCAGACTTCGGCGTCGAGCGTGCCCACGGCGAAGTAGTCCAGGAAATAAAGCGGACGGGCGCCTTGGACGGCGATGTCGTTGACGCAGTGGTTGACGAGGTCCTCGCCGATCGTGTCATGCCGGCCGGCCAGTTGGGCGACCTTGAGCTTAGTGCCGACGCCGTCGGCGGAGGAGATCAGCACGGGTTTCTTGAAGCCTTCGAGGGCGTACATGGCGCCAAAACTTCCAATGCCCGTAAGCACTTGGGGCGTAAAGGTGGCGCGGGCCAGCTTCTTGATGGACGAGACGGCGCGGTTGGCTTCGTCAATGTTGACGCCGGCGTCCGCATAGCGGAGGCCTTCTTTAGGTTGACTCATTTATTCTTTCGATTGGCAAAGCAGGGGAGAAACTCCTATGATAGCGAAACGATGCGTGTGATTTGTTTGTTGGTTCTGGCGATGACGGTTTGGGCCGAAGTGCCCTCCGGATTGGCGATTCGCAACGCCCGAGTAGTAACCGTGAGCGGCGCGGTGCTGCCGAAAGCGACGGTGCTGATCCGTGACGGGCTGATTGAGGCCGTGGGCGCGGACCTGGCCGTGCCAGCCGATGCCTGGCTGATTGAAGGCGAGGGGATGACGGTGTATCCGGGCTTGGTGGACGCGCTGTCGACCTTGGGGCAGGATGGACGGCCCGGCGGCGCATTGCCCGCCGCCGGACTGGCACCAGCGCCACCCGCGCGCGGGCCGGAGGATCGGCCGCGGACCTTCAGTTGGGAGCGCGTGGCCGATAAGGTGCGAGCGAACGATCCCCGCGTGGAGGCGGCGCGGGGCGCGGGCTTCACGTCGGCGATGACCTTCCCGAATAACGGTATTTTTGCCGGGCAAGGCGCGGTGATGAACCTGGGCGATGCGCGGCCTTCGCGGCTGATTGTGCAGTCGCCGGCGGGCCAGTATATTTCGTTGAGTTTGGGTGGTGGCCGGGGCTTCCCGAGTTCGCTGATGGGCGTGATCGCTTATATTCGGCAGTGCTACATCGACCTCGACTATTACAAGCAGGCGAAGGCCGCGTATGACAAGGACCCGAAGGGGCGGACGCGGCCGGAGTACGACCGGGCGCTGGAGGGCTTGGCCGAGTCGCCGCGGCTGTTGTTTCCGGCGGTGAGCTTGAGCGAGATTGACCGCGTGCTGCGGTTTACGAAAGAGCTGAAACAGCCGGCGGTGCTCTACGGTTTGCATGAGGGCTTCCGGGCGACGGAGTTATTGAAGGCGGCGGGGATGCCGGTGATTGTGTCGACGAAGTGGCCGACGCGGCAGGCCGATGCCGATCCGGACGCTGTCGAGACGACGCGGGCTTTGGAGACGCGGGCCAAAGCCGCTTCGACGCCGGGGTTGCTGGCCAAGAACGGGGTGAAGTTTGCGTTCTCTTCCGATGGGCAGACTGCGACGGAGATGTTGCGCGGGGTACGGAAGGCGATGCAGATGGGCTTGTCGGAGGCCGACGCTTTGCGGGCCTTGACCCTGTCGCCGGCCGAGATCTTTGGCGTGGCGGACCGGATGGGTAGTATTGAAAAGGGTAAGATCGCGAACTTAGTAGTGACGCGGGGCGACTTACTCGGTGAACGGCCGCGAATTGAATACGTGATTGTGGATGGCGTGAAGTATCTGCCGCCCGTGCCCCCGGCAGTGCCGGCGGCCAAGGAGCTGACGCGATGAAGTGGATTCTGGTTTTGCCCGCTGTTTTGTTGGCGCAGGAGTCGACAGTTATTCAGAATGCGACGGTATATACGGCAACCAAGTCGGCCTTTGTGGGGTCGGTGGCCTTTACTGGCGGCAAGATTACCGCCGTGGGCGGTAAGATCATTGTGCCGCCGGGGGCCAAGATTGTGGATGGCACGGGCTTGCACGTCTCGCCCGGCATTATCGATAGCCATTCGCATATTGCCGTGCAGGGCTTTGGCGTGAACGAAGGCTCGGTTTCTGTCTCTTCGATGGTGCGCATCACGGATGTGATCGATTCGGAAGATATCGCCATTTACCGGGCCTTGGCGGGCGGAGTAACTACCGCGAATATCTTGCACGGCAGTGCGAATGCGATTGGCGGTAATAACCAACTAATTAAGATGCGCTGGGGTGTCACCGCGGGCGAGTTGATGATGGAAGGCGGGACGAAGTCGATTAAGTTTGCCTTGGGCGAGAATCCGAAGCGGCAAGGCAATCCGACGCCGCAGAGCGGTGGTGTGGCGCGGTACCCGGCGACCCGGATGGGCGTGGAAGATATCTACCGGCAGGCATTTACGGAAACGCGGGCTTATCAGAAGGCGAAGGCCGACTTTAAAGCGGGCAAGACGACGATGGCACCGCGTACGGACCTGAAATTGGAGGCGCTGGCGGAGGTGTTGGAGGGTACACGGCTGGTGCATTGCCACGCTTATCGCGGCGATGAGATGTTGATGATGATGCGGGTGGCCGAAGAGTTCGGCTTCCGTTTGGCCACCTTCCAGCATGTGCAGGAGGGCTATAAGATCGCCAAGGAAATGGCTGCCCATGGCGTGGCTGGGGCGGGCTTTAGCGATTGGTGGGGTTACAAGATGGAGGTGGCCGATGGCATACCTTTCAATATGGCGGTGATGACCAAGAAGGGCGTGCTGGCCGGGGTAAACTCCGACGATGCCGGTTTGATGCGCCGCTTGAATACGGAAGCGGCGAAGGCGATGCGCTATGGCGGATTGACGGAAGAGCAGGCTTTGGCCCTGGTAACGCTGAATCCGGCGAAGCAGATGAAGGTGGATCATTTGATTGGTTCCATTGAGGCCGGCAAGAGCGCGGACTTAGTGATTTGGAACAAACCTCCTTTATCGAGTTACGCGGTGCCGCAGAAAGTTTATATCGACGGTAAGTTATATTTCGAGCGCGACAAAGATATGAGCGACCGCGGACGTCGCGCGGCGGCGAAGAAGGCGCTGGAAGATCAGTTGAAGCAAGAGGCTCCGGCGGAGCAAAAAAAAGGCGGCGTGCCCGGACGGCGTGGACCGGCGAGTGAGGGAACCGCACAATGAAGCATTCGATCTGGCTGGTCGCGGCACTGACTTATGCGCAGGACTCTTACTTCATTAAGAATGCGACGATTCATCCCGTTACCGGGCCGGAAATCGTAAATGGCTCCCTGCTGATTGAGAATGGCAAGATTACAGGAATTGGCACGAAGTTAGTTGCTCCTAAGAATATTAAAGTAATTGACGCGAAGGGCTTGCATGCTTGGCCTGGGATGATGAATTGCGCGACGCAGATCGGGCTTTCCGAAGTAAGTAGCGTGCGTGAGACAAACGATACGAATGAGATCGGCGATTTTATTCCGCAGGTGCGGGCGGTGGTGGCCATAAATCCGGAGACGGAACATATTCCGGTGGCGCGTTCGAACGGTTTGACGGCGGTGCTGACTTTGCCGGCGACGATCGCGTTTGGGGGCGGCGGTGGCGGTGGCGCGGCGGCCGGTTCGCAGAGCATCGTGCGCGGGCAGGCGGCCGTGATCCGGCTCGACGGCTGGACTTGGGAGGATCTGGCGATGTCGCAGAACGCGGGCATGCTGGTGCGCTTTCCGGTGATCCAGATGGCTTCGTTCAGTTTTCCGGCCGGTCGCACGGAGATTCCGTTTGCCGAAGCCAAGCGGCGGTATGACGGCGAGATGCGGAAGATCGATGAGTTCTTCGAGAAGGCGCGGCGGTATCAGCAGGCGAAGAAGGCGGCGACGCCAAATTTCCTGGCCGATGTGCAACTCGATGCGATGCTGCCGGTGCTGGAAGGGAAATCGCCGCTGTTGATTCCGGCGCAGCGGGAGCGGACGATCCGCGAGGCGATCGACTTTGCGGAGAAGCACAAGGTGAAGCTGGTGCTGTTCGATGTGCGGAAGCCGGGGGCGCAGTTGGCGCGGATCGCCGAGAAGAAGATTCCGGTGGTGGTGGGCCAACCGACCGATTTGCCGATGGACGATGACGATGACTACGATGCGGCGTACTCGCTGCCGGCGACGCTGCATAAGGCGGGCGTGAAGTTTGCCTTTGCCACTTATGACAACCAGTTCGCGCGGAATTTGCCGTTTGAGGCCAGCTACGCGGTGGCTTACGGGCTGCCGATGGAGGCGGCCTGGAAGGCTCTTACTATCGACGCGGCGGAGATTTTCGGCATTGCGGACCAAACGGGGTCGCTGGAGAAGGGAAAGTCGGCGGACTTGTTTTTGTCCGACGGCGATCCGCTGGAGATGCGGACGCAAGTGCGGATGATGTTTATCCGGGGGAAGAATGTGAGCCTGGAGAATCGACAGACGCAACTGTACAAGAAGTACTTGGCGCGGCCGTAGGTTTACGAAACGAACCCGGGAGTTGTTGATTCTATTGGGTTGGACTTTTGGATTGTTTGGTGGACAGGCCGGGAGGCCCGTCCGACTGCCTGGTAGTGCCTCATAATTCAACATCCATACCTAGGATATCAGGCGGAACCAAACAGATCGCTTTATGTAATTGATTCTAATGAAGGTAACTGTTGTCACTCGGGTTTCGCGTTGATAACGCGCTCATCAAGCTTCTGTTGTGGAAAATTCTCCGCCTTGTTCGACAGGAGTTCTACGACGCGCACCGCCCTCGCCTGGATAAAGTCTGCTTCAGAGGATTTCCGGTTCAGCGAATACCTCACGTTGGCTTGGTAGCGACTTGGAGGGCCGGTGAGTGAATGTAACCCTCCGCTCACGCGGAGGGCTCGGTGGTCAGGGACCCCACAAAGGTCATTTACGCGTTGCGATATTTTTGGGTGCGCTCGTCCCAGAGGATTTTCTTGCCAGTCTTTAAGGACATGGTGGCTAAGTGACCGCCGATGGCGGCTTGTTGGCCCATTTTTGGGGGAGTGGTTAACTTAGCTTTGCCTTGGATAGAGTCCATCAGGTTGCGGACGTGGGCTTCGACGGCTTTGTTGTCGTTGCCGGGCATGTCGATGAATTCTTCTTTACGGGCGGCGACTTGGGCGGGGGGCTTGCCGCGGAATTTCTCCGGGGTGAAGGTGATGCTTTGGCGGTTCAGGACCTGGATGGTGCCTTCATTGCCCATGAACTGTTCGCCGTAGCCGAAGTTCTCGTTGCCGAAGTAACAGGAGTAATTGATGTGGAACTTACCCGGGTATTCGTAGATGGCGGACATGCAGTCGTTGACTTCGCGGTCGTCGTTGGCGCCGGTCCAGCGGTAGATGCCGCCGGAGGCGACGCAGGAGAGGGGTTCGGTTTTGCCGCAGACGAAATTGGTGATGTCGGTTTGGTGGACGAGTAAGTCGGTGGAGATGCCGCTGGAGTAATCACTGTAGAGACGCCATTGGAAGTACCGCTGTTTGTCGAAGGCGCGGGCTTTGGCGGGGCCGACAAATTTCTTCCAGTCGGTATTTTGTTCGTTGGTGTCGGCCGGAATGGCGTAGCGCCAGGAGGGGTTATCTTCGGTGGAGTTGCGATACCAGAAGGCGCGGACGTAGTGGACTTCGCCGATCATGCCTTTGTCGACCATCTCCTTGGCCTTGATGTAGAGGGAGTTGGAGCGGTTCTGGGTGCCGACCTGGACCATCTTGCCTGCTTTCTCAGCGGCGGCGACGATCTCAGCACCTTCTTCTATGGTGTGGGCGATGGGCTTCTCTAAGTAGATGTGCTTTTTGGCCTTCAAGGCGGCGAGGGCCATGGAGTGGTGGAGGTGCTCCGGGGTGGCGATGAAGACGACGTCGATGGAGGGATCGGCGAGCATTTCCTGGTAGTCGACGTAGGTCTTGGGGGTGTTGCCGCCCATGGACTGCACGCGGTCCTTCCCGCGGTTTTTGTTGCCTTCGTAGGTGTCGCAGACGCCGGTGACTTCGACGGCTTCTTTGCTGCCGACGTACATGCGCTCCATCAGGTAAAAGCCGCGGCCACCGACGCCGATGAAGCCAACTTTGAGCTTGCTGTTTTGGCCGAGGGCGGAGATGACGGCGGGACCGGTTGCCAGGACTGGGGCGAGAGTGGCGGTTTTGACGAGGGTACGGCGGGTAAGGTCTTCGGACATGGATGGCTCCTTTTTCACGTTTACCAGTGTACTGCGTTCGAAATGGGCGGAGGGTTGGGCGTATCATCAGACAATGCGTAACGCAGCGCTTTTCTGGTTTGTTTTGCCCGTGCTCCACGGGGCGAATGAGTTCGCGCCGGTGCGCGCGATTTTTGAAAAAAGTTGTGTCCGGTGTCATTCCGGGGAGGCGCCGCGGGGGCGTTTGGATTTGACTTCGGCGGGGGGGCTGAATCCGGGGACGGTTCTGGCGATGGTGACCGGGGGGAAGATGCCTTTAGGGGGTCCTCGGTTGGCTGAGGCGGAAGTGGCGGCGGTGAAGGCTTGGGTGCAAGGCGGAGGCGCTTGGGAGGGGCCGGCGATTTCCGTGGGCAAGGCGCAGTTCTGGGCCTTTCGCTCGCCGGTGAAGGTGAGCCCGCCGGCGGGTGAGGCGCACGTGATCGATGCGTTTCTGCGGGCGAAATTGCAGGCGAAGAAACTCGAATTTTCCGGACGGGCGGCGGCTCGCACTTTAATCCGGCGGCTGAGCTTTGACTTGACGGGTTTGCCGCCGGCGCCGGCGGACTATGAGCTGACTTACGAGCAGGCGGCGGAGCGTTACTTGGCGTCGCCGCATTACGGCGAACGATGGGGCCGGCATTGGTTGGATGTGGTGCGGTTCGGCGAGACCGATGGTGGGGAGCATAACTACGAACGGCCGAATGCTTGGCCTTATCGAGATTATGTGATTCGTAGCTTCAATGAGGACTTACCCTATCGTGACTTTATTCGCGAGCAAATTGCGGGCGACTTACTCGCGCCGAAGGATCCGCGGAAAGTGGCGGCGACGGGGTTTTTAGTGGCGGGGCCTTGGGACCAAGTGCAAGCGGAGATTAACAAAGACAAGGCGATGGCGATGACCCAACGCATGGACGAGTTGGACGACATGGTGACGACAACTTTCCATACGTTCCAGGCGATGACGGTGAATTGCGCGCGTTGCCATGACCATAAGTTCGATCCGATTCCGACGCGCGACTATTACCGGCTAACGGCGGTGTTTGCGGGCGTCGGTTTTGGCAATCGGCGGGTGGCGGAGGATAGCGCAGTGGCGGCGTATGAGGAGCAGATGAAGCCATTGCGGGCGGAGTTAGGGGCGGCGAAGGCGCGGCTAGCGGCGATTGAAGATCCGAAGCGGGTGGCCTTGCAACGGGAACGCTATCAGGCTTATGAGCGGGCGCAGGAGAATGACCCTTTGCGGATGCCCCTGAATCCGATTTGGAATCGCAATCGGTTTGGGGAAGTGCAGGCGGAGCGGTACCGGCTAGTGGTTACGGCGCATCGCGGCAAGAAGGTGCGGATCGAAAAGCTGAAGTTACAGCCGGCGGGGATTGAGTTAACGACTTATGCGAGCGATCGGGCGGCGAGCGATGCCGAGCCGTTGGTGATTGACTTGGCGGGCGGCGGCCGGGTAAGTGAAGTTACTTGGGCGACGGACTGGAAGACGGGTACCGCCGATGGGACGGTGTCGGTTTACCGGCTGGAGGCGGCGACGGCGACGGGCGGTTGGCGGACCATGGCTACTTCGCTCGACCATGCGCGGAGTGTGGAGATTGCGCTGCCTGCCGTAACCTCGGAAGAGCAGACGGCGTTGCTGACGGCGGCGGAAATTGCCGAGCGCGAGTTGGTGCGGCAAGAGATCGGGCGCGTGGAGAAAGCGATCGGGGCGACGACGGAGCCGACGCGGCTTTATGCCGCGGTGCCCAAGGCGAGCGTTACTCCTTCGTTTGTGCTCGAACGTGGTAGTGTGACGCAGCCGAAGGAGGCGGTGGGCGCGGGGGCGATGTCGGCGGTGCGGCAGGTGAGCCTGAGTGTGCCGAGAGAGGCGCCGGACCGGGACCGTCGGTTGGCGCTGGCGGACTGGATCGCGAGCGATCAAAACCCACTGACGGCGCGGGTGATCGTGAATCGCGTGTGGTACTTACATTTTGGGACGGGCTTAGTGAATACGCCTTCCGACTTTGGGGTGAATGGCGACCGGCCGTCGCACCCGGAGTTACTCGATTGGCTGGCGGTGCGCTTCATGGAAAACGGCTGGAGTCTGAAGTGGCTGCACCGGCAGATTCTTTCCTCCCGGGCTTATCAGCAAGCGACGGCGCAGGTACCGGAGGCTTTTGCGGTGGACGCGGATAATCGGCTCTACTGGCGGATGCCGTTGAAGCGGATGGATGCGGAGACGATTCGGGATTCGGTGCTGTTCCACGCGGGAAATCTCGACTTACAGGCGCGGGGTGGGCCGGGTTTTGTTTTGCAGAAGAAGGGCGATGCGGGGTCCTATATTTACAAGGCGCTCAACAACGACGGGCCGGGCGTGTGGAAGCGCGCGATTTATCGGTTTAGCGTGCGGGGCGGGGAGCGGATCATGATGGATAGCTTTGATTGTCCGGATCCGGCGGTAGCGACGCCGCAGCGGAGTGTTTCGAATACTCCGGTGCAGGCGCTTACGTTGCTGAATAATGAATTTGTGCTGGGCCAGGCGGGTGCGCTGGCGCGGCGGGTAGAGCGGGAGGCGGGGTCGGCTACGGCGGCGCAGGTCCAACGTCTCTATGAGTTACTCTTTGGCCGGAAAGCGGAGGCCAAGGAAGTTACTTGGGGGGTGGGCTTTGTGCAAAGCAATAACCTCGCGCTTTATGCGCGGGCTTTACTAAATACGAATGAGTTTCTCTATGTCCCATAAATACTCGCGACGGGAAGTGTTGTGGCAGGCGGGCGGCGGCTTGGCCGGACTGGCGCTGACGCAGATGGAGGCCCGGGCGGCGAGGTCGCGGGTGCCGCAAGCGGATTTTACGGCTAAGGCGAAGAACATCATTATGGTGTTTCTGCCGGGCGGCTTTAGCGCGATTGATTCTTTCGATTACAAGCCGGAGCTTGAGAAGTTCCACGGCATGGAGACGAAGGGCGCGAATACGATTACGCCTTTCTTTGGGAAGCGCGGGACGGTGATGAAGTCGCCTTGGGCGTTCCAGCCGCGTGGGCGCAGCGGAAAGATGGTTTCGGACTTAGTGCCGCATTTGGCGGAATTGGCCGATGAGATGACTTTTCTGCATTCGATGGTGGCGAGGTCGAACGCGCATGGGCCGGCGTTGTTTCAGATGTCGACCGGGTTTATCTTTCAGGGATTTCCTTCGATTGGTTCCTGGGTGAGTTATGGGCTCGGCAGCGAGAATGAGAATCTGCCGTCGTTTGTGGTGCTGCCCGATCGGCGCGGATTGCCGCCTTGCGGGGTGGCGAATTGGGGCAATGGCTTTTTGCCGGCGGCGCACCAAGGGGTAATTCTGGGCGATGAGAAGCAGCCGATCGCCGATCTTAATCGGCCCGCGTCGGTGGCGCCGCGGCAACAACAGGCGACTTACGACTTACTGACGCAATTGAACGAGGAGCATTTACAGCAGAACCCCGGGGAAGATGCATTGGTGGCGCGGATCCGGAGTTATGAGTTAGCGGCGCGGATGCAGTTGAGTGCGCCGGAAGTGACGGATATCTCGGGCGAATCGGCGGCGACGCGGGCGATGTATGGGTTGGATCAACCGGTGACGCGGGACTTCGGTTATAACTGCCTGATGGCGCGGCGGCTGGTGGAGCGGGGGGTGCGGTGCGTGCAGCTTTATAACGGTGGGCATTTCGGGGAACCGCGGGTGAATTGGGATGGGCACGAGGACTTACGCACGAACCACGGCAAGAACGCGGCGATTTTGGATCGGCCTTTGGCGGCGCTGTTACGGGACCTGAAGCAGCGAGGTTTATTGGCAGAGACGCTGGTGGTGTTTACGACGGAGTTTGGCCGGCTGCCGATTACCGAAGGGCTGGGCGAAGGCGGGCGGGACCATAATCCGGAGGGATTTACTTCGTGGATGATGGGGCCGGGGCTGAAGGCGGGTTATTCGCATGGATCGACGGATGAGTTGGGCTACAAGGCGGTGACGGATCCGGTGACGATTTATGATCAGCACGCGACGATTTTGCACTTACTGGGGCTGGATCATCAGAGTCTGAGTTGGTATCACAATGGGTTGGCGCGGCGGTTGACGGATGTGCATGGGCACTTAGTGCGGCCGATTTTGAGTTAGAAGAATTCCGACGGGCGAGGACGCCGGTCCCACGCTGAGGCAAAAGAGTCAGGGGCGGAGCTTGGCGGCGGAGTAGGCGAGGAGGAGCCAGGCGGCGATGAAGCAGATGCCTCCGAGCGGGGTGACTGCGCCGAGGGCGCGGATGCCGGTGATGGCGAGGGCGTAGAGGGAGCCGGAGAAGAGGAGGATGCCGGCGAGGAGGAGGCCGCAGATCCAGGCGGCGGACGTGGCACTGAGGGTGCCGGTGCGCGGCAAAAGGGAGACGATCAGCAGGCCGAGGGCGTGGATGAAGTGGTAGAAGACGGCTTTCTCGTAGACGCCCATGGAGTAAGCATCGAGACGGTCGCGGAGGGCGTGGGCGCCGAAGGCACCGATCATGACGGCGAGGGCGAGGGCGGCGGCGGCAAGGGGAGTCCACATACTGTTATGCTAGCGGCTTCCGTCCCCTATGACTTCTCAAACCGAACAAGAATTGCGTATTGACCTAGCCGCCGCTTATCGCCTGATCGACCATTTCGGCTGGAGCGAATTGATCTGGACCCACACCACGGTGCGCGTGCCGGGGCCGGAGCATCACTTTCTGATCAACCCCTACGGCTATCGCTTTGACGAAGTGACGGCGTCGAATTTGGTGAGGGTGGATTTGGACGGGAAGATCATTGGGGATTCAAATCAAGAGATTAATCCGGCGGGCTTTGTGATCCACAGTGCGATCCATATGGCACGGCATGATGTGCAGTGCGTGATGCATACGCACACGGTGGCGGGGATGGCGGTGGCGGCGCTCGAATGCGGGCTATTGCCGATCAGCATGTATGCGCTGGGCTATGTCGGGGCGGTGGCGTATCACGACTTTGAGGGGCCGAGCCTGGACCTTGAAGAGCGAGAACGCTTGGCGGCGGATTTGGGGACGAAGGACATTCTGATTCTGCGCAACCATGGCTTACTGACGTGCGGCGAGACGGTGGCGCAGGCCTTTGTGCGGATGTACCGGCTGGAACGGGCTTGCCAGGTGCAGTTGGCGGCGCAGGGGACGGGTGGGGCGTTGGTGGTGCCGCCGGGCGCGGTGCGGGAGTTGAGCCGGGAGCGGAGCGATGTGTTTCTGAAGGCCGAGGGGGAAGATGGGTACAGCAAGAATCCGAATCCGGAGTTTGCGGCGTTGAAGCGGCTGATGGACCGGAAGGATGCGGGTTATCGGGAATAAAAAGGCGCCCGGACTGTCTGGAAACCTGGAGCGAGCAGGAATCTGACAGGCCAGGCGCGGGTGCGATCGCGTCCCGAGAAGCCCGTGCCCCTTGTGGCGGCGGCGGGCGGGACGGCGATGCAAAGTCGTTAGTTTTCGCCGTTGACGGAGAGGCTTTCGGCGAAGAGGGTAGAACTGCCCCAGACGACGCTGGAGCCCCAGACGACGCTGTAGCCGGAGACTGTGCTTTCGCCCCAGACGACGCTTTCACCCCAAACGATGGTGGAGCCGCTGACGAGGACGGTGTTGCCCCAGACGACGTTGGTGCCCCAGACGACATTCGAGCCCCAGACGATGGAGCGTCCGGTGGGGACGTTGGAGGTGTCGTTGTAGGTCTCCACCTTTTTGTCGGAGCGCACGCGGACGCGGGGGGACTTGGCGGATTGCGTGGCAGAGATAGTGTCGGTGCTGTTGAGGGCGGCCATGACGTCGAGGTAACCGGCGCCGACGGTGAAGATATCGGCCCGGGCGGTGTAGGAGATATTGGTGGCCGGGTCCTTCCAGGTGGTTTGGGAGGGGAAGTTTTTGGAGGCAGTCTTCATGAGGCGGGCCTTCACTTGGTCCGGGGTGAGGGAGGGGGTCTTTTGGAGGAGCAAGGCAGCGGCACCAGCCACCATGGGCGCGGCCATGCTGGTGCCGCTGAGAGTGAAGTAAGCCTCGTAGGGGATTTTTTTCGTCCAATCGCCGGTCAGCGTGTTGTTGGGGTATTGGGTTTGGAGGTAAGTGGCCCAGGGCTTGGAAGCCAGAATGTTGGCGCCGGGGGCCATGAGGTCGGGTTTGGCGTATTGGTCGATCAAGGTTGGCCCCTTGGAGGAGAAGGTGAGCAGGGCATCGTCGGACTTGTTCGCCGATTTTCTGTCATTGATGGCGCCGACGGTGATGACGAAGGGGTCGTTACCGGGGGACGAGATAGTACCGTAGCCGTTGGTCCTCATGGAGTTGTCGCGGCCATTGTTGCCGGCGGCGACGACCACGACAATGCCGGCGCGCCAGGCCCGTTCGACGGCTTGGCAGAGGGGATCTTTGGTGTAGGTTTCGCGGACTTGGCGGCCGGCGGAGATGTTCATCACCCGAATGTTGTAAGTGGAACGCAAAGCGACCGCGCGGTCGATGGCGGCGATTAAGGAGCTATCTCGCCCTTTGCCGTCTTTGTCGAGGGCGCGGAGGTTGATGATTCGGGCGGCGGGAGCGATGCCGGGGGCCGCGTCATAGGTGCCGTCGCCGGACTTTTTGGCGACGCAGCCATTGCCGGTGGCGATGGATGAGACGTGCGAACCATGGCCATAGGGGTCCCAGGAGTTGGGATCCCATGGGACAAAGTTCTCGGTGTAGACGATGCGCCCAGCGCCCTTGACACAAGTGCTGTCGAAGGTGTCTTCGTTGTCGGCAGAGACCCCAGAGTCAATGAAGGCGATGCCGATGCCGCGGCCGTCGAAGCCGCTTTTGAGGGCTTTGTCGGCGTTGACGGTAGCCGTGGAGTAGTCGATCTCATTGGTGGAAGCGGAGACCTCCCGGTCGGGGCTGATGTAGACGACATTGGGGTCGGAGGCGAGTTCGGCGGCGGCCTGGCGCGTCATGCGGGCGACGAGGGCGTTGGATAACACACCCTTCACTTTGGCGCCCTTGCGGATGGCGCGCTCCACCTGCTGTTCGGGAGCCTCACGGTATTGCACGATGACGTCGATCTCTTCGGCGGCAATGGGATCGCCTTTGGCCGGCCGGCCAATTTCGCTGGAGAGTTTGGCCAAGTCTTCGGGGGCGAAGGCACCCCAGACGGCGGATTGCTCACGGACGGGCGCCTGCTGGCCTAGGGCGAGGGTGGCGGCAAGGAGCAGGCTGAGTCCTGGCTTCAGAAGTCGAAGGATTGAGGGATTGTCCATGCCTTTACTAGGGCATGTCGGGTGCCAAAGTGTAGGTAGTTGATTTGATTTCATTTATCTGCGTGCTACGGCAGCGGGGAAGACAGTTTGTCGCAAACTCAGGGACAAGTTGTCCTGAGATGGGCAAAGTAAATCGGTCCTAGTGTAATGCGGCGAGCAGATTAACCAATATTGCTGGCGATCCTGGCCCGCGTGACTTTCTCCAGGATGTCGGTGGCTTTGGCGGTCGAGACGAAGGGCTTGGGGTTCTGGTTGTGCCGGGCGAGACACTCCGCGCGGCATGCGCTGAGCGAGTTGTTATCATGCAGGGAGAGTGCGCTTTTTATTGGGACTTTGCATCGCGGCGAGCAGTGGGGCGGGGCCGGCTGGGTTCATCGATGCAACGTCGACTTCTAAGATCGGCTTTGTGTTCGCTGCCAGCAAAATGTCCTCCCCATACAAGCGCGTTTTTGTGGCCAGGGAAATGGCGCAGTGAAGCGGCTGGCCTTCTTGATGTTCGGGTTGGCAGCCGCGGCGGCGACTGGGCCCTGGTTTGTGGAGGAGGGGTTGCGGGCCGGACTCACCGGTATCTTCATTTGCGGCGATGCGGCGCAGAAAAACTATATTGTCGAAACGTTGGGCACCGGCGTCGCGTTTTTGGATTTTGACCATGATGGCCTGCTGGATGTGTTTGCGGTGACGGCGTCGCGGCTGGAGGGTTTCCCGTCTGGCCAAGAGCCCGTGAACCGCCTCTATCGCAACCAGGGCCATCGGACCTTTGAGGACGTGAGCCGGAAGGCCGGAGTGGCCAAGGCCGGGTGGGGCCAGGGGGTTTGCGCCGGGGACATCGATAACGACGGCTTTGTGGATCTGTATGTGACTTACTGGGGCCAGGACGTGCTGTATCGCAATCGCGGGGATGGGACGTTTGAGGATGTTACGCCGACGGGTATTGAGAAGCGTTGGGGAACGGGTTGCGCTTTTGTCGACTATGACCGGGATGGCCGGTTGGACTTGATGGTGGCCAACTATGTCGATTTCGATCTAAAGACGACACCGCGCCCCGATGGGCCCAAGGCTTGCGAATGGAAAGGCGAAAAGGTAATGTGCGGCCCGCAGGGGTTGAAGGCCGGGCTGAACCGGCTGTGGCATAACGAATCGGCGCCGGGGCGGATCCGGTTGGTGGATGTGTCTAAGCAGGCCGGCATTGAGTTACCGGGACCTCGGTATGGGTTATCGGTGACGACCTTGGACTATGACCGGGATGGGTGGCCGGACATCTACGTGGCGGTGGATTCGCAGGCCAGCCTGATGTACCACAACCAGCGGGATGGGACCTTTGAGGAGGTCGGCCTCGAGAGTGGGACGGCGCTGAGCGAAGATGGCCGCGAGCAGGCGGGGATGGGCACGGCCGTAGCGGACTATGACGGCGACGGTTGGCCGGACCTGGTGAAGACCAACTTCATTGACGACTTGCCGAACCTGTATCGGAACAATCGCCAGGGGAGTTTTACCGAGGGCACGGTGATGTCGGGGCTGGGTAAGTATTTTCAGTTTCTCGGTTGGGGCACGGCGTTTGTGGATGCCGATAATGACGGGTGGCCAGACATCTTTATGGTGAACGGGCATGTGTATCCGGGAGTGAAAAGCGGCGAGTACCGGCAGCGGCGGATTCTGTATCGCAATGGTGGCGAGGGGAAGTTTACGGATGTTTCTAGCGAGGCCGGGCCGGCGGTGATGGAGAAGAGTTCCGCGCGCGGGTTGGCGGTGGGCGATTACGATAACGACGGCCGGGCGGACCTGCTGATCGGCAACATGAACGAGCGGCTGAGCCTGCTGCACAACACGCACGCGGCGGGGCTGTCGCTTACTTTGCAATTGGTGGGACAGCGGATGAACCGGAGCGCGATTGGGGCCGTGGCTCGGGTGAGGGTGGGGGGCAGGACGCTGATGGGCGAGGTGCGGTCGGGATCGACGTTTTTGTCGCAGAGTGACTTTCGTCTTGCTTTTGGGCTGGGCGCGGCGAGCGCGGTGGAGGGGGTGGAGGTGCAATGGCTGGGGGGAGCGATGGAGAAGATTGGGGCGCTGAAGGCCGGGCAGATTGTGACGATCACCGAGGGCAAGGGTGTGACGGGGCGGAGGAACTACGCTCCATGATGGGCTTGCTGCTGGTTATGGCCTTTTGGCAGGCGGCTCCTGATTGCGGGAAGCCGCTGGCGGCGGGGTTGGAGGCTTATGGCCGGAAGGATTATGACCAGGCTTTGATTCTGTTTCGCACGGCGATGCAGTGTGACCCGAAGCTGGTTTCGGCTCCTTTGGCTTTGGCTAATCTGTATGCCGAGCGCGGCAATGACGGCGAGGCGCTGGGCGCTTTGTTGCAGGTGTTAAGGATTGACCCGAAGAATGTTTTGGCGTTGCGGGCCTCGTCTTACCTGTATCTGAAGAACGGATTGCATAGCCAGGCGTTGCCGCTGCTGGAGTCGTTGACGATGGCGGTGCCGGAAGCCGCCGATGGACATGCGGATCTGGCTGCGGTGTATGCGGCGGGCGGGAAGCGGGTGGAGGCGGAGCGAGAGTTCAAGCGGGCGCTGGAGCTGGAGCCGAAGTCTTTTGCGGCGGTGGCGGGCTTGGGGAATGTGTTGGCGCGGGCGGGTGAGCATGAGGCGGCGATGCCGCTGCTGCGGAAGGCCATTGCCTTGCAGCCGCGGGCTTATGAGGGACATTTTTTATTGGGATCGGCGCTGAATCGGTTAGGCCAGTTTGAGGAGGCAAGCGCGGAGTTGGAGGCGGCGTCGAAGCTGGGCGGCGAGAACGAGCCGCAGGTCTTTTATCAGTTGGCGCGGGCTTGGGGAGGGCTGGGGAAGGCGACGGCGCGCACGGCGGCGCTGGCGCGCTTTTCTGAATTAACGAAGCGGGAAAAGGAGAGCGTGGAAGGACAGCGGCGGGCGGCGGCGCTGATCGACGAGGCGCGTGTACAAGTGCAGGCGGGAGACTTGGAGAACGCGGCCCAGCGGCTGGAGATGGCGCGGGAGTTGAAGCCGGGTGATGCGACGTTGCTGTTTCGGCTGGCGGGGTTGAACTTCGATCTGGAGCGATACGGCGTGGCGCGGGAGTATGCGCAGACGGCAATCAGCATCAGCCCGGCGACTTGGCTCTATCACTACTTGCTAGGGTTGGTGGACCAGAAGGAAAAGCGTTGGGCGGACGCGAAGGCGAGCCTGGAAGTGGCGGCGAAGCTGGGGCCCACAGAGGCCGCGGTGTTCAACGCGCTGGGCGAGGTTCTGACCGAGCTGAGGGACCAGCCGGCGGCCGCGGCGGCGTTTGAGCGAGCGGTGAAGCTGGCGCCGGTTAAGCAATAATCTGCTGGATGGGGCCGTGGCCGTCTTCGACCAGACGGAAGTTGCGACCGAGGGCGCGGAACTGCATCTTCTTGTGATCGAGCCCTAATTGCCGCAGGATCGTCGCGTGCAGGTCGCTGTAGTAGTGAGGACTCTCGACGGCCTTGTAGCCGAATTCGTCGGTGGTACCGTGGACGGTGCCGCCTTTAATGCCGCCGCCGGCGAACCAGGAGCTGTAGCCTTTGGGGTTGTGGTCGCGGCCGGTGGTGTTTTGCGACCAGGGGCTGCGGCCGAACTCACTGGTGAAGACGACGAGGGTGCGCTGCAGGAGACCGCGTTGTTTGAGGTCTTTGAGCAGGCCGGCGATGGGCTTGTCGACGGCGCGGCAGAGGGGCTCGTGGGTCTTCATGTCGCCATGGGCATCCCAACTGCCATTGCCGCCGCCGGCGTGGCAGATCTGGACGAAGCGGACGCCGTTTTCGACGAGACGGCGGGCCATCAGTAACTGGCGGCCGAAATCGTTGGTGGTTTTCTCGCCGATGCCGTAGAGATCCTGGACGTGTTGGGGTTCCTGCGAGAGGTCGACGATGCCGGGCGCGCTGAGTTGCATGCGGGCGGCGAGCTCATAGGATTCGACGCGGGCGGCGATGTCGGTGTTGAGGGCGTGGCGATCACGGAAGTCGCGATTGAGACGGGCGAGGGATTCCATCTGCTTGTCGCGCTCTACGGCGGTACTGCTGGCGGGCGGTTTGAGGTTAGGAATCGGGACGGGCCCGGCTTGGAACGGGGTGGCGGCGAAGCTGGCGCCGAGATAACCGCCGGTGAGTTGGACGGGCGAGGAGGAGCGGCCGACGTTGACGTAGGTGGGGAGGTTTTTGTTGCCGGAGCCCAGGGCGTACGAGACCCAGCCGCCGAAGGACGGGTTGTCGAAGGCGCGGCCGCGGTGGCCGGTTTGGGTTTCGATGACGGCGGGGAAGTGATTGCCTTCGTGGCACCACATGGAGCGCACGACGGCGATGTCGTCAATCATGCCGCCGACGTTGGGGAACCAATCGGAGACGGGGATGCCGGATTGGCCGTAGTTTTGAAAGGTGCGCAGGCAGGGGATGACGGGGCGCTTCATCTCGGCAACGTTGTCGCCGAAGCCGATGGCGTCGATGAGCTTGCCGGCGTACTTGTTGCCTTTGGGATCGAAGGTGTCAATGTGGCTGACGCCGCCGCACATGAAAAGGAAGATGACCGCGTCAGCCTTTTTAGCGGCGGGCAGTTGGGCATCGAGCTTGCCGTCCTCGGCCCAGAGGGTGCCGATGGCTCCGCCGAGCAATGCGCCGACGGACTGCTCGAAGATATGGCGGCGGGAGATTTGGCCGCAGGGATAGCGTTTGGAATCAGTCATGGCTATTGCACGTAGAGGAACTCGTCGAGGTTGAAGAGCAACCAGGCGAGGCTCTTGAGGCGGTTGGGATCGTTGCCGAGGTGGGTGAGGGATTGGTCGAGCTCACCGGGAGACGGGTGGCGGGCGAGGGTAATGCGGTAGCCGAGATCGACGGCCTGCGAGAGCTCGCCGCCGCTCTCTTTTTTGAGGCGGTCGGCGAAGAGGGCGGTGGCCTTCTCAATCTCGGAGCTGTTCATGAGGAAAAGGCTTTGGGGCGCGGTGACGGTCTGGGTGCGGACCGGACAAGGAGCGCGGCCATCGTCGACGTCAAAGGATTGGAGGAAGTTGGGCACGACCTCGCGGCTGGTGGAGAAGCCGCGGACGATGTAGGCACCGCGGCGATTCATCTTATTGGCCTCAGATGCCATAGCACCGCCGGCGGAACGGAGGGCGCGGGTTTCGATATCGAAGGAAGGGCCGCCGAGCGAGGTGTCGAGGTTGGCGGCGGCCGAGAGGATGGAATCCCAGATGGGTTCGGCGTCGAGGCGCTGGAGGCGGAAGCTCCAGAGGAAGCGGTTGGAGGGGTCGGCCTCGAGATTTCGCTTGAGCAAATCCTTGTCGCCGGAACTGGCCAGGCGGTAGGTCCGGGAGGTCATCATGAGCTTGTGAATGGCCTTCATGCTGTAGTTGCGGGCGATGAATTCAGAGGCGAGCCAATCGAGCAGGGGCTGGCTGGCTGGGCGGCCGCCCAGAAGGCCGAAGTCGCTGGGGGATTTCTGGAGCCCTTCGCCGAAGTGCCATTGCCAGAGACGGTTGACAGCGACGCGGGCAAAGAGGGGATTGTCTTTGGCGGTAAGCCAGTCGGAGAAGGCTTCGACGCGGCCTTCGCGGAAGTCGCGCTCGCCGTTGTAGAAGGGCCAGCCGGGTTCGACGGGATGATTCTTCTCGGGGCGCTCCGGATCGCCGCTGGTGAGGATGTAGGACTTTTCGCTCTCGAGAGCGTGATCGGTTTCGACGGTCCAGAAGGCGGGGAGATCTTTGACGATGCGGCGGCGGGCGGTGTTGGCTTGGTTGACCTTGGCGCGGAGGTCGCGGTAAGTTTTGCGATCGGCTTCGGACATCACCTCTTCGACCTTGTCGGTGTCGATGCGAAGGACGGGGAAGTAGTCGTCGGCGATCTTCTGTTCGGCCGGGGTGCGTTGCTTTTCGGCCTTGGTGATGACGGCGCGGACGTCGGCCGGAAGCATGGCGACGCGGTCGGCGTAGAGCTTGGCGCGGTAGGGAGCGACGAGGGCTTCGACGGGGGCGTCGGCGGCGACCCGGAGCTTCTCAAACTCTTCGAGCTGTTTGCCGTAGACGACAAGATCGGCGGGGCTGGCCAGGGTTTGCTTCTTGATGACGAGGGGATCGAAGAGCGCCTTCATGGCGTAGAAATCCTGCTGGCGGATGGGGTCGAACATGTGGTCGTGGCACTTGGCACAGCCGACGGTCATGCCCATGAAGGCGGTGGAGACGGTTTCGACGGCGGAGATCTGAAGTTCACCGAGGTCTTTGCTGTCGCGGTTGACGGCGCCGCGGGCGAGGAAGCCGAGGGCAAAGAGGTCGTCGGGGCGGCGTTCGGTGGGGGTGCGGCGGCCGACGGCCTGCATGGTGGTGCGCTCTGAGCTGCGATAGCCGGTGAGTTGGGCGCGGACGAACTGATCGTAGGGCAGGTCGGCATTGACGGCGTTGATAACCCAATCGCGCCAGAAGTGGATGCCGGGCGCGGCGTACATGTGCTCTTCGGCGTCGGCGTAGCGGAGGACATCGAGCCAGTGGCGGCCGTAGCGCACGCCGTACTGCTCGCTGGCGAGGAGGCGGTCCAGGAGCTTATCGTAGGCGTCGGGCGATTTGTCGGAGAGGTAGGCTTCCTGCTCGGCGGGCGTGGGCGGGATGCCGATGAGGTCCAGGTAGACGCGGCGGAGGAGGGCGGGTTGGTCGGCGAGTCCGACAGGGGTGACTTTTTTGGCGGTGTAGAGAGCTTGGACGAAGGCGTCAATGGGGTGGCCAGCGGCGGGCGCGGTGGTTGGGATGGAGGGACGGACGACGGGCGCTAAGGACCAGAGCTTGGGCCGTTTGGCCATGGGCGGCACTATGGGCAGGCCGGGTGAGAGTTTGGGTTTGTCGGCTGGCTGGGTGGCGGCGGGCTTTGGCAGTAGCGGCTTCTTTGGCGGGTCTGCCGCGTAGACCAGCGCGGTGGCCGCGGCCAAGGAGAGAAGCAGGGTCTTGGTATCGAATAGCGGCAACATTGACTCCAGATACGATGATAGCGATTTAGTGGATCACGGCTGCGGCCACCATCTCGAGAACGCGGCGGACGCCGTCGTCGGTGCCAATGGGGCCGTCATTGAATTGGCTGCGGAGCGCGGGCTTCCAGCCGTCGCGCGAACGATCGTAAGGATAGTCCTGCTTGAGGCCCGTGCGGTTGGGATCGTATTGCGAATCGTCGCCAGCCATTTTATAGATCACCAGATCGAGAGAAGGTACGACGATGACGCCGAAGCCGCCGCCGCCGGACTTGAAGAAGGCGTCTTTGGGAGCGCCGGGGATGTGGCCATCGGCGTTGTTTTCCCACATGAGACTCATGGGGGCGTGGGCGTTCCATTTCGTAGGCTTGCCGCACAGCTCAAGATAGTCGGCGGGGATGACTTGAAGGTTGTTCCAACGACCCTTCTTGAGGACGGCGTAGAGAAAGCGGAGATGGTCTGTGGAGCGCAAGGCGATGTCGCCACCGCCGGGGGTGTGCGGCAGGCGGTTTTCGCCCCGGCGCATGGCCCAGGCCCAAGGGCCCCAACCGAGTGGCTTAGCCACGCGCTGATCGAGGTATTCGTGCATCTCCATACCGATGAGATTGCGCAGGACGATAGAGGCGACGTGGGGCGAGGCGGAGGCGTAGGAGTAGCCGGCGCCGGGCTTGGTCCAGAGGGGGGTGCGGAGGGCGGCCAGATCCTGACCGAGGGGTTCGGCGGGACGCGGCACGGGGGTGAGCTTGACGGCGGGGACGCCATCGACAAAGCCAGGATTGGCGCCTTCGCCGTGGAGGCCGGAGGACATGGAGAGGAGTTGGCCGAGGGTGATGTCGGCTTTGGCGGGGTCGTCGAGAGGCATCGCTTCGGGCAGGTATTTGGCGTTGAAGACCTTGGTGTCGAGACCGTCGGGAATCTGTGCGCGCTTTTCGGCGAGCATGATGCCCGAAGCGATGCTGGTGTAGGCTTTGCCGACCGAGGCGCTGGCTGGGTTGGCTTCGCGATTGCCGCGTCCGTAGTAGCGCTCGTAGACCAGCCAGCCGTGGCGGACGACCAGTAGGCCTCCGTGTTGGCTGCTGCGGGAAGCATAGGTGAAGGCTTGGTCGAGCTTCTCCAGATCCATACCGGCAGTCTTACGGATGGCGGCGGCGTCTTTGAGCACGCGCCAACCGCCGTCTTTGTCCGGCTTAGGGAAGTAGTCTTCCCCAAACGCGGACGAGACGGCGAGGAGAGCGAATAGAAATCGTCGCATCTTAAAAGCTCACACGGAGACTGAACTGGAGGTTGCGGGGCAGATTTGACTGCGGATTGCTGAAGGTTCCGAAGGCGGCATTGTTGATACCGGTCACCAAGCCTCCCAGGAGATGGCGATTGCCGACGTTGAAGGCCGAGGCCCGGAACTCGATGATGTTCTTCTCGCTTTTGCCGAAGTTGAAGTTCTTGCTGGCCGCCAGATCTTCGCCGTATTGGTTGGGTTGGCGCAACTGGGAGATGGTGGCGGGCAGGTCGCCATAGGTGAAGTTGGCCGGCTGAACGAAGGCCGCGCGGTTGAGATAGGGGCTGAGGGGATTCCGGGGATCCCAATTGGGGTTGGTCAAGGCCTGGCCCGGCACGAAGGCGCAACGGGCCGCGCCGGCGCCGCCCATGTTTTGGCTACAACCGCCGACACCGAAAGACGTACCGCTCTGGTAGCGATGCACACCGGAGACAGTCCAGTTGCCGATAATGCCGTTGAGAATGGGATTCATGTTTGCGGCGAAGGCTTTGCCCTTGCCGAGAGGTAGCTCGTAAACATAGCCCGTAGTGAAGATGTGGGGACGGTTGTCGCCGCTCACCACTTTCTCCGCGGTGCGGTTATAGTAATTTTGGCCGCCGGTGTTGACGAGCGTCTTGGCGAAGGTATAAGAAGTTTGCAGCCAGAGGCCCTTCGAGTAACGTTTCTGAAAGCTGGCTTCGAGACCGTTGTAAGTGGTGTGGCCGTTCTGCGTGGTGACGGATCCGAAGCCGCTGTATTGCGGAAAGGGCCGGAGCGCCTGGGAGAGAGTGAGATTCTGAGCGAAACTCGGGTAGGGCAGTCTGAAGCCCGCCGCTACTACGATGGGGTTGTTGATAACGGAACTAACGGGGCTGTTGAGCAGGTTGCCGTAGATCGGCAAAAACTTAGGGTCAAGCTGGTTGAAGTCGAAGCCGGCCTGGAGCTTGATCCCGTAATTGGCGTGGAAGCTGGTGCGGAGCAAGGTGCTGGGCGAGAAGCTGTGCTCAACCGTAATGTTGTAGTCGGTATAGTAACCGGGCTTGCCGGACTCGCCTGTTTTGTACGTGGGGCTGCCGTTGATCACCAGGCCGGGGTTTTTCTGGGGTGGGCGCTGGGCTTCGACGAAGGTGCGCAAGCCTGGGGAATCGAGACCCTGCCGTTGGGTGAAGGAGATGCCGGTGGAGAGGAAGTTGCCGACGGAACCGAAGGAGCCGCCGAAGCCCTGAATGCCGTTGTCGGCATTGCCATCCTCGCGGATGATATCCCACATAATGGCGCCGCCCGCGCGGATGACCGTTTTAGAGGAGACCTGGTAGGCGAAGCCGATGCGGGGAGCAAAGGCGTTCTTGCGGGAGTTGAGGAGGATCTTGCGGTCTTCGGTGGCGAATTCGAGAGCGCCCAGGATGCCGTTGGCCCCCGGGTTGGGGATGGTGGGGTTGAAGTTACTGTTCTGCAGATTCGCCTCGCGCCGGGGGGTGCTGTAGTCGTAACGCAGCCCGAGGTTGAGGGTGAGCTTGTTATTCAGCTTAAAGTCGTCCTGGACGTAGCCGGCGTAGTATCGGTAGAGGTACTTGATGTTGGCGCCGAAGTTAAAGCTTCCGCCGCTGGGTAAACCCAGCAGGAATGCGGCGTAGCCGATGCCGTTCTGCCCGCTCACCGCGGGGTTGCCGGTGGCGGCGGAGCTGAAGCCAATCGAGCCGCCGCAGTTATTGCAGTCCTTACGGCTATAGCTGAGCGCCATGTAAGTGCCGCCGAACTTGACGTGGTGACGGCCTTTGATCCAGGTGAGGTTATCGGAGATGTTGAGGGTGCGGCCGGGCGACTTAGTATCTACGCTGCCGCCATAGTTGCCGAATTCGGTGTTGTATTTGGTGTAGGCTTTGGTCTTCTCGGCGCCGGAGCCAGTAAGGCCGGGGAGCAGGGTGGCGGCCCGGTAGCCTTCGGGCAACAGGGTATTGGGGCCTTCGCCGAGGTCTCGGATGTTGATGCCCAGCGTGAAGTGATTCAGCAAGTTGCTCTTGATGGTGTAGTCACTGCCGAAGCGCCAGTACTTGAGATTCCCGAACTCTTGAAAGGCTTCGGCGAGAGCGCCAGGGATGGGCCCGGCGAGAGGGTAGCTGTCGAAATACTGGCGGCTGAACATGCCGTTGACGCGGAACTTGTCGCTGAAGTTGTGGTCCCCCTTGATCGAGTAAACGCCCTGCCAGGCGCCGGGAGTGCGCGAGCCATTGTTGCGGATGCGGGTGTTGTTGAAGACGACGTTGGGGCTGTCGGGGAGTGGCAGGTACTTGAAGATTTCCCTGGCTACCGGGCTGATGCGGTCCGGGCAGATCACGTTCACCACGCCGTTGCAGGTCAGGGGCCGGCGGTCGTTGGCGTTGGCGATGATGTTGCCACTGGCATCTTGGGGATCGAAGAGGGGGACCATGGCGCCAGCCGCGTTCGTGTAGCGGCGGAAGTCGCCGTTGCGGAACTCGGCGATCGGCAGAGACTGGAGGCCGCTGCTGTTATAGTTCTTGGCGCGGGACCGTTCGCCGGCGAAGAAGAAGAAGGTTTTGTTCCTGCCATTGTAGATTTTAGGAATCCACACCGGGCCACCGAAGTTGACGGCTTCCACGTGCTGGCGCTGAACGGTTTCCCCGCGCGCAGTGGTGCCCCAGAAGAAGCCTTTGGCGTTCAATTTTTCGTGGCGCAATTGGAAAAGACCGGAGCCGTGAAAGGCGTTCGTGCCGGACTTAGTGGTGTAGTTAAGAACGCCGTTGGAGGTGCGGCCGAATTCAGCGGAGTAGGCGGAGGTTTGGACCTTGAACTCTTCGACGGCTTCGGCGCTGACGACGCGCATTTGCGGATCGTTGCGGCGTTCGCTCATCGACTCGGCACCGTCGACGAGCAGGCTGGCGCCCTGGCCTTGGCCGCCCGCAATCCTGGGCGAGCCACCGGTGGTGTCGGGGTCGCTGGTCAGGTTGGTTGAAACGCCGGGAGCAAGGCTGGCGAAAGCGAGGTTACTGCGCAGACCGCCGTTGATAAACAGGGGCAATTGCTGAATGGCACGGTTGTCGACGACGGTGCCGAGGTCGCTGCGATCGGTCTGAAGCAGAGGGGTAGTGGATTGCACCTGGATGGTTTCGGTGAGGGTGCCGAGTTGCATCTGGATATTAAGCCGGGTGGCGGTGTTCACCTGGACGGCGACGCTGGATGCTTCCGCGCGGCGGAAGCCATCTTTCTCGGCTGTGACGCTGTAGCGTCCGGCGGTTAGGGATAAGAAGGTATAGCCGCCCTCGCCGCTGGTTTCGACGGTCTGGCGTTGGCCGGTGGCGGGGTTGGAGAGCGTGACCTTGGCCAGGGGAATGATCGCTCCGGAAGAGTCGATAACTTGACCGGTTATCGTGCCGCGATCCTGGGCCCACGCAAGGCTGGCGAGTAAGGCTAGCGCGAGAATTTTAGACTTCACAATGTTTTCCTCAGTAGACCTGTCATTTGGTGTAGGCAGCTACCGGCGAATGATCACTGGAGCGACTCGACCCGTTCGCCAGATCCTATCATGTTTTTCATTGCTTACCAGCCGGGAACGAAGGTGACCGGGTCATCGTTAGTGACGGCGCTTTTAGCCCGCAGCGTAAGCTGTGGGGTCCCCCACCCAGATCCGGCCCGTCTTGCTCGTCCAGCCATGCGCCGATGAGGTGGAGCAGTAGCACGCCGACCTGGCCGCTCTTTTCTGGGGCGCCTACAGCTTGATCGTTCTACTGCACCCTATCGCCGGTCCAGCGATCGCGGTGCGCCCAGAAACGGGCAGTGCGGACAGGCCTTTCCTTCGGGGTAGTCGACCCCCCTCCTGATGCGGGCAGCCTATGACTCGATCCGTCGCCACCACCCGCTTGGTCCCATGAGCCTGCACGAATCGGAGAATCTCACCTCCCACCGCGGGATCTGTCCGAACGTCGCCCTCCCCGGTGAACCAGCGCTCCAGTGCCGCCCGCTCGACACCCTGCGCATTCAAAATGGCCACCGCGGCTTTGGTCACGCGTGCATCATCGGGACCCGTCGAACGCGATAGTCGCGACAGGATATGAAAGCCGCGACGAGCTTTCTGCTTCCAAGCTGAATCGGAATGGCGTTTGAACTTCACGCCAGACCAGTTTCGCCTGAAGGTCCTGGCGGCGGCAACGGATCTTCCCAGCATTTCCACGCCGAATGGAAAATATCCCTATCATTCTCTGGATGCCGTGGGATGGCCCTTTTCCCTAAGGGGCGGGCCGACGGGGCCCGCGTGTGCAGCGGCGGATGATCACGGAGAATCGCCGCGTTGGGTCCGGTGGAGAGGGTATTTGGGCGGTGACAATCTAAGTTTGCGGGCCGTCCATTAGCGGATTTCGTGGGGCATTTCTCTCATAAAGTTTGCGAAAAAAAGGGTAGGGGGGAAAGTGGGTAGGTAGTGGGTAGGTGTTCGTAGTTAGTCAATCTGTCCGGTTTCATTCACACATGAAATGTCCGCTTTAGCCTATGAGACCCATGGTCCCCCTTCGGCTTGCCGAAGGGGGTTTTCTTGGGTTTGTTTTAGAGAGAGAAACAACCGCCGGAGCGGTGGGAAAGGGCGTCGTTCCCGCCGCCGCCGGTGCTTGGCTCGCTTGCGCCCTCGCGCCACCAGTCCCGCTCCTTGCAACGCCTTCTGCACCCACGTGTAACTCAACTTGATTCCATGTTCCTCGCCGATCTTCTCGTGAAAGTGCCGGATGTTGAGATCGAAATACTGCTCCTGGTAGAGCCGCAGCACTTCCTCCACCTTCGCCACGGGTACGCGCTTGTCGCTGGGCTGGCTCTTACGCCGATCCACCAAGCCCGAATAGCCTTCCGCGTCCAACCGCTCCCGCCACCTTCTCATCGTCCGGTCCGTTGACCCCAATAATCTCCGCCGCCTCCCACCAAGTAATCTTCTTCGCCATTGCCTTCAAGAGCACATCTTGTAACTTCATCATCCGTTCCGTTTCCGTCGCGGAGCCCTGCCAGGTGGGGTTCACCACCTAGCATCCCCGCTTTTGTCGAAGCGGACAATTCATGTGTGAATTGGACCGGACAAATCACATACTAGCGACAACCTGCCTCTAACCTGATTGACACGGCCCCTAGAAGTGCATATGATCTTTCCAATGCACCCGGGTCTGCGAATCGGGTGGATTGACTTGTGTGCAAAAGGGGAAAAATGCAGATGCTTACGCTGCGCAGTCGGGTGCTGCGCTATCTTTCTATCTTCATGATGTTTACCGCTGTGGCTTTCGCCCAGCAATCATCGGGTTCCGTTCGCGGCATAGTCAAGGACTCGCAAGGGGCGGTGATCGCCGG
>Ga0105049_10001245_pt1 | contig 29941 bp, 26 predicted proteins | sample MAT06_FD_78087 | JGI IMG/M metagenome (GOLD analysis project Ga0105049, IMG submission 78087) | Freshwater microbial communities from Lake Fryxell liftoff mats and glacier meltwater in Antarctica - MAT-06 | ecosystem: Environmental > Aquatic > Freshwater > Ice > Liftoff microbial mat | place... | reverse complement strand
TTGTTGCAGAGATTTTTCAGGATCCGGGAGAGGGCGGTGGCACTCCACCAGCCCTCAATGGAGGCGCTCGCCCGGACAATGAAGTGGTCACCCAAGAGGGTCTTCAGCTCCTCCACCGTGTGGGGCGCCAGGTCATTCAACACGCAGGGTTCAATCCGCAGCGCCAGCTTTCCACCTGCGCTGACCCGGTTGGCATCCAGCAGGTCACCAATCATCTGGTCCGCGCGGTCAACGCAATCGCTGATGAGGCTGGCAAGCCGCCGCACGGCTTCCGGCTCATTGGACTTCTTGCCAAGAACCTGCGCGCCGATCTTGGCCGCGGCGAGCGGCGTCCGAAGGTCATGCGACAGCGCCGCAACAAACTGTTCCGGGTAGGTCCCGCTCCTCGCGGAGCTGCTGGACGGATGTCTTCAAGGCCTCCCGCGGTTCACCTGCTCGGTCACGTCAATCACCAGCGTCAGGATCCCCTGGACCCTCCCTCCGCCCCGGTGACCGGCGCCCACGTGATGTCAAACGCACGCTCCACGCCCTCAATCCGCGCCCGCCCTTGGGTGACGCCTGACGGCAGCCACGTGGTCGCCCTACCCCGGCTGCGTCCCGGGAGTTCCTGGAGTCCGTCTCGTGATCGGAGCTCCAGATGAATGTAGCCGCTCGCTGAGAACCGCGCTTTTCGGGTGTGGCCGGTTTGCGGCGCGCCTCGGCCTCGCGATGCCGGAAGCTCTTGCCCTCGATGGCGATGATCTCGGCTCTGTGGGTGAGTCGGTCGACGAGGGCGGCGACGGATGTGGCATTGAGGAAGGTTTGGGGCCACTGGGCGAAGGCGAGGTTGGTGGTCATGACGATGGGCTTCTTCTCGTGCCTGAGAGGAGCTCGGCCGCCCGCGGCGCAGAGCGGCCAGTGCATGGTCTTCGCGGCCGCGATCGACCTCCAGGCGGGCGAGCTCGAGCCAGGCGCCACCGTGTTCGGGCTCGCGATCGAGGAGGCGCGCGACGATCTCTCGTCCCTCCGCGTGCCGGCCCTGTTGGCGCAGCGCGTCGGCCCACGCGAGTGCGGTGTCCGACGGGAGGCAGCCGGTGGTCCCCTCGAGGTCGACCAGCAGCGGGGCGGCCGCGTCGAGATCTCCGTCGAGCAGGGCGAGCTCGCCGGCGAGGCGGAGCGACTCACGGTCGGCCGGGTCAAAGGCGCGCAGGCTCTCCGCGAGGCCGCGCGCGAGGGAGAACTCGCCGCGCTCTCGAGCGAGTTGGACCTGTAGCTTAGGTGCGGGCAGGAAGCCTCCAGGCAGGGTGCTCAGGCCGGCGACCAGGCGCTCGGCGACGCTCACTTCGACGAGCCCGTCCGCCAGGAGCCTGCGCAGCGTCAGCTCGTAGACTTCGCGTTCGCCGACCGTCGAAGGCGAGATGTCAGCGAGCTCGGAGGCGGCCGCTCGAGCCTCGTCCGGGTCGTGTGTCGCTACCGCGAGTCGGCCGAGCAGGATGGCCCGCTCGGGCGACTCCGGGTTCGAGGCCGCGAGTCCACGCAAGAACCAGCGCGATGCGTCGGCGCGATCACCGTCGAGGCTCTCCGCGAGGTCGCATCGCCGAGCGCCGCTTCGAGTCGGCCGAGGACCAGATGGGCCGCTCGCAGGTCAGCCTCGGGGTCTGCGAGGGCCAGTCGCGCCAGGCGGCGGGCTTCGTGGAGGTCACCTCGGCTCAGCGCCACCAGGAGACCTTCCGCGCTGCTGCTAGCTGGCGGCCGGGAGTCTTCGGCGCTCATGCCCGGTCTCCTTCTCGCCGCGCCAGCTCCTGGGTGAGTCGCTCGCGCTCGTGGCCGAGCCTGAGGTCATGCCGCTGCGCGAGGGACGTCGCATGCGTCAGCCGAGTCCTCGCCTCCGTGAAGCGTCCTTCGCTCATCGCGCTCGCCGCCCAGGCCAGGGCGACCCGCGCGGACGAAGCCGGTGGCAGGGACGCGCTCTCGAGGGCGCTGGCGAACAAAGCGTCGAGCTCAGGGTGGGCCACCTCGGCTTCGGACCACTCGAGCGTCGTCAGAGCGCGGCGCACGGCGAGCTCCAGCGCGTTCTGCAATGAGCCCATCCGCCCACATGCGAGCGCGGTCTCGGCCAGGGCTTCCAGCGCGGCCTCGATGTTCTCACCAGCGAGCAAACCCCGCCCGAGTTCGAGCGCGGCGCTCGCCAGCAGAGCGGGGTTCTCGAGCTCGTGGGCGAGGGTCAGCGCCACCCGTGCATCGGCTCGGGCTCCGTCGAGGTCTCCCAGCGACAGCAGGTGCCTCGAGCGAGCGACGCGGGCCTTCGCCTCCTCGAGCGGCTCGAGGCCGCGCGACGCCTCGAGCGCCGAATCGGCCGCCGCGACCGCGAGCACCGGGTCGCCTGAGCGCGCCAGCGCCTCGGCCCGGATCAGTAGTGCCGAGACATCGCGGTACTCGGCGACCGCTGCGAGCGCACGATCGTGCTCTCCAGCTTCGAGGGCGGCTCGTGCCTCGGCGAGCTGATCGCGTCGCGACGGATCGGTCCAGGTCGCCGCTCTTGGAGAGGGCTTCGAGTTCGTGCAGGAGTGGGAGCGGAGCAGCCCCGAGGCTCAGGTGCGCCGCGGCCCTCAGGGCTCGTAGCCGCGCCGTTGTGCCTGGCGTGGCCGGCGCCGACAGCGTTCTCGAGCAGGCCGGCGGACAGCGCTTGAGCCCGAAGCGCCTCGGCGAGCTGGACGACGGCTGCGTCATGACCGCCAAGCGCGGCGACCTCGAGGAGGAGCTCGAGGGTCGGGACCCGCACCGCAGGATCGGCCAGCCGGTCCGCAATGGCCGCCCCCTCGCGATCGAGCGCGCCTGCCGCTTCGAGCGCCTCATCGGGCGACTCTGCCGCGACGAGTCGGACCCTGGCGAACCCGAGGCGCAAGCGCGGTATCTCGGCCTCCGCGGGCAGGGCTGCGAGGGTCTCGTCGATCGTAGGCACGAGCGCCGTCGCCTGGGCTGCGGCAGCTGCGAGATACCAGTCGCCCTCGGCGTGCGCCTGATCCCGGGTCGCCCTGAGCTTCTTGAGTTCGTCGTCTGTTCGCGTGTGCGCTGACCTTATGCGGATCCATCTACACGAACGACTTTCACGGGCAACTCGTCGCGCCGAGCATGACCCGGGCTGCCGGGTGTGATCCAAACCCAAGGTTCGTCAGTTGACACTCTCCACCTCGGGTGGTACGTGTCACGCCAACTCGTTCGGAAGGTGGATTGCTAATGAGTAGACTTCGACTTCAGTCAGTGGCTGCGCTGCTTGCGGCCCTGGTGCTGGTGGGCTGCAAGAGCGCTGGTTCCGTATCCACCCCGAGAAACACAATGACTTCCCAGAAATTGGTCTTATCCGTCGGCGTGCAGCCACAACTCATCGATTTCTCAGATCCGGCCTACGCGGCCTACCCAGGCATGACGGCCGAGAAGGTGCAAGGCGGACTGGACAAGGATATTGCCACTCTGAACGCCTTGGGTTACGATGCGAAACTATGCCTTACTGATTTCGGCGAAACGGCAGAGGCCGTGATCCGCGCGGCTCTCCAGCAAGAACGCTATGACTGCGTAGTCATCGGTGCCGGCTTGCGCACCATCGATAAAAACTTTCTTCTGTTCGAGAAAGTGCTTAACGTGGTTCACGAATATGCTCCACAGGCACGCATTAGTTTCAACACTGGACCATTCGACACGGCCCAAGCGGTCCAGCGCTGGTGCCCGCTCCCCTGATTGGGTGCGCTTCTACCGACGCGGTCGTGTGACTGGATCGACGCGTAGGCCATTCGACACGGTCCGAGCGGCCCAGCGCTGCTGCCCGCTCCCCTGATTGGGTGGGCTTCACCGACCCGGTCATGTGACTTGAATGACGCTTGGGGGAGGTCGGTGGGTGCTGAAGTCGCACTCGCCGTCGGCCGGTCGCCGCCATCCGCAAACGCCGTCGGAAATCTTCTGGTATGCTCATTGGCCAAGTTGGTCGCGCTACCTCTGCCATCACGAACCGCCGCCGACTTCCCCATGGAAGTTGCTCGACGCGCCATTCGGCGACGGCGTCGTCAACTGGTTCGTGTCGGACGGGCAGAGCGTCTGTGCGCGGGTCCTCGATTCCAAAGGCGCGACGCTCTATGGGTCGTCAAATGGCGGCGTCGCGCGGCGCTTCCCGCAGGACGAGTCATGCCCGGGCGCCGGCGAAATCGCCCGCTCTTCAGCGTCGGCGCCGAGGTAGCATCCACGACCGGGTCGGCCACCTCGCGCTCGCCAGAAAAAATGCGTGTGCACGGACATGAGCTTGGTGCCAGCGGTGTACGCTAGGCTAAACCACATGCTACAGATGGCATGTGTCGCGAAGCGCAGGACGCGATCCCGATCATCACTACGCGTAAGCACGAGCGCCCGATGAGCTGCCAATCCAACCTCGTTCGCCCTGCGAGCTGACGATGCACCGCCCCGCTGGCCCTGCGATCTCCTTCTGTACTGCGTGCAAGAACCGCCTGTGGCAGTTGCGCCAGACCCTGCCGGCCAAGCTCGCCGTGCTCGCGCCGCACGCTGATTGCGAGCTCGTGCTGGTCGACTACGATTCGAACGATGAGCTCGAGGACTGGGTCCGGGCGTTCCTCGCGGCCCGGCCGGGCTCGCGCTTGCGCTTCGCGAAACTGCTCGAGCGGCGCGACTGGCACACCTCGATCGGCAAGAACCTCGCACATCGACTGGGGCGCGGTCGCTGGCTCGTCAACCTCGACGCCGACAACTTCATCGGTGACCAGATCGCCCTCCTGCGCCATATCTGGACCGCTCACGGTGACGCGGCGCTGCACCTCTCGAGCGGCTCTTGGCCGGATGGAACGGAGGGCCGCATCGGCCTCCCGCGCACCCGCTTCCAGCGGCTCGGCGGCTACGACGAGTCCTTCCTACCATCCGGATATCAGGACCTCGATCTGCTGCGCCGCGCACGCTGGTCCGGGGTGCCGGTCCTTTCTCTGCCGGAACCGGGGTCGCGCGCGCTGACGAACACGCTGGACGAGAAGATGCGCTTCATCGAACCGGCGCTGCGGCGGCGCTGGTCATGGATGGAGATGAATGCGAGCAATGCGCGTGCCTCCCGCAAGAATGTCCAGAGCGGCCGCCTGCGCGCCAATCCGGCCGGCCATGCACCCGCGCGCCTTCGGCTCGGCTTCGACGGCCCGCAGCTGACCCTGCTCTGACGGGCCCGGGCGTTGCTCGGCGGTCTGGCGTTCGCGCTCGTCAGCAGGCGCAATACGCGTCGCATCTGACACGCCCATTAAGCAAACTATCCTTTCCACAAACCGCCCATGCGTGGCACAAGGGAAAGGATGTTTGCCTCAGTCAGAGCAAACGTCTGAGGGCGCACATGCACACCCTCGCCCTCGCCCTCGCCCTCGCCCTCGCACCGCTCGCGCCGACCGGGTATCCTCCTCCGCATGTCATTCCAAGAACTGCTCGCCAAAGTCCTCGCCTGTCCCCTCCGCCCGACGCCGCTCGCGGACGTGCAAGCACGCCTCGCGAAGCTCGCCAATCAGGTGGCAGACCCCTTCCACACGCTGCTTGTGAAGGTCGCGCTGCATGACACGATGAACCTCACCTGGAAGAGTTGGCAGCTCGCGGCCACGCCCAAGCTGAAGCCAGGTGCTATCTGCCTTGGCGTCTTCCCGGATGGCGCCCAGGTCTGGCATTCGCTGACCCCAAACCACCTCGGCAAGACCTCGCTCTCGACCTTCGGCGAAGAGCTCGACCTCGGCACGTTCTATCGTTTTGTGACAGTCACCAGTGACGCCGATTGGAACCGCGAGCCAGGTCCCCTTCGCAGCGGAAACTGACCGTGATACTGTCGCAGTCCGATCTCTAGAACCCGTTACGTATAACGAGGCGAACGACATGGCGGATGACAACAGCGACAAGCTCGACAAGTACGAGCTGGTGATGGCGATGATGCTCGGCCTGGGCGCCATTGGCGGCGCATGGGCCGGCTTCCAGAGTGACCTCTGGGGCGGAAAACAAGCCGAGGAGTACGGTCTCGCCTCGAAGGAGATGGCGCGCGCGGCTGCGACCATGTCCGAGTCCGCCGCCCAGATGGGCGAGGCTTCGGCGAACGTGACCGAGGCGACGAGCGGCGTGAGCCAGCTCCTCTCGGTCTATTCTCACAACGCGAACCTCGACGTGCAGGCGAAGTCGCACATCATCGAAGGGGTCGTCGCGCGGGAGCAGGCGAACGCGGGCAAGCCCGAGGGCACCCCGCAGGAGACGACCATCGAGACTGACAAGCACTTCTTCGTCGCGAAGTACCTGTACGCGGTGCAGATGGACGAGGAGTACTACACTGCGATGGGCTTCCCGCCCGAGTTCCGCGGTGCCGAGAAGTTCGACGAGATGCCGAACGCGGTGCTCGAGGACAAGGGCAGCGCCGAGATCCCGGAGTCAGTGATCGAGAAAGCGATGGAAGGACCGATTGCCTCGATCGCCGCGGCCGACAAAGCCTACGAGAACGTGCAGGCGAAGCAGAAGGAGGTCGCGGTCAAGCAGATCGAAGCCGACGAGCACTTCCGCACGGGCGGCGTCGCCAACACCATCGGCGACAACCTCGGCTTCTCCGGGGTGCTCTTCACGGTAGCGTTGTTCCTCGCCGGCATCGGGCTCGTGTTCAAGTCGAAGGTGCGCTGGGGCTTCGCAATGATGGGCTTCGTCGCGCTCGCGGGGGCGACGGTCCACCTCTTCTTGCAAACGTGGCAGTCGCTTCCCTGAGCGGATGATTATCGATTGTGCGCACGACGAAGGCGCGACCGGGCCTTCGCGAGCCGAACGCAACACCTAGGTGTCGGCCGTGGCGGGACCGTCACGAGTGCTCGTCAGCGCCGCGCCGCGCGAGCTGTTCCTTAGCGATCTCGGAACCAAGCGCCGCGGCCCGCTCAAAATCACTCCAGGCCTGGTCGGGGCGCGACAAGCGCCGCATACCGCCACGTACAAGCCACGCGTCCGGGTCGTCGGGCATCTCGGCGATGAGGCCTGCCAGCACCTGCTCGGCCTCGTCATGGCGTCGATTGCGCGCGAGCACGCTCGCATACATGAGCCGCACGCGCCGCTCTCGCCCGCTCTCGGGCAGCTTCTCCAACACCTCCAGCGCGCGCCGGTACCTGCGCGCCGCCCGCTCATGGTCGGCGTCGCTGTCGCCCAGCCGGGTCGCGACCCAACCGAGTTCCTTCAGCGCGTGCACGTTCATCGGTGACAGGTCGAGCGCGGCTTCCAGCTCCGCTTCGGCGCGCTCCCAGCGGTCGGCCCGCACGGCTGCCCGTGCGGTGTAGAGGTGGCCTGCCACGCCAGGCACGCGCGCGGTGGTCAGCGCCTCGAGCCAACGCTCCGGCTCGTCGCTGTTGGCGAGGTCGGTCGCGAAGCCGATCGCCTCGAGCGCCTCGGCAGTCATCTCGATGCCGGCGAAGAAGTCGGCATTGATCTGATCAGCCTCGCGCGCGGCCTCGTCCTCGCGCGCGTCGGCGGCACGCATCTGGGACGTGAGGCGCGCGGCTTCATCCGGGTCTATCTGCTGCGCCGTCGCGCGGTCGGCGCGCGCCGCATCGGGCTGGCCAAGGATCGTGTAGAGCTGCCCGCGCATCAGCAGCAACGCCGCGGCCGGTGCGAGCGCGATGGCACGGCTCAGGATCAGCTCGGCCAGCGCGAGCTGGCGGGATTCCATTGCCGCCTTGGCGAGCCCGAGCCAGGCGATGGTATTGCGGGTCGGCCGCGCATCGAGCGCGAATGCACGCTCGAGATCGCTTGCCGCCTCGAGGTAGCGGCCATTGTCGCCGAGCACGTCGGCGCGCCGGCGCAGGTTCCCGGCATCGGGCTCGAGTGCGACGAGCGCATCGAAGTCCTGCATTGCCAATCCGATCAGATCGACTGCCAGCCGCTTCTCGGCGCGGCTCGCGCGCAGCGTCGCGTCCTCGGGCAGCAGCATCACCAGGCGATCGAGGTCGATCAGCGCCGACTCGAGATCGCCGTCGTCCTCCATCAACTCGACCCGTTCGAGCAGCGCCGCCACATGGTCCGGGTCCGCTGCAAGCACGGCGCTCACGTCCTCGACCGCGAGCTGCGCCTCCGCGAGCTCCCGCCAGGCAGCCGCCCGCGCCATCAACAGGTCCGCGTCACCCGGCGTGAAGCCGAGTAGGCGCGTCAGGCCCTCGACCACTTCCTCATGCGCTTCGAGCGCTTGTGCGACCTGTACGAGCGACGCCCACGCCCGCATGTCTGCGGGCGCCGCGATGACCCGGAGCTTCAACGCGGCCAGGGCTTCGTGCGTCGCTCTCGGGGCGTCGTCGGGTCCGGTGGTCATGCGGGGCAGTGTTGCCCGAACAGCCTCCCGCTAGCAAATGCGCCCGTCGTGCAACGCGTCTGGCGCGCAGGGGGCTACTCGACCTGGATGCTGCGGCTGCCACACATGCGCGGCCAAGGTGGATTACGTTCCTGGGGTCGGACCGACTGCCAAGAGCAGGGCCTCGAGCTCCGCCCCTGTGGGCAGGTCGACCACGACGATGTCACCCGGCTCGGCGCCGATCAGCGCTTGGGCGAGCGGCGACGACGAGCTGAGCGGCAGCCGGTCCGGCGGCTCGGGCGGCAGGTCGGCTTCGTCGGGGCTGACGATCTGGTAGGTGCGCACGGCCCCATCGACCCGCAGTGTGACGACGTCGCCGAAGCGAACCGGGTTCGTGTCGTCGCTCGCGCGCGGCGCAACCACCTGCGCGGCCTCGATGCGTTGGCCAAGCGCGCTGGCCTGTGGCTGGTCGCCGCTCGCCAGAAGCGCCGACGCGTGCGCTTGCAGCCGCTCGCGGCCACGCTGTGTGAGGTAGCGCGGCGCGGCGCGGCGGGCACCCTTTGGCTCGGGCGGCGGTACGCTGTCGTCTTCGCGGGTGAAGGCTTTGCTCACGCGCACCTGGATAAGCGCGCGCGCCCCCCAGCCAATGCTTGCGCCCAAGGCTCGGCTGACTACAATGCGACCGCGGGCCGGGGCGATGGCTGGGCGATGTCCGGAGGGAGTGGCGGTGGGGACTCGACGTGCGTTTCTCGGGAGCGTGGGCCTTGGGCTTGTGGCAGCACCATTCGTGCGCCTCCTCGGACAGGGGCGTGGCCGTGCGGCCGAGCCGGGCAACGGGCCGACCCGCTTGTGCGTCTTCTTCTGCCCGAATGGGACCGTGCCGCAGCGCTGGCGACCGGTTGCTGCGGGTAGCGATCCGCTCGGATTCGACTTCGCGGCGGGCACGATCCTCGAGCCGCTGCGCGCCATCAGGAAGGATCTCGTCGTCGTCGATGGGCTGCATTTCCACCGCGCCGACAACCACGAAGGCGGCATGTCCGCGATGCTGACGAACGGCGGCGGGGTCGATAGCCCGACCGGCGGCGCGAGCATCGATCAAGTCATCGCGAAGGCGATCGGCGCCGCCAGCCGCTTTGCGTCGCTCGAGCTCGGCGTGCAGACGAGCGCCTGGGGTGGCGGCATCCAGACCCGCATGTCGTACGCGAAAGCCGGCTCGTGGATGACCCCTGACGACGACCCGCGGCACGTGTACGAGCGCCTCTTCAGCACCACCGGGGTCGATGCCGAGCTGCTGCGCAAGCGCCGGCAGAGCGTCATCGACATCGTGCGCGGCGAGATCGTGGGGCTGCACGCGCGTCTTGGACGCGCTGAACAGACCAAGCTCGAAGCCCACCTCGAGTCGTTACGCGCGGTCGAGCGCGGGCTCGTGCCCTCGTCGTCATGCGCTGCGCCGATACCGCCAGCAGCCATCTCCCAATATGACAATGTCAATTTCCCCGATGTGCTGGCACTCCAGACCGAAATGGCGGCGACGGCGCTCGGCTGCGACCTGACCCGCGTCGTATCGATCCAGTGTGCCCACACGGTCGCGCCGACGGTGATGAGCTGGCTCGACATCGGCGAGCAGCACCACAGCCTCTCGCACATCGGCGACAGCAACGCGGCAGGCGTGGACGAGTTCGTCGCGACCGAGCGCTGGTACGCCGGACGTTTCGGCGCGCTGCTCGAGGCGTTGCGGTCGCGGCCCGATCCCGACCATCCAACGAGCGACCGGACGCTGCTCGATGCGACGCTGGTAGTGTGGACAAAGGAACTCGGCGACAGCCGCTTGCATGTCTGCACGGACGTGCCGGTCGTGCTCGCGGGGGGTGGCATCGAGGCCGGGCGGTGGCTGAAAGTGCCTTCCGGCGAGACACCGCACGCACATCTATTGGTGAGCATCGCACAGCAGTTCGGGCTGACGCTCGATACGTTCGGGGATGTCAGCGCGGGCTCGGGTCCACTCGCGGGGCTCGCATGAAGCGCATTGCGATGGGCGTGTTCCTCAGCCTGGCGCTGGGCGGGGGCGCTTGCGACCACACACCGGAGGCACCGCCCGGCGGCTTCAACGACGTCGAAGAGCCCGACCCGGCGGCGTGTGCCGAGCTGACGGCGGCGTTCGACGCGACGTTGTACGAGCCGCTCCTCGGGCCGAGCTGCGCATTCTGCCATCGCCAGGGCGGGCTCGCGGCAGGGACCGATCTCGTGTTCGTGCCGCTCGCCGAGCTGGACGCGACCGAACGCAACATCGCCGCTCTGGCGACCGTCGCGCGCAAGACGATCGATGGCGAGTCGGTGCTCTTACTGCGCCCGACCGGACGCCACCCGCAGGGACACCCTGGGGGCGCACCGGTCGAGCTCGGGAGCCCGCTCTACGAGGCGCTCGTCGACTTCGTGCGCGAGGCCGACGTGTGCGCGTTCGACCCGCCGGAGGGGCCTGCGCTGTGTGCGCCGACGGGACCGCGGCTTCTGCGGCGATTGTCGCGCGACGAGTGGGCCCAGACGATTGGTGACGTGCTCGGGGTCTCGGCCGATGCGACCGCGCTCGCACCCGATGACGTGGTTTCGGGCTTCGACAATCAGGCCGGGGCGTTATTGGTGTCAGCGTTGCTGGTCGACCAGCTGCGAGGTGAGGCCGAGCGGTTGGCACGGATCGCTATCGAGACGCGATTGTCGTCGCTCGTGGCATGTGCGCCGGACAGCGAAGAGTGCGCACTGCGCTTCGTGCGCGAGGTCGGCCTGCGGCTCTTCCGGCGACCGCTCGCCGACGGTGAGGTCGCGGCGTATATCGGCTTGTATCGCAAGGCTGCGGCCGAGGGCGCGCGTGAGGGCCTCGTGTGGGTGCTGACGGCGCTGCTGCAGTCGCCACATTTCCTCTATCGATCGGAGCTCGGTGTGCGTTCGGGCGAAGGGGCCGAGGCGACGTTTGCGCTGACCGACTGGGAGCTCGCGTCGGCGATCTCGTACCTCGCCTGGGGCACCGCGCCCGACGAGACGCTCTTGCGATTGGCGGCTGCCGGCACGCTGACGAACGACCCGGCGCGGCTCGAGACGGAGCTCACGCGGCTCCTCGCGGACCCGCGCGCGGACCGCACGCTCGAGAAGTTCGGCACGCGCTGGCTGCGCCTGGATCTGCTTCCGATAGTGACACGGGACCAGACCGTCTATCCGGAATTCACGCCCGAGATCCGACAGGACCTGGCCGGCGAGACGGCGCGCTTCCTGACCGATATCGCCAATGACGGCGGTACCATCGCCGACCTGCTATTGGCCCGTCATTCGTTCATGACGGACAGGCTCGCGGCCTATTATGGATTGCCGCCGGGCACCGACGCAGCCGATGCGCAGGGCTTCCGACGGGTCGAGCTGGCGGGCACGCCTTATGGGGGTCTCCTCACGCGCGGCGCAGTGCTGGCGACCCATGCACTGCCACTATCGAGCTCGCCCATCCACCGCGGCAAACTGGTGCGCGAGCGACTCCTGTGCGAGGACCTGCCGCCGCCGCCCTCGAACCTCGATACGTCGCCGCCACCGGTCGACCCGAGCAAGTCGACGCGGGACCGCTATGCGATCCACGCATCGAGCCAGGCGTGCGCGACCTGCCATTACAAGATCGATCCGATCGGCTTCGGGCTCGAGGCGTTCGATGGCATCGGGCGCCATCGCACGATGGACGGCACCCATCCGATCGTGGACGACGGGGTCGTCAACGACCTCGAGTCGCCGGGCGACGACGTCGCCTTCGAGGGCGCCGACGGGCTCGCCGCGACGCTCGCTTCCGCGGCCGCGGTCGAGCGCTGCTATGTACTGCAGCAGGCGCGCTTTGGCTGGGGCTACGAGCCTTCGAGCTGCACCGTCGATGCGCTCGCGAATACGTTCGTCGAACGCGGCGCGACGCTCGCAGACGCACCGCTCGCGCTGGCGCTGAGCCCGGCGTTCCGCACGCGTGCAGGCTCCGACAACGAGCTCGACTCGCTCGCGGTCGGGAGCTTCGACTTCGACGTGCCGAACACCGACCCGGTGGACCCGGTGGACCCGGTCGACCCGACGGACCCGACCGACCCGGTGGCTGGTGACGGCGGCATCACCTGGAGCGTGATGCAGACCACGAGCTGGCAGACCGGCTATTGCGTCAACGTCGACGTGCAGAACACGAACGCAACCGCTGCGACGTGGGCTATCGATCTCGCGGTCGACGGATTCATCAACAACCTCTGGAACGCGAAGTCGAGCGAGGGCGCGGGCGACAAGCGGCGCTTCGTCGGGGTCGAATGGAACCAGACGCTCGCCCCGAATAGCACGACGTCCTTCGGCTATTGCGCCGAACGCTAGCTATGTAAGACGGGACCTGCAACCGCGGGCGATACGGTGCTCGCTCTGTGCTGGCGCTGCCCGCCCGGGTGCGGCATGGTGAGGCCATGTGTCGCTCGTGGTCGGTCAGCGTACTCGTCGGATGGTTGTCGCTTCTTGGCTGCGCTAAAGATTCGTCGCGGCCGGATGTTGTACTCGATGTGACGCACGGCGCGGACGTCGTGCCCGACGCCTCCGATGAAGCAGTCGCCAGCGACGCGGTTGCCGAGACGGGGCCAGTCCAGGAGACGCGTGAGGACGGACGGGTTGATGGCGAGGTCGACGCTGAGGACGACGCCGGGGGCGACGCGGACGTGAGCTCGGGCGTCGACGCGGATGCGCATGCGCAAGACGGCGAGTCAGAGGACATGGCGGTCGCGGATATCGAATCCGAGATTGCAGCCGACAACCGCGATGCGGTCGATGCGGTCGATGCGGTCGATGCGGTCGATGCGGTCGATGTCGTCGATGTCGTCGATGCGGTCGATGTCGTCGATGCGGTCGATGCGGTCGATGCGGTTGTCGTCGAGCCGATCTCGGACACCCTCTTCGGCGTCGTAGTGCCCCGCGCATCCTCATGGTGGGTGGCCGATGGGCGCATTCATCGCGGGAACGCAGTCGTGCGCCTGCGCGGCGTCAACTGGTTCGGGCTCGAGACCCCGGACCGCGCGCTACACGGCACCTGGTTTGGCCGCACCGTCGACGACTTCCTCGCTGAGCTGCGGGCTCTGGGCTTCGACAGCCTGCGCATCCCGCTCTCACCCGAGTCGATAAATCCCGGCTTCGCGTCCGCGAGCTGGGCCGATGGCGCCTATGTCGCGGGACCCGCACGCTCCGGCCGCGAGCACCTCGAACGACTCATTGCTGCCGCCGAGGCCGCTGACTTCACGCTGCTACTCGACTTCCACACGTGCAATCCGAGCCAGCTCGGCGGCGCCCTGCCCGGCCGCCCCGATGGCTGCCCCGGCTACGACGTCGAACGGTGGCTCGCCGACCTGACGACCCTCGCAGCGCTCGCCGCCGGCCACGAGCACGTGCTCGGCATCGACCTCACGAACGAACCGCACGCGCTCACCTGGGCCGCCTGGAAGGCGCTTGCCGAGCGGGGCGCCGAGGCCGTCTTGCGCGCCAATCCGCGGCTGCTCGTGTTTGTCGAAGGGGTCGCCGGCGCCTCTGAATTCGGCGGCTACTACCCCTTCTGGGGTGGGAACCTGACCGAGGCGGCGAGTGCCTTGCCTGCGATCCCGCCCGCGCGGCTCGTTTTCTCGCCCCATGTCTATGGACCTGGGATCTCCGCGCAGGCCTATTTCGGCGCGGCGAATTTCCCGGCCAATATGCCAGCCATCTGGCACGCACACTTCGGCCATCTGGTGCCACGGTTTGCGCTTGCTTGCGGCGAGTTCGGCGGCCACTACGATGATTCGCTTGCCCAGGGCGAGGTCGCCTGGAACGAGGCGTACGTCGCCTATCTCGCGACGCTCGACCGCGGTCAGCCAGCGTCGTTCTATTATTGGGCCGTCAATCCGAACTCGGGCGATACGGGCGGCCTCTATCTCGATGACTGGGTGACGCTCGTGCCGCGGCGACTGGCGTTGTTGGCGCCACTGCTCGGGCCCTGACTCGCATGCCGCTCGGCCGCGCGTCAGGCGTCGATGCTCTGATTCCATCGGTGGCCACCGCACGTCCATACAGTACACCCACAGTATCGTAGATGGCTTCGCGCCGAAGCGCCCTGCCGTGATGGAGCCCCTATCTATAGCCCGAGAAACGTCAGCACACGCTCCATGACGAGGGCGCGCTCGCGCGCGGCATCGATGCTCTCGAACGGGAAGCCGAGGACGACGACGGCAGGGTCGCTCGCTGATTGCACCGCGGCGATGGTGCCGGGCCCGAGATAGCTCAAGCTGGCCGAGGCACCTGCGACGGGCGCCAGCTCGTCAGGATAGGCGACGAAGATCTGGCCCGGGGTCCAGAAGCCGATGCGCGTATTGTGGTGGCGGTCGGCGAAGATGCCGCCTGGCGTGCCCTCGACGACGAAGGTGCCGGCGTCGTCGCCGACGTAGGTCGCGCGCAGCGTATCGCGCGCGAAGTCCGCGTCGGCGGCGGTCGCCAGCGAATTGCCGGCGGGGTCGAGATCCCAGGCGACCTCGGCCCCGCTCACGAAGAGCGCGCCGCCCACGGCGAGATAGTCCGCAAGCACCTGCTGCTCCATGGCCGAGATCGACTCGTCGGTCGTCGCCTCTTCGCCGGTCGTCCATACGACGGCATCGTAGGCCGCGAGCCCGATACCCGAGAACGCGACGACCTCGTTCGGGCAGGTGTCGAATGCCATCCCGGCGGGCACGGCAGCCGCGTACGCGACCATGAAGGCGTGGGCCGCGCCCATCGGGTTCTCGTTGGTCGGTTGCCGTTGCCAGCGGTCGTCGGCATCGACCAGCAGCACCCGCGGTCCCGGCTGTACACGCACAGCGTAGACGTCGCTCGGGTCGCTGATGCCGACCGAGGATTCGACCCGCGCGCGCACATAGAGGGTGGCTGCGTTCGCGGGCGCACGAAAGACGAACGGCGCCGCGCGCACGAGCAACGCGTCGTCGCGGCGCCAGGTGACACCGTCGGGGCTCGTCTCGAGGGCGATGCCCGCGCGCGCATCGTCGCTCGCTACGATCGCGTCGTCGACCGCGATCTCGATGGTGCCATCGGCCCGCCCGCGCGCACAGCCAAGCGTCGGAGCCGCCGGACGCGTGCCGCGCTTGCCGAGATCCCCGGCGACGACGGCGACGAGCGCGTCCTGTGTGACGCGCGCGATGTCGGCGGTGCCCGCGGGCAGCGTGTTCATCTCGAACGCGAACGCGTAGCGATGTCCGTCCCATCGATTGTAGAGCACGCCCGAGGTGGTGATGCCCGCGTTGGTGCCCGACTTACCGAAGACGCGGCCAGCCGTATCGGCCCCCGTCATGCGACCCGCGAGAGTGCCATTATAGGGGGCGGTGTTTCTGGTGACAACCGCCACGTCATTGGCATCGGTCGAGGCGGCCCCGCCGGCCCCCGCCAGCGACAGGGCTGCGCGCCATGCATCCCAGAGTGGCGAGTGCGCCATGTAGCGGTAGACGCCAACGATCTGGCGCGCGCTGACGCGGTTGTCGGTCGCGAGCCCCGAGCCGTCGGAGACGCGGAAGCCGGTCGCGTCGACGCCGATGTCGGCGAGCCACTGAGCGATTACCGCGCCACCCGCGACGTAATCGCTCGAACCCATTTCGAGATAGCCGAGGTGACGCGCGAGGATGTCGGACATCTCATTGTGGCTCTTGCGCAGGATCGCCCAGGCGCCGACGTGCAGGGGAATCGACTCCCAGCGTGTGAGCTCCTGCCCGGGCGGCAGTGCCATCGTCGCGTGATCGACCTGGCCGCCGACAACCGTGATGCCGCGCGCGGCGAGCGCCGCGATGAATGCATTGCCAGCGCGCGTGCGCTGGGTCGCCGGGTCGTAGCTGCCGAAGTGGTGCCCTTCATAGAGGTAGGCGCCCCACACGCCGACCCCGCCGTTGACGCGGCGCAGTCCGAGGTTCCAGAGCGCATCGGCGATGCGGTCGGCGGGGTGGCGCGGGTTGTCGTAGAACCAGTGCGACCAGGTGAAGTCGTGCTCGCTGTGCAGGTCGAGGTCACCGGCGAGCACTCCACCCACCCCGATAGCGCCCGCGGCATAGACCCGCGTGAGCATGCGATGGTCGGGCCCGAGTCGATCGAATGCGGCCGCGGTGGTGAAGACCTTGGTGTTCGACGCCGGGATCAACAGGCGGTCGGCGTCTTTGTCCCAGATCACTTGATCGGTATCGATGTCGACGACGAGCCCGCCAAAAGTACGTCCCGAAAGGGCCGCCACATCGAGCGCAGCGTCCATCTGCGCCGCGATAGACGTCAACGTCGCCTCGGACAAACGCGCCAGCGCCGGGTCGGGGTGCTGCAGGTCGATCGTCTCCGGACCCGTATCGGCTTCATGGGTATCGGTAGTAGCGCTCGTGTCGTCGCTGACGTCCGCGCCCACGCCCACGTCCACGCCCACGTCCGCGCCCACGCCCACGTCCACGTCCGCGCCCACGTCCACGCCCACGTCCTCGTCCACGTCCGCGCCCACGTCCTCGCCCACGTCCTCGCCCGCGTCCACGCCCATGTCCTCGCCCGCGTCCACGTCCACGCCCGCGCGCACGACATCCTCGACCCGCCCGAGGGTCGTGCTGAGCCGTCCTGGCTCTGCGTCGCCGCAACCGACGCTCGCGAGCAGCGATCCGACAAGGCCGACAAGGCCCGCAAGACCGACGAGGCCAACGTTTCGCAGTCCGTTCACGGTCGGTGACCCTAGCACAACCGCCTGCACCCAGGCGCCACTGAACCCGCTTGTCTCCGCTTGTCTTTCATTGGCCCGTGCGCAAGGCTCCGCGGCCATGTTTGTCGACGTTCACGCCCACCTCATCCACCCGCAGTTCGCCGGCGAAGAAGACCTCATCGCCAAACGCGCGCTCGCTGCCGGCGTGACCCGCGTCATCGTCAACGGGCTCGAGCCGCGCTCGAACCGCGCGGTGCTTGCACTTTGCGCGCGCCACCCAAACCTCCTCCCCGCCCTCGGCATCTATCCGGTCGATGCGATCGCCCACTGCATCGATCACGCGACCTGGACCCACCCGTGGCCGCCGCCCGAGTCGTTCGACCCCGACGCCGAGGTCGACTTCATCGCGAGCGTCGCGCACGAGCTCGTGGCGATCGGCGAGTGTGGCCTCGACGCCTACTGGGTCACAGACCAGATGCACGAGCAGGAGCGGGTGTTGCGCCGCCTCATCGAGGTCGCGCTGGCCGCCGACAAGCCGCTCATCCTGCACACGCGCAAGGCCGAGGAGCGGACCTTCGCCATCCTTCAGGAGATGGGCGTCGAGCGCGCCGACTTCCACTGCTTCGGTGGCAAGCTCAAGCTCGCCGTGCGCATCGCCGAAGCCGGCTATCACTTCTCGATCCCGCCGGTCGTCGTGCGCTCCGAGAGCTTCCAGCGCATGACCGAGAAGCTACCGCTGGAGAGTCTCTTGACCGAGACCGATTGCCCTTACATGGGCCCCGATCAGGGCCGCAACGAGCCCGCCAACGTGCCGCTCGGGGTCGCCAAGATGGCGCAGATCCGGGGCCTGTCGACAGACGAATTCGCGGCGGCGCTCGGCCGCAACTTCGAGACCTTGTTCCGGGTGCCGGTCATCCCTGTCGCGGACTGAAGCAGTCGTCGCATCACGACGAAGGTGAAACCGCGTTCAAAGCACTACGGACCTCACGCAAGAGCTGTCCCGCGTTGAACGGCTTGGGCAGGAACCGACGCCCTGGGTCTTGCACGAACTCGGTGTCCTGAATCGACATCGTGTAGCCACTCGTGAACACGAACGGGACCGTCGCGGACAGCGCCCGGATCCGCTCGCTCGCGACGCGTCCGCCCATCTCCGGCATCACGATGTCGAGCATCACGAGCTTGATGTCGGCCTTGCGCTCCGTGAAGATCCGCACCGCTTCGCGCCCGTCGGGGGCGGTCACGACCTCATAGCCGGCCGACCGCAGGAGGCGCTCAGTGAGGCGCCGCACCAGTTCGTCGTCGTCCGCCACCAGCACCAGCTCGCCGCTGCCGACCGGCGTGTGCGATCCAGTCTCCGGCCGTCGTAGCCGCGCCGGCGCGCGCATGACGATCGGGAGGAACACCTCGAACGCCACGCCGCATGGGGCGCCGTCGTCATCGACGAGGTTCAGGGCGCGAACGAAGCCCTCGTGCTGCAGCACGATCGAACGCACCGTCGCCAGCGCAATGGCCCAGCGCAGGCCCTCCTGAAGGCCATGCGACATCGGGTCGAAGCCGCCCACCACCATCGCATGCGGCAGGTGCGGGCCCTCGTCCTCGAGGCGCATCTTGGCCCAACGACCCTCCGCGGTTTTGGTTGGCAAGGCCCCTGTCTCGTCGCGAAACAAGATCGTGCCGAGCGTCAGCCGCACCCGTCCGCCCTTTGGCATCTGCCGCGCGGCGCGGTCGCACAGGATCGAGAGCACCGTCTCGACCTGCATCGGATCGGCCAGCACGATCCCGGTCGCATCGCGCGACACGACCTCGAACACGATATCGCTACCGAGCCGGCGCGCGAGCGAATCGACGAGGTCCTGCACGAGGTCCTGGAGCGCGATGTACTCGGGGCTCGGCGGCTGCCTCCGCCCAAGGGCCATCAGGCGGCGCGTCCAGTCGAGCGCGCCCTGAAGCGCCGTGCGCGCATCCTCGAGCTCGCTCCTGAACTGCGCCGGCACGCGCGGGATCGCCCCGTCCAGGCCAGTGAACGCTGAGACCAGACTCAGGCTCAGCTCCTCGGCGAGCGAGCCCGCGATCTCCGCGGTGCTCGTCCGGCGGATCTCCATGCGCCGATTGAGCTCGACCTGGACCTCGCTGTCGACGTTGGTCAAGAGCCCGACGAAGCGTCCGTCGCGGCGCGTGCCGATGAGCTCGCCGCGGTCGATGAAGAGGCTGTAGCCCTGGTCGGGGTTGCCGCGTCGGACCGCGACGACAAAGGGCGTGCGGGCGGCAAAGTGGCGTTCGAGCCCGACCTCGACGATCAGCCGGTCATCGTTGTGTAGCGCCTCGTCGTAGGCGTTGCGAGTGACCGGCATGACGTCGGCGCCGGCCTGGGCAAAGGGCCAGTCCATGCGCCCGGTCGCGAGATCCCACACATAGAGCTGGTCACGGCCGGACCCGAGCGCCGCGCGCATCAGCTCTTCGACCGGGCTCCGCACGGGACGTATCGAGCGCGCGGTCTTCACCGTTGCAAACCGGCGCTGGACGACCAGAAGCCGCGCCTGGATGAACGTCGGCCCGAGCGACGAGGCCACAAAATCGTCCACCTCGGAGACGAGCCCCTCCAGCTCGTGCCCCTCCTGTGATGCCACCGCGATCAGCGCCACCCGGTCGCCGAAGCGCTTCCTGAGACGCCCGATGTCGAGCCGCATGCCGGCCAACGAGCGGTGCGCGAGCAGCGCCGCGAGCCGTTCATCGTCCCCGACCGGCGGCACCACGTCGGCCGTCGGTACCGCGCACAGGAGGTCGAAGCGCTCCGGGCCGAGCGCACGAGCCAACTGCAGGCGCAGCGCCTGGTCGTCTCCGACGATGATCACGAGCATGGTGGTCCAGAAGGCCGAGCGGATGGCCCGGCGGGCGTGCGCCGGCGTGGTGCTTTGGGGCAAGTGCCCCGCGGTTCGCTTCCCCCGTCGACGGCGACAGGCTACAACCGAAGCATGCGCCGCGCCAAGATCGTCTGTACGCTCGGACCCTCCACCCAGACCGAAGCGGCCATCGATGCGCTTGTGGCGGCTGGCATGGACTGCGCCCGACTCAACTTCTCGCATGGTTCCCACGAAGGACATGCGGCCGCCGCCGCGATGGTCAGGGCCGCCTCCGCCCGGGCCGGACGACCGCTCGCCATCCTCGCCGATCTGTGTGGCCCAAAGATCCGCGTCGGCCGCTTTCCGAACGGGCCGGTGGAGCTCGTGGAGGGCCAGCCCTTCATCCTGTCGATGGACGACCGCCCCGGCACCGTCGACGCGGTCGGTGTGTCATACACCCCGCTGGCGGAGGACGTGCTCGTCGGCGACGCGCTCCTCCTGGACGATGGTCTCATCCGCCTGGTCGTGCAGCGCATCGAGCTCCGCAGCGGGGCCAACGAGGGTCCCTCGGAGATCCACACGATCGTCGATGTCGGCGGCATCCTCTCCGACAAGAAGGGCATCAACGTGCCGGGGCGCAGCCTGTCGACGCCGGCGTTCACCGAGAAGGACCGCCACGACCTCGCGTTCGCGGTCGATCAGATCGGCGTCGACTTCGTCGCGCTGTCGTTCGTGCGCACGGCCCACGACGTGGAAGCGGCGAAGCGCTTCGCCAAGGGCACGCCGCTCATCGCGAAGATCGAGAAGCCCGAGGCGATCCTGAACCTCGGCGCGATCCTCGACGCCGCTGACGGGGCGATGGTCGCGCGTGGCGACCTCGGCGTGGAGGTCGGCGCCGAGAAGGTGCCGCTGCTCCAAAAGCGCATCATCAAGGAAGTGAACGACCGGCGAAAGCTCGTCATCACGGCGACGCAGATGCTCGACTCGATGATCCGCAACCCGACGCCGACGCGTGCCGAGGCGGCCGACATCGCGAACGCGGTGCTCGACGGGACCGACGCGCTCATGCTGTCCGGCGAGACCGCATCGGGCAAGCACCCGACGTTGGCGGTCGCGATGATGGACAAGATCATTCGCGAGGTCGAGACGCACATGTTCGAGTTCAAGGGCTCGCTGCGCGAAGGTCGCAACAACGGCGAAGAGGAGTGGGCCTTTGCCGATGCCGCCGCGCGCGCCGCCGCGCTGATGTCGTTCGCGTTGCCCTTGAAGGCGATCGTCGTCTTCACGCGCGATGGCCGTACCGCCGGGCTCATCTCCGAGTACCGACCGCACGCACCGATCGTCGCGCTCACCCCGGACCGGCGCGTCGCCAACAAGCTGGCACTGGAGTGGGGGGTTGCCCCGCGCCTCGAGGTACCACCCGAGCATCTGCACGAGGCGGTGCGCGTCGCGACCGGCACGCTTTTACGCGAGCACCTCTGCAAGGTCGGCGACGAATACGCGATGGTCCTCGGTTGGCCTGTATCGTCGGGCACCAATACGATCAAGCTGCACCGGATCTAATCAGTCTATCGCGCGATACAATCGTTGTATTTACCTTTGCAGCCCACCTGGTCGCCCGTGTTGGCGAGGCATTCGTCGTAGACGCGTAGGCACACGCAGTCGAGCTCGACGCAGCCCGGATCGGTCGGCAACTGACCGAGACACACCTTGCGCTCGGCCTCGCACTCTTCGGGTGGCGCGGTGTAGAGACACGAACCGAACCAGCCCTCGCACTTGTCGGCGCCGGCGCCATCGGGTGACAAGAGCGGCCCGCAGGTGCCGCACAAGGTGATTTCCCTCTGGGTTTCGAGCACCTGCCCGCTACGACAGAGTGCGCGTACGCCGTCGAGCGGCGGGCACACGCCCGTCCATTCGTCCGACTTGCCGTCACAGTCCGCGTCGACGAACAGCTCGACCGGGAAGCTCAGTGACACGAACAGGTCGACGTCGCTCGTATCGATCGCGTAACGCGTCTCGAAGCCCGAGCCGTCGGGGCGCGCGACACAGTCCTGAATCGGGACGAGGCGATGAAAGCCGGGGCCGAGAGTCCCATAGAGGCGGCTGCCGACGCCAAGTGGCGTGTACACCAGCAGGCTATCGGGCGCGCCGCCGACAACCTGCTCGCTGTCGCGATCCCAGCGCTGGTCCTGATCGTCGTCGAGATAGGCGAGCACGACCGCGACCGCGAGATCGCCAAAGCCATCGGCGACAGGCTTCACGAGCGCGGCCTCGGGGGGCGCGAACAAGGCCAGCCGGAAGCGCGCCGGGAAGAGGCCGTCGGTCGCCACGTCCTGCTCGACCGCACCCTCGAAGCGAAAGCCGCTGCCCTTGGCCGGCGCCCAGAAGAGTGCCACCCTCAGCGGGCCAGAGCGGGCCTTGTCGTCCTTGGGATCCGACGCCGGCTCATCGGCATCTGGCTCGACAGAGATGCCCGCACTGTCGCCGTCGAGCCGCACCCAGCCCTCGACCACGAACAGCTCGCGGCCGCGGTAGGCGCCGTCGACGAGCGCATCGCCGCAGCCGAACGACAGAACGCCGAAGACCAAAAGCAAGCCATGCAAGTGACCACGCGTCATGGCAACAGCACTCCAAATCCGAGCGAGACGATCGGCACCACCCGGGCTTCGAGCGCGCTCCCGTCCGCCCGCGCGACCTCGATGAGCCACGCCTCGGCGCCCGCATCGAGGGTCAGCGCGACCGTCGGCGCAAGCGCAAATTCGGCGCGCACGAGCGAGCCGATGCGGCCTACGAGCTGGTCACGGTCGGGTGCTTCGCCGCGCGTCTCGAAGCGCTGCGCGAGCCAGTCGATGCCGCCGCGAAGACCAAAGCCGAGGCCATGCGAACCGAGGTCGAACAACTTGAAGAGACCGAGGTCGAGGCCGAACAGCGACTGTGACACGACCAGCCCGAGCGGCGCCGAGCTGTTGTCGCCGACATCCTGGCCGTAGCGCAGCCGGAGCCGGATCGCGAGGTCTGCGAGATCGAGCTGGGCTGCGACGGCGCCGAGCACGAACGCCCCGGTGTCGGGTAGCACCGCGCCGGTGACGTCGAGGTCGGCGCCGAGTGAGAAGGCGCTGCGCTCGGCCTGGCCGTAGCCCTTGCGGACCACGTGGCGGAACGGGATGCGCACCAGATCGGCCAGCACGACGGTGGTCCGAACGTCCGGTCGCACCTGCACTTCGAGCTCGCGCACGGCCGCGGACTCGCGCCGGCGCACGAGGTAGCCGCCGGGCGAGAGCACCAGCTCGGTGTCGGCGACGGCGTCGAGATCGGCCGCGACCTCGTGGCCCCCGAAGCGCTCGAACACGATGTAGTGGCCGGGCGCGGCGAGGCGCAGGCGGCCAAAGCCGGCGCTGTTCTCCATGCGTGTGAGCACCAGCTCGCGCTCGCCCTGCAGATCGAACGAGAAGGTCGGGTGCTGCACGACCGCGGTGATACTGGTCGCATTGAGCGTCTGCGTGTACGCGTAGCGATAGGCCTCCGACAGCGTCACGCGCTGGTCGCCCGAGGTATCAGCCGCGCCGACGAGGCCAGTGATGAGGTGATGGGTGAAGACCCCGCCGCCCAACCGCTCGGACTCCTGCGCGTCTTCGTTCTCGGACGAGCTCGTGATGATGACGAGGCCCTCGGAGAGGAGCTGGTCGTTGGCCTTGATCTCGAACGGCTCGGCCGGGGTGGCGCCCTTGATGCGCACGAGCCCGCCCGAGCGGCACGCGTCGACGATGAAGACCGACACCTCGGCCGCGAGCCGCGCGACGCGCGCCTTGAGATCGCGAAACGAGAAGCGCGTGCCCTTGAGGTGCAACGCCTGCGCGTCGGCGTGGCCGCTGAAGTAGATGAAGATCACGTTGCCGCCCGGGTCGCGCCTGGGCGTTGTATCCGCGATGCGGCCGGCAAAGGCATCGATGGCGCGGCCGAGCGCGGCGCTGTCGGGCCCGAGCAGGAGCAGCAGGTTCTCGGGCGGCACGCCGCCAAAGCGCGTCAAGACGTCGGCCATGCGCGCCGCATCGCGCTCGGCGAACGCGAGCGGGGTCTCGTCGGCGTCGCCGATGTTCGCGCCGACCACGAGCGCGAAGCGTTCATTCGCGACGGCGGCAGACGCCACGAACGTGAGCGTTGCGACCAGCGCCAGGCCCGCGAGACGTGCCAACCCTTGCCTCGCCCGGGCGCGCGGCCTCAAGGTACCGCTCCGGCGGGCACTTTGTGCAACATCACTTCGCGCACCTGACAGCCGCGCTGGGCAAGCTCGGCGGCCATCGTTATCGGCGCCGTTCCGAGCGCGAACGGGCCCTCGCAGAAGACCGCGGTGATGTGCTCGTCGCCGAGGATGTCATCGAAGCGCATGGCCACCGGCAAGGTGAGAGGAGCGTCGCTGCGCGCGAGGGCGACCGCTTCGAGATTCGCGGCGACTGGCGCGCCCTCCGCGAGAGGATAACATGGGTAGCTCGCGCCCTGATCGTCGCGACCGAAGATCGCGAGATAGCCAGCCTGCCTGAGATGCACGCGAAAGCCCATGCGCTCGCCCGGGTGTACGACATCGCCGCTCAGCACGGGGCGGCTGCGCTCGCCGTCGTGTACGTGGATCTCGAAGTCGATGGGGCTGCCCTTCAACGTGATGACATCATCAGCGGGCTGCCAGGGGCGCGTCGCGAACAGCACCAGGGCCGCCAGCGCGAGCACCACGCCACCGCCGAGCCACGCCGTCTTGCGCCGGGTCGCACTGAAGTCCCGGGCGGCCATAGCGATGACGACCGCCGACCTCGCGGGCGGCGCCAGGCTTACCTGCGCATCCCCGAGGACCAGCGCGTCGAGCGCCGCGCGACACGGCTCGCACGTCGCGAGATGCGCTGTCACGGCCGTATGCAGCGCAGGCTCGGGAGGATCGAAACGATAGCGGTCGAGCGTCAGCTCCAGCAGGTGGCCGCTGCGATCCAACAGACCGGAGTCGGCTGCCGTCATGGCCCCTCCCCTGCCGCGGTCCTGGCCGCTTCGCTCAGGACGCGCAGCCGATTGGCGATGGTTCGGTCCGACACACCGAGCACGCGGCCGATCTCGGCGGTCGTCATGCCATCGACGTAGTGGAGTAGACCTATCATCGCGAGCTCCTCATCGAGCGTCTGCCAGAGTTGTCCGAGGAAGGCGCGTGCCTCGGGGCGCTGTCCACTGTCGTTGGTGTCCCACACGGTCGCACCGTTGCGCTCGAGCAGGTCGGCCCGGCGACGCGCATCGCGCAGGCGATTGAGGCCGAGGCGGGTAGTGACACGATAGAGCCAGCTCGAAGGTGAGCTCTCGCCGCGAAAGGCGTCGCCGTGCTCGAGGGCGCGGAGGAACACCTCATGGGCAATCTCCTCCGCGTCGGCATCCCCGACCAGGCGGCGCGCCCGTCGCAGGACGAGCGCGCCGAATTGACGATAGAGCACCGCCACGTCGAGCCCCGGCGAGGGCCCTGCAACGGCGGGCTTGCCCGACACATCGTTGCCACGGGGCGGTGCTCCCAAGTCGCGACCGCGCCGGCTCAGTTCGCGCCGAACGATTCCGGCGAAGCCTGCAGGCAGGCTTCGAAGCCGACCTTGCATGCGGTCACCAGACCGTCGTTTGTCGCGAAACGCAGGCACGAGTCGAGCCCGGCGCGGCAGGGGCCACCGGGGTAGCCGTCGTCCGGCGTGCCGGGATCGGTCGGGGTCGGCACGGCCTCGATGCAATAGCGCAGCTTGTCCTCGCAGGCCTCGGGCGTATTGGCGTCCGCGAGGCAGCCCTCGAAGGCCTGCCGGCACTGCTCCTTGGGGTCCTCGCCCGGCTGACCCGGATCGCCCGGATCACCCGGCCCGCCGGGTTCGGCTGGCGGCGACCACGAGTCGAGGCAGCCGATGTAGCGCTCCTTGCACGCGACCTCGTCACCATGTTGCACGAGGCACTCGTCGTAGACCCGCAAGCACGCACTCTCGGGGCTCGGCTGCGCGGGCGGCACGGCGGCCTGGATGCAACGGTTGAGCTCTCCCTCGCACTTCTCCGGCTGCTCGCCGCTGCCAAGGCACGCCTCGAACGCGAGCTTGCACATGACGAACGGGTCATCGGCCGGCGGCGGTTCGGGCGGCGGTGTCGGATACGAATTGACGACGCACGCGTTGTAGCGCTCCTTGCACGCGAGTTCGTCACCGCCGGCCTGGCGACACTCCTCCCAATAGCGCATGCAGTATTCCTCGGGTGGCACCCCGGCCGACGGGTCACTGCCCGGCTCCGGGAACACGACGCCCAGGCACGACTCGAGCTTGGCGCGGCACACCTCGATGTCCTCGCCCGCGTCGAGGCACAGCTTGAATCCGTCGTGGCACTGCGCGACCGCGTCACCCACCGGCGCTGGCGGCGGCGGCTCGTCACTGGTCGTCGTGGTGCTGCCGACGCAGACCGTGTAGCGCTCCTTGCACGCGATGGCGTCACCAGTCGCATCGAAGCATGCCTCATAGGCGGAATAGCAGGCGTCCTCCGCCTCACCGGGCTCGAGCCCGCCACTCGTCGTCGTGCTCTTCGAGCCCGTGGGCTCTCCCGAGGTCTCGCAGCCCGCGAGCGTCGACGACGCCGAGAGAGCCGTCACGCAACCGATCCAGATCATCTTGCTCATGAACTTCTCCTGCCGGCGGGCACGTCCGTCGCACCCATGGCCTTCGGACACCCGAGCCCGCGAGAAGCGAAAAAATCGCTGTGCGAAAGTTCGACCCTTCAGCGCGAGCGCGCCCGCAGCGCCTCGATGAGCTTCGGCATCGCCTTCTCCTGCACCGCCGACTGGATGACCGCCGGGATCGGCATCTTCGGCACGACGTGCACGCGGTACACCGCGAGCGCCCGATTCGGATTGTCGTCGAACGGCACCAGCGTCCAGTTGCCCTCGTTGACGTGATAGTCGCCTTCTTCGAGGACCCACTCGCGTACGTAGCGTACGCCCGGCTCGACCGTGTGTTTGGCGCGCGTCGTCGCTGTCAGGTTCTTCAGCGGGAACGGCATGTCGATTGTCAGGCGCGTGCGGATGTTGACCCCATCCCGCGACAGCTCCTGAGATGACTTGATGCGCGGCATGAACTCCGCGTAGCGCGACGAGTCTTCGATGTGCTTCCACACCGCCGCTGGTGGCACGTCGAAGACCGCCCTCACAACGATGCGCGGCGTGCTCGAACCCGCGACCGGCTCCGTCCCGACCAGCACCTCGCCTCGTGCGAGGCGGACCTTCATCGCTGCATCCGTCGTATCTGCCATCTTGACACCTCACTTTCCGCACCGCGCTGCATCACCCGCGTGCACACGGCGGCTCGTTAGGATAGATGTTCCTGCCTGGAGGGCAAGATGGTTCGACGGCACTTGTTATTCGCGATGCTCGGTCTCTTGGCGGCCGCCTCCCTCGCGTGTGGTGACGACGATCTGAAGGGCGTGTCCGACGCGCCCGAGGCGACACCGGACGTTGCGCCCGACACGACCGCGCCTGACGCGACCGCGATCCCCGACACGACCGACACGCCCCCAGATGCGACAGACACGCCCGACACCAACCCGAGCGACACCCAGCCCGACACCGACGCCATCGACGCCATCGACGACTCGCCGCTCGGCGGTGACCGCCCCGCGCGCCTCGTGCTCCCGCCCGGCTACACGCCCGGCAGCGCGCGACCGCTCGTCATCCTGTTGCATGGCTACAGCGTGACCGGCCAGGTGCAGGACCTCTACCTCGGCCTGTCGCCCGCCGCGGCGGCCAAGGGCTTCATCACGATCGTCCCGGACGGCACCAGGAACGCGACGGGCACCCCGTTCTGGAACGCCTCGCCGGGTTGGTGCTGCAACTTCGGGGGCTCGGCCGTCGACGACGCGGGCTACCTGTTAGGGCTCGTCGCCGAAGCCAAGACCCGCTTCACGATCGATCCGCAGCGTGTCTATCTCGTCGGGCACTCGAACGGCGGGTTCATGGCCTACAAGATGGCCTGCGAGCACGCGGACGTGTTCGCGGGCATCGCGTCGATCGCCGGCTCGATGCCCCTCGACGCCGCCGACTGCGCCCCGAGCGAGCCGGTGTCGGTCCTCCAGGTCCACGGCACCGCCGACGCGACCATCCTCTTTGGCGGCGCGCTCGGCCAGTACCCGAGCGCCGACAATGTCGTGAAGCGCTGGGCCGGTCACGACGGCTGCGAGCACCTGCCCGGGGCCGCGCCCGAGTTCGACTATGACAATGCCGTGCTCGGCGCCGAGACCCAGCCCGAGCCTTTCCCCGGCTGCACCTCCGGCACGGCCGTGGCACTTTGGAAACTGAACGGCTCGGGTCACATCCCGACCTTCACCGACGCGTTTATGCCGACGCTCCTGGACTGGCTGCTCGCGCACCCGAAGTAATATCGAAGTTCCGCCGTATCGGTTGTGCCCAAGAGACCTGCGCGGCTCCTCTCGGTCGTCTGCCCGGTCGTCTGCCCGGCCCTCGAGACCCTCTGTGGTCTGGGGCACGAGCTGCCGAAACTTAGACTCAGCGTCGGGTCTCGCGATTGGCCGTGACCTTCTCCATGCGCGGCTTCAGCTCCAGCACCTCTCCCTTGCGCAGCGTGATGTAGCGCACCCAGCTGTCGTAGCCGTCGCGCTCGAAGCGGAACAGGTAGCGCCGCCCGGTGTCGAGCTCGACGTCCGCGAGCGGTGTCACCCCGATCTGAACATCGTCGAGGTACACGCGCACCCCGTCGCCTGGCTCGCTCGCGACGCGGACCTTGCTGCGATAGACCCTCGCCGCCAGCTCGCGTTTAATCGTCTGCCCCTCGGCGCCGACTTTGACGACCAGCTCCTCCTGCCACCCGACATAGTCCTCCGGCTCGACCGATATGACATATTTGCCGGGCATCAATCGGACCTCGCTCGCGTCGTTGGCGACCGGCACTCCGTTGATGCGGATTTCGCTGCCCCCGGGCGCAACCTCGAAGCGATACACCACGGGCTTGCGCCCAAACCCGTCGAGCAGGTCGAACGTCTGCGCGACGAGCTTACCCATCATAGCCGCGTCCTTCGTGCCCTGCTCGCGAAAGAGGAAGCCCTGTCCATAGAGGACGAGCTTGTCCCACTGCTCGGTCTGGCGCGTCGCCTGCACCAGGTTGTAGAACACGTCCGCGGTATTGCGCTTCATCGGCAGCGACCGCTCGAAGAAGCCGATGGCGCTCGGGAACTGCTTCAATCGCAGCGCCTGGATGCCACTCTGATAGAGGCGCTCGGCCCGCATCACCTCGGGGTCGGGCGCCTCCTGGGTGAGACCTTCGGCATGCGTGGCAGGCGCCATGATGCTGGATGCGCAGGCCAGGAGCCCGCCAACAATGAGCGCTTTCATGAATGCCTCCGGTGCGCGAATGGGATTCCGAGATGGCGATCACGATGTCGTCGCTGACATGGCGCGCTGCCACCCACACCATCGGCAATCGCGTGTGCGGCATTAACCACGATATCGAGGACAACCTGATTCAGATCGCGCGCGCCCGCCTCGCAGATCAGCGACCACGAGTCGCTATCGCTCGGCGTCCGCAACGCGGCCAACCCATTGTCCTGCCGACTCGTCATGCCTGGTCCTCACCGACTGCGCGGTCCGGTCACCGTGACGACAACGGTCACTCGGTCGCATTCCGATAGGACCACGCCGAATCGACGTGTAACCCCGAAGCCAGCAGACCTCACCCACGCCCGCCCGTGACCCTCGCCGGTTCGGGTGACGGCCCCTGGACGCGATGCTGCCGGGTCGGCTTGACGTCATTCCGACCCTGGTGCAACCTCGCGTTCCTCAGCAAACTCACCCTCGGCATGCCGAGCTGGTCACAGGACCGGCTCGTCTTTTTTCCAAGGCTCTGGAGTCCGGATGTCACCCCTTCGAAGTCCGACCAAACAACGCAACGCACGTTCAGTGCCTCCGTTGGCCGTCGCCACGAAGTACACGATGGAAGTCACCCAAGGCGGAACATGAGCCATCTCCTCCTCTTCTCACTCGGCCCGGTCCAGGACTTCATCGCCACGGCACGCCGCTGCCAGGACCTCTGGTTTGGGTCGTGG
>Ga0105049_10001243_pt1 | contig 29994 bp, 21 predicted proteins | sample MAT06_FD_78087 | JGI IMG/M metagenome (GOLD analysis project Ga0105049, IMG submission 78087) | Freshwater microbial communities from Lake Fryxell liftoff mats and glacier meltwater in Antarctica - MAT-06 | ecosystem: Environmental > Aquatic > Freshwater > Ice > Liftoff microbial mat | place... | reverse complement strand
ACGGCCGGAATGTCTGAATGATAATTTTTGATTATGGCATAGCCAAGTTTGTGAAAGGTCGTTGCTTCTGCACCAAGTTCAATTTTATTTAGCCGATCGTTTAATTCTTCAACGGTTTTGTTTGTGAAGGATAATAATAAGATGTTGGCGGGACTAATGTTTTTCTGTTCAATTAGATATTTAACTTTTCCAAGTATTGTTAGCGTTTTCCCAGAACCTGCACCAGCAATTATTAAATTTGAGTATTCATCTGTTATCAATGCAGTTCGTTGCTGTTCATCCAATTTTTTCCCTTCAATATTGTCGAAATACTGTTTTAATTTTTCTTTTTGTGTTTTGACATAAGTTTGGTTGTATCTATCTATGTAGACGTCAAAATCTCCAAAAATGTCATTAAACTGCTTAACTATTACTTCTTTTTTGTAAAAATTGGTTTTGCTTCTAAAGAATTGTCCTACTCCTGAATATTTTGATTTTATTTGGTCACGTTCTACCCAAGTAACATAGTCACTTAATTTTTGAATGCGGTCGATAAATTCAATAACTTGTTGTAATTTGTTAATAAAAAAAGTGTCCTGATATTTTTTCTTTTCTAACGATTGTCGAAAAAAGATGAATAGCAATAGCACTACAATCCCAATAATACTAATTGTCAATATCATATTTAATGCTTATTTGTTTTCTATGGGTTGTGTGTATTATTGTGACTGTTGTCTTTGCCTTGCAGGTAACAACCTCATTAAAGAACAGTCCCCCTTACTGCCCCCACTTTCCCAAATATCTTACTCCAACATAACGTTGCACTTTAACCTTCATAAAGGGAAATAAACGAAGGTCAAGGGCCATGCGAAAGTATCCTTTCTCCGAAGTCAGAAAACATCCCAACCCCTCAATATAAAAATACATAAAACTTTGGCAATGGCATCTCCTTTCCCTGAGTCCCAATCAACACCTTTGAACCTCTACGCCCATTTCATCCAGAGCTGAACATTGCCTTTATTTCCAAGTCATCTGTGTAAATCGTTTAAAGCGGCAAACAACGCCAACAAACTGTTGTTTCTATGTCCACCACACACGCCGGTAACATCGTCACTATGCAGCCTAACCCACCAGCCCCCCAGCCCCCCCATCCTCCCCAGGCCTTAAACACCGCCCCCCCCCCCCTAAAAATCGTAATACCGATTAAAGAGGTTCGTGCGCACGCCAAATTGCACCCAAGTGGTGTTCTGCTCGGTGCCGTTGGCGTTGCTAAAGCGGCGCAGGTCAACGCCTAGCTCCAGCGCCAAACGCGCCACAGGGTTGATCAGAAAGCCAGCACGAAACGAGGCGCCCAATACTTCCGTTTCCAGACCCTGGCCGGTCTCATGCCCATAGGAATCGGGGTAACCAGCTATGTCAAAGTCAGAGATGAACAAATTGCCCCCATTGTGGCTTCCTAACGTGTCAGCGCCGTAACGCGCAAAGGTGAATTTGGCTTCGCCGTAGACGCGCTGCTTGCGGTAGGAGACAATGCCCAGGTACTCTTCAAAGTTGGCGCCGAGTGGGTGTGCAAGGGGTTGGTTGTAGTGCACGTAATTCTGCAACGGGTCTTTGTGTGCATAGGTAAACGGCTTGGCGCGGTTGTATTCGGCCCTTACCATAAGGTTTTCTATGCCAAGCACGCCGAGCCACTTGGCTCCCGCTTGCCAGGCCATTTTGTTGCGATAAAATCCTTCGCCTTCGCGCGAGCGGGCAATGTCTAAATCATCCAACAAAAACTGGCCGTAGAACGAAAGGCCCTGTGTGGGCTGCACCTTGAGGTTGAGGCCCATCATGGCGTTGTCCGGAGAGCCTAAGCCAAATTCCACTGGGCGATAAAAGATAACCGGGTTCAGGTAATTGACATCGAAGCCGCGGTACAGCGAAGAATCACTGCCTTGCCAGATGATGCCCTCAAAAAAGCCCACCTGCAACCAGTCTGTGGCGGCATAACTTAGGTAATGAAACGAACCAAATTTGCGCCGAAAGCCGGTGACAAAATTGCTGGGCTCTGTGAGGTCGGTAAATTGTGCAAACAGGTTGACGTATTGCAGCCGCCATACCTTGGTGGATATCTTTAGATGTGGATAAGGAAAGGTATTGTCGGAGAGCAGGACACTGCGGTAGCCGTCGCCAATGAAATTGCTGCCGTGCCCAAATTGGAAGTTGACAAACTTGGAAGGCGTATAGCTGATGTAGCCCGTGGCGTTGGCGTAGTCCACACCGCTTTGCTTAAAGCGCCGCACCCTTCCCTGGCTGGGAACGACCAAAAATTCCTGCACAAATTCGGTTAAGTAAACCGGCAGAGTGGCCTGGTTTTCACGAAAGGTGGTTTCAAAACTGAATTGGCGGCCAATATGCCCCTTGACGGAAAGGCCGCGGGTATTGGTGTACAGCTCGCGGTTGTCTTCCAAATCCATGCCGACATTCAGGTCAAGGATGAGGTCGGCGTAAAGGCGAAAGTCAGGGCGTTCCAGGTGCACCATGTGGCCGTAGGCCGCGTAGTTCCAGGCGCGCTCAATGAAGTTTGCACCGGCCAGCGGAGTCAGTCGGTAAACCGAGTCCTCTCGCACCTCAAAAGCCAGATCGTCGTAGCGGAATGGTTTTATAGCCGTGTGCAGCAGCGAACCCTTTCGCCCGGCATATTGCTCAAACTCATCGGAGACGTTCCGGTGAAGAGGCACATTGGTGTAGTCGGGCTCAAAGCCAGCCGGAAGCCAGGGCACATAAATGGAATCGGCCACAGCCGGACTTTGGGCCATGGCAGACGAACCGGGCAGCAGACCAAACAGGCTCTGCGCAGCAAAGGAGATTAAGGCAAAAAGCCTGCAGGGTGCTTTTAAAAACTTCAGAGACAAGGCATGCCAAATTTTTAACACCGGAGTTTACTCTTGTAAATGAAGATGTTAAAAATTTGGCATAACGCAGTATGTCGAGTTTTTAGGAGCACCCTAGAATGCGTTTTTTTCACCGCGGACCATGTTCCAGACCGTCAAAAATACGATCTTAAGGTCCAACAGGAAACTCCAGTTTTCCAGGTACCACACGTCATATTGAACGCGCTTTTCCATCAGGCGAGGGTCGGTGGTGTCGCCGCGGTAGCCTTTGACCTGTGCCATGCCGGTAATGCCGGGCTTTATCAGGTGGCGCACCATGAACTTGTCAATGATTTTGGAGTATTCCTCGGTGTGCTTGAGCATGTGCGGGCGAGGGCCCACAACAGACATGTGGCCAAACAGCACGTTGAAAAACTGGGGCAACTCGTCCATGTTGGTCTTGCGGAGCACTTTGCCGATGGAGGTAATGCGCGAGTCGTTTTTAGTGGCTTGCACAGCGTCCGATACCTCATTGACCTGCATGGTGCGGAACTTGTAGCAGGTAAAGATCTCACTGTTTTCGCCCGTGCGCTTTTGCTTGAAGAAAACAGGCCCCTTAGACGTGATCTTGATGGCAATGGCAATAATGGGCAACAGCCAACTAAACACAAACACGAGCACAAAGACAGAAAACGCAAAGTCAAAACTGCGCTTAATGGCGCGGTTGCCCAGGCTCTCCAACGGCTCCTGACGGAAGGTGACCACGGGCATGTTGCCGTAGTACTCAATGTTCAGGCGCTTAGCCTGCCCGTACAGGTAGTAAGAAAACTCGGGCACAATGCGAATGCGCATGACGTGGTCATCGGCGAACTTGATGAGGTCGGTGATGATCTCTTCGCGGGACGATTCCAGGGCGCAGTAGATTTCGTCAACATTGTGGCGAATGGCAAAAGCCTGGACATCGGTTATGCCCCCCTGGACATCCACGTTGTATTGCGTTTCCATCAAAGCCGGGTCGCCGTCGTCGAAAAAGCCCAGAATGCGGTACCCGTATTCGTCGTGGTCGCTGATTTGCCGGGCAAAATCAACCGAAGTGGGGTTTACCCCGACCACGATAATTCTCCGGTAATTGTAGCCCGCTGCGCGGTAGCGCTTAAGCACGGTATCGAGTGTCAGGCGCCAAATCAGGCTCAAAACGGCGAACATTCCGATGGTCACCATCAGGTGTTGCCGGCTGTAATGGTCTTTGACCGCCAGTTCGTAAAAGGCAATGAGAAGGATGAACATGGCCAGGACGCGCAAGAACTTGAGCGTAATCCGGTCCAGGGTCAACAGGCGATTGTTCTCATAATACTGCGTCACCTTGGTCAAAAAGAACCAGACCAGGTTAACGACCACCATCAGGTTAATGACCGGATTGGCAAAAAACCGGTCCACGCGGTCTATAACCACCAGACCAATGAGGTACGCAATGTTGAGCAGAATGATGTCGCCAACCAGGTAGATCAGTTCGAGGAATTGGGAGTATCGGCGAGTCATAGTTTGAGCAAGGGCGAAAATTACGAAGAAGCCTGTTGATTTCTAAGGGTTTCGGTGCAGTTGCTTAAAGTGCGCTGGTATGCCTGTCACAGATGGCGCATCTGCCAGAAAGTGCGTAAGTATTTTCCGTTCAAGGATACCCAGGTACGCATGACAGACGAGGACAACGTGGCAGAACGTTGCCTGACGATAAAAAATATGCCGCTTTTCGGGCGAAGGGGGGCCTTACTCAGCGCAACCGCGTCCAATACAGCTTGCGGACCGCGTTGTAAGCCGGGTAGGTCTTTCCGGGCCAAAAGCCCTCCTGGTAACCGGCCCACTCTGCCGGAAATTCATAACCAAACTCGCGGAAATAAGGGCCGAACACATTTTTTGCCCGCTGAATCACTTCCGGGTCGGTGTAGAGGGCTAAAAAACTGCCCTTTTTGTTCACTGTGGCATTGGCCTTGGGTATGGATTGTACCTGCGGGAGCCCCAAACGCTTCAGCAACTCGCTAAAATCCTCTTGCATGTGCTCATAGCGGATGATAAAATCGAAGCGTTTGTGGTCAACAATGCTCCAATTGGCATAAGGAGCGTTGTAGAAACGAAGGAAATAGGTCTTGAAATCGCCTTCCTGGCCCTGAACGAAGTCAAAACGGGATTTGGTGCGGTAAGTGCCCCAAATGCGTCGGGCCAGCGAATGTTTTTGCGGGGTTCGCTTCTTTAACCTGTTCTCTTGCAGCAAGTTATAATAATGACTGGCCACAATATCCATCGGGTTGCGCACACTGGCGAATACAAAATACTTGCGCTGATCCGGGGTAGCTGTTTTTAGAAACTTGTGGTACAGATCGTGCTTGAGCAGGATAGCCTTGCCATCATAGTGCTCCAAAAGCTCCTTTTCGATGGCTGTGGAGGCCGTCTTGGGCAATTGCACGAAAACATAGCGATTTTTATCGGAGATAATCATACGGACGCAAAATTAAGGAATGCTGCCGGCAAAGCAGCAGCCGCTCCTGCCGCTTACCCCCTGGCCCGCACTCCGCGCCACTGCCGCTCATAGCCACAGGAACCCTTCGACCTATTGTTGCGTATGTAGGCTTAACCTGCTGCACACATTCGGGAAACCTTGCGGTAGCGAAGATTTAATCCTGACCGGTCACAAATTCGAAGGGCTGGTATGCCGCGGGTGACTTTGCTACCTTTGCGCAGATTTTTTTGGAAAGGCCATGCTGTTTAACTCGTTCGAATTCCTGTTGTTTCTGCCCGCAACTGTAGTGCTCTACTACTTGCTGCCTTGGCGCGTGCGGTGGATTCTGCTGCTTTTCGCGTCCTACTTGTTTTACGCCAGTTGGGATCCGAAATACTTGTTGCTGATTATGGTGACCACCTTCAGCACCTGGTGGACGGGGGGCAAAATGGCGGCAATTAAAGACAAAGAGAAGCGAAAGCCCTGGTTGCTGGCAGGTTTGGTCGTCAATTTAGGGCTCCTAATCTTTTTTAAGTATACGAATTTTGCCTTTGAAACTTTTGAGCAAATCACTCAGCTCATTGGCATGGATTACCACGCTCCGGAGCTGAAGTTGCTTCTGCCCGTTGGCATATCTTTTTATACGTTTCAGTCGCTGAGCTACAGCATTGATATTTACTACGGGCGCACGCGGCACGAAAAACATTTCGGTCTTTACGCGCTGTTTGTCGCTTATTTTCCCCAGTTGGTCATGGGGCCCATTGAACGCTCTAATAATCTTTTGCCGCAGCTAAAGCGCGAACAGTTCCTGAATTACGATCAGGCTGTTCAAGGACTGTGCAAAATTGGGCAGGGCTTTTTTAAGAAACTGGTGGTGGCTGACCGGCTTAAGTTGTACGTGGACGAAGTGCACTTTCTCGGGGACAGCGGTGTCTCAGGCCCCCTGGCGGTTGACGGCGTGGCCGCGCTCATTGCGGCCTTTTTCTTTGCTATTCAGATGTATTGCGATTTTTCAGGCTATTCGGACATTGCCATTGGCACCTCCCGACTTATGGGCGTGGAGCTGATGGAGAACTTCAAAAAGCCCTTCCTGGCGCGGAACATTTCCGATTTCTGGGTGCGCTGGCACATTTCGCTTACCACCTGGTTCATGGACTACGTCTTTGTGCCCATGGGTGGCTATACGCCAAGTTTGTTCCGCACGTCGGTGAATCTGCTGATTGTGGCCATGGTTACCGGCATCTGGCACGGGGCCAGTTGGACTTTTGTAATCGCGTTTGGTTTTATGGGCGTGCTCATGGTTAGCCGCGTGCTCTACATCATGAAAGTGGAGAAATGGCTCAAAGCCAACAACCTGGACAGCAAGTTGCCGTCCATTCCCGGCTGGGTGCAAATTCTGGCGCTGTTCGTGACCTTTTCGCTGTCTACCACCTACATCCGGTCCAGTTCCATTCAATCCGCCCATATTTTGTTGGGCAAGATTTTCCAGCCTGGAGAATGGATCTTAACCATACAAAACATTGTGCTGAAGAACGGTCAGTTCGAATTTGGCTTGTGCCTCACCTCGATTTTTTTTCTATTCCTCAGCTACCTCGTTCCTTTCAACCTAAAACTCGGACGCTACAGCCTTGCCTACCTGATGGGCATTTTCCTGGTGATTTATCTGTTCGGCTATGACGGATCCACAGACTTCTTCTACTTCCAATTCTAGCCATTTCCGGCTGTTGGTGCGGAAGATTTTGCTTCCGTTGGGCGCGTTCATCGTCGTGGTGGGCCTGATCGCCGATTTTGTGTTCACCAAGGTGCTGACGCAATACGCCGAGTTGTCAAACAGCTACAAACTGGCCCGACTCGAGGACGAAACCCGTCTGCTCAACGAGATTCCGATTTTCGGTCCCTCCATCAGCCGCAATGCGTACTATTCCGATTCCCTCGGGGCCAATTATTACAATTACTCCATGGAGAACGCGGGGTTCATCATCAATGAACTGCTGCTGAAACTGGAGTCAGACAAGGACAAGACCACGCCCATCATTATCGATTTCCATTTTCGGGTCATGGAAATGGACAGCCAGGGCAGCTCCATTAATATCCGCACCTACCTGCCCTTTGTGAACAAAGACGAACGAGTGCGCCAATTTCTGGAGGACAACGACCGCTACCGGCCTCACCAGAGCATTCCAGGCGGCCGCTATTTTGGGGTGTATTCCAGTTATGTGAAAGACTACCTGGCCGAAGTGTACCAACCGCGCAAGTTGTACCACAAAGGGGGCGTGTTTAACAAAGAAGCCCCGCCGCCCGAACAGATGGTCCGCAACATTGAAAAACGCCGCCACGACGGTCCGCGGCCGTTTACTTATGCGCCGGACCTGGAAACCCGGCTGGAGGAGATTATCCGCGCCAATCCAAACCGCCTGTTCTTGTTTATTGGCAGTCCTCGCCATTACTCCATCCAGGAAATGCTGCCCAACTACGACGACATGAAGGGCTGGGGCAAGCGCATGCAAGAGCGCAATGACAACGTCCGGGTAATTTTATTTGAAGCGGAGTATCCCGATCGCTACTTTAAAGACACCGGTCACCTATCGCTGGAAGGGGCGCGCCGCTTTAGCGGGCAATTGCGCCGCCATTTGGAACAACTTGGTCTCTATTATACAGGAGAAGAATCGGCGCCGGTATGGCCGGAGAAGCCGGCGGACATTGCGGTCATTAACTTGGTGGAATAGACTCCTTTGACTGGAATCAGGTCTGCTGCCTTGCGGGTTGTGGGCCTGCCGCCAACACGGCATTTGCAAACAGGGCGAGTGTACGAAATGCGTAGTCTACATTTGGGTTTTGCAGCGCAAGTTCGGGATCCGGACTGATACGAACGGTTGCCATGCCCAGCGCACGGCCAAACTCCATGTCAGAACCTGAATCGCCTACCATGATGCTTCGGGCAAAGTCAATGCCCTCAAAATCCTGTTGCGCAGACAGCCCCATATCCGGCCTCGGCTTGCGTTGATTCTCCGGGTCGCTGCTCAGGTCTGAACAGAAGTACACCGCATCCAGCTCCCCCCCGATGCCCCGAACGCTCAACTCCATCTGCGTGTGGATGTGCACCAAATCCTGCTCGGTCATCAGGCCCTTACCTACCCCTTGCTGGTTGGTAATCACAATCAGGTAGCGAAAATGCCCCGTCAATCGCGCTATCGCCGCCGCTGAGCCGGGAATCCATTCCCACTCGTCCCAATTCTTGACGTAATCTTCCGGTCGGTGCTTGTTGAGCACACCGTCCCGGTCCAGGAACAAGGTCCAGATGGGGTCTATGCGGACGGCAAGGTCGGCAAAATCTGCAGGCATAGGGCAAAAGTACGGCAGACAGGCTGCTTGCATTTTGCCAATCAATGTTTAACCATTAATTTCGTTGTGTGGCCATCAATTTGTGGGTTGTTTGGGAGAACCGGGCCAAGTGCATACCCATGATTGGGTAAACCAGGATGTTAAAAATTAGGCGCGGGCACATGATTTGGGGCTTTTAGAGGCACTCCTAATATTATTTACACGTTACCATTAGGTTAACTGAATGTTAACACCGTACATTTAGTCTACATATCCGCACTACGAAAATCGGGAGGTTCTATCTCAAAGCGCACCAGAAGCTATAAAACGGTGCCCACATTTGGAGGTTTTTGCTTATAATGTATTGATTGAGAAGGATTTGCCGGCCATAACAGGTGCGGAATGGATCTTGGTTCAGCCCATTACCCAAGGCTGGTGTCGGTCGTGTTATGCACGTTCCGGACACCTGCCCTTAACGCCTGTTTGCCATGAACGCCATCCTGCGAGTCACTGCATGCCTTTTGCTCAGCGCCGTTGCCGCCCTTTCGCACGCCCAGAGCCTCCCTTGTCCGGCCGTGCCGGACGTGGTTACCATCACACTGGGACAGCCCTTCAGCTTCAACGTTACAACCAACGACCTGGGAGCACCTCCCACTTGCCCGGTGCGCCTGGTGGGTGCTCCGGAATGCCTGAATATTGAACCCAATGGCAATCTGGTGCTGCAAAGGCCGGATGACCCGACCTGTTGCGGGGTGTTCAACCTGGTCTATATGTATGAGCCCTGCATTGGGGGCGGGGGAATTTGTTCCGCAACGGTGCAGGTGACTGTGCTTTGCCCAAAACCGGATTGTTTTCTGGTTAACCTGGAAGATTACGTGGGCTCAAGCAGCCCTATCGGGGGACCGCCGAGTTGCGCCTATGCATGTGAAAACTCCGATGCCACCTACTTCGTGCCCTTTATCAGCGGCAATACTTACGCGTGGAGCGTGCTTGGTGGAACATTTGCACCGGGAGCAAATGCCGCGGAGATCAACATCACCTGGGGTGCCCAGGGAACGGGCAGCGTTTCGGTAACCATTACCGACGCCAATAACCAGAGCACGGTGCTCACTATTTGTGTCCAAGTGCTGCAAAGCCCAGTGGCGGCATTTTCAGCATCCGACAGCACGTTGTGCCTGGACAGCCCGGTCAGTTTCGGAAACCTGAGTTCGGGCGCCAGCAGTTACTTCTGGGATTTCGGCGACGGAAACTACTCCGCCTTGGTATCCCCAATGTGGACGTATGCCGGTCCGGGAACCTACATTGTGACGCTCTACGCCACCCGGGCCAATTACGACCCGCAAGGCAACCCGCTTTGCTGCTGCACCGACTCCACCACCATGACCATTGTTGTGGATTCTATCCCCGGCCCTTCGATCTTTTGCATCAGCACGCTTTGCGCCAACAATAGCGCAACCTATGGTACCGATGCCACCAATTGCAGCAATTACACATGGACGGTGCTTGATGCCCTCGGCAATCCGGTGGTCTTTATTGGCCAGGGCACGCCCAACATCAACGTGACTTGGGGGAATGGCCCCGTGGGCACGATCATCCTGAATGTCACGGGCTGCGACAGTACGTATTGCAACGACCCAACCATCGTAACGGTTCCTATTATTCCGAACACAACCATTATTAATGGTCCGGTGGTGGTTTGCGAAAATGCCACCGAAACGTATACCGTTCCCAAATGGATGAGTACGCTGTACACCTGGAGTGTTTCGGGTGGCAGCATCGTCAGCGGGCAGGGCACCAATACCGTGGTCATCCAGTGGGGCACCGCGCCAGGCCCGGGCATCATTAACCTGAACTGGGTTAGTTCCTTTTTGAGTGGTCTGCCCGGCCAGAATCCGGAAGATTGTGAAGGCTCGGCTACCTTGCTGGTCAACATAAAACCCGAGTTTACGGTCAGCGGTCCTTCGCCCGCCGTTGTGTGCGTGAATAGCACGTCTTCTTATTTCGCCTCGCCGGTGGACAACTACACCTGGACGATTAGCCCGGCAGCGGCGTTTAGCGGGCAGGGCACCTCTTCGATCAGCGTTAACTGGACGTTACCGGGCAACTACACCGTCACCGCTGTCCCGAACGATACCACGGCCTATTGCAACGACCAGGTTACGCTGAACATAACTGTGGTTCTGTTGGCACCACCGGACAGCATTGGCGGCGAAACTGACATTTGTCCGGGCCAGACGTCCACCTATTTTGGGTACAGCAGCGCCAGTGGGGTAGCGTTCAATTGGACCGTCACCGGAGGCACACCTGCCACCTTTACCGGCGATCCGATCACCGTTACGTGGAACCCAAATGGCCCCTACGGTCTGACCTTGACGCAAAGCCAATTGAATGCGCCCTTCTGCACATCTGACCCGATTGGGCTGGCCATCACGCCTAAAGTGGTCAATGGGCCGCTGAGCATCAGCGGAACGGGCTCTTGCACCAATGCAACAGGATCGTATGTGCTTAATCCAGCCCAGCACCCCAGCGCGGTCATTACCTGGGCAATTTCGCCGGCCGGAGCAGGGAGCGTAGTCAGCGGCCAAGGCAGCAACAGCATCACCGTGCAGTGGAACAACACCAGCGGACCGGTGATACTGACCGCAAGCGTGGAGTTGTGCGGAAATTCGGTACCAGTAGCGCAGGTGCTCAATCTCACGGCTGCCATTCCCCCGACTATTACCCAGGTTGGCATACTTTGCCCCGGCCAACCGGCCACACTCAATGCAGGACCCGGTTATGCCAGCTATTTGTGGTCTACCACAGACATAACGCAAACTACGCTTATTACCTCCGGCGGAAGCTACAACGTACAAGTCACGGATGCCAACGGTTGTCCTGCCTTTGCTACCTACAATGCAGTAGCACTGCCCGGTCCCATAGCCAGCATCAGCAGCGCTGGCCCCTTCCAGTTCTGCATCGATCCTCCCGGTGGTGGCAGCATGACTATGACCGCGCTCACCAACCCGAACTATACCTACGTTTGGTTTTGCAACAGCTTGCCGCAGGTTACCCCACCCAACCAGAACACGTTCACCCACACCAACACCAATGTGGTGGCTTCGTTTGTTTATTGGGTAGTGGTTACGGACATTAGTACTGGTTGTTCCAACACCAGCAATGCCATCAATGTCCTGCAATACGAGGATTGTGACGCTACCGGACCGGAGTGTATCTCGCAGCCCCACACGGTCAACTTTACCGTCACGAATCAGACACCCTATTGCAACGTAGTGGACTTTGCAGCCAGCTTCACCGGACCGGTAACGCTTGGAGGCTGGAATTTTGGCGATCCGTTTGGCAACGTCAACAGCGGAACCCTGAGCAATGCCCAGCACACCTATGCGCAAGCGGGCGTGTATAACGTCATTCTAAGCTACAGTGTAGCGCAGGCACCACCGGACACAGGATTCTGTCTTGGTTCTGTTAACCTGCCCGTCAGCATTCCGCTGGCGGCTGACTTTGAGTTCAGCGATAGTTGCCAGACCATCTTCTTCACCGATTTCTCCACGTCGCTGACCAACAACATCATCGGATGGTCCTGGACCTTTGGCGATGCCGGTACCTCCTCGCTGCAAAACCCGTCGCATACTTATGCTACGGGTGGCACCTATTGGGTTACCTTAACGGTAGTTGACGCTAACGGCTGCCAGGCCATCTACGGCGATAGCGTATCGGTTCCCGGACCTCCTCCGGCACTGATCAGCATTGCCCCAAATCCCGCTTGTGTGGGCGACCCGGTCAGCTTTACGGGAACAGGCAGCAACATCCTGAGTTGGTTTTGGACCTTTGGCGACGCCACCGATAACGGGGCACAAAATCCGCAACACACTTACTTAAGCCAAGGCACCTTCCCGGTCACGCTGACCGTAGTGAGTGCACAAGGCTGCACCAACACCGTGTTGAGCAGTGTGGTCATCAATCCCGCTGTACCGGATGATACTATTTCTTATGCTCCATCGCTGACCATATGCCAGGGAGAAACCACAACCCTCTTTGCACCCGCTGGAACATATACTTATCTATGGTCTACGGGCGCGACGACCTCGTCCATCACCACGGGTGTGGCCGGTCCATACAGCCTCATCATCACTGATCCAAACGGCTGCGACCTGGAGCTCGATCCAGTCACCGTTGTGGTTATTCCCAAACCGATTGCCGTCATTTCGGGCAATCCTTATATCTGCGACAATGGATGCGTAACCCTTAATGCGACCCAAGGCTTCGGATTCTCTTACCAGTGGTTAGATAACCTGGGTAACCCGCTTGCCGCAGACACGTTCCAGATGTTGACCGTCTGCGACTCTAATCTCTTAGCCGGTTACTCGGTCGTCGTGACCAACGCCAACGGTTGTTCGGATACCTCTGCTGTAGTGACGGTTGCCGTAGCGGTTTCGCCGTCGTTTACCGTATCGGTTGCCGGTGATTCTTGTGCCGGTTCACCCAATGTGTTAACGGTTGTGGCGGTACAACCCGGCGTTGTTTACAGTTGGAGCAACGGGGGAAATGGCCCTTCGATCACGGTGCAACAGCCCGGCACCTACACGGCCTTTGGTACTGACACGGCCACCGGCTGTTCCAACAGTGCCAGCGCTGTGATCCATCCGCTGCCTGATTTGTGCATCGTACCGGCAGGCTGCTACGAAGTCTGCAACCCGGACACCATTTGCGGACCCAATGGACTGGCCGCATACCAATGGAACCTGAACGGGCTGCCGATTCCCGGAGAGACCAACCAGTGTCTGGTGGTTACCGCCGATGGCGTGTACACGCTGACCGGAACTACTTCCTTTGGTTGTACGCTCACCTCCGACGACCTTGAACTTGAAGTCATTCCCTGCGAAAGCGAGCCTGTACTTTGCGACCTCGTGGACGTGGAAGCTATCCCTACTTCTTCTTCTGAAGACAGTTGTTGCTGGAGTTTGTCGTTAAGCAACAACCTGCCCAATTATTTTATCGGGATTCGCCTGGATGCGCTTGGCGGCGTATCGCTGGGCTACAACGGCAGCAACGCCGGATGGTTTAACATTGGATCCTCTGTTTCAAGTGTTGATTTGCTGGAGCCCGGCCTGGGCTTTGTGCCCACCGGCGCTTATACAGGCGTGCTCAACGATGTGGCCGACTTCTGCCTGAGCGGATATAGCTCCAGCCCACAGCAAGTGGTAGTGTCCTGGCTCATTCCCGGTCCGCCTCCATTGGGCTACCTCGTGGAATGCACGGACACGCTCGAATTCAACTGCAAGTCCGAAGGTTGTGTAGTAATTGTATACGATACGATCTACTGCGACGAGGATAGCATTAAGTATGATTTCTACATAGAGAATACGTTTGGCATGGATGTCAGCTCCATCCGGTTGAATGTAGATCCTGCATTGGACGTAACCCTGAGCCAGACTGTCTTCAATTTTGCTCCAGTGCCGACCTTTGCCACCTTTGGCCCCTTCCACGTGGTTGTTAGCGGACCGGATGCGGTTTTCGGCAATTCGCTTGCCTTCACGATAACGGCGCACAACGCCCCTATTCTGGACACAGTTGAACAGACCTTCTGTTGCACGGACACCGTGGTCATCGAGGTGCCCTTCCCCGACTGTGACCCTTGCGAAGATGTCTCGGTTAGTGCTGTAAAAGTGGAGGGCGACTGTTGCTACAAGATTACCCTGAGCAACAATTTTGCTGCCAATTACTTCAGCGGCATTCGAACCACGATCATCACGCCGGGTGCCACCTTCGGAAGCATTACCGGAGCCTTCCCGCTCGGATGGGTGTACGTGCCCAGTGCCCCGAACAACATCAAATGGAAACGGGTGCCAATAGGAAGCAGCGTGCCTTTAGGCAACGTGCAATTGCCGGTCATTTGTCTCGGGGGAAGTTATCCGGCTACGGTGCAAATAGTCGTCAAATGGCTGGTGCCGGGCTCGGAGGGCGATTCTATCGTATGCTGTGATACGCTGGAATTAATATGCAACCCCACTCTTCCCGACTGCGCAGCACTCTTAAATCCTGAGATCACCTGCGACCCGATGGGACAATACGTGTTCTCGTTCCAGGTGGTCAATAATTCCGGTGTGACCATCGACCAAGTAGCCTTTACCGGCGTCACTCCTGTTGGGGTGAACCTGGCACCAGTATCGGTTACGCTGGCTCAAGGCGACACCTCAGCAGTACTCAGTACAATCATCAGCGGTCCAGGTGCCGTTGCAGGAGCCACCGTATGTTTCGCCCTGACCTTGCACGATTTAGGTCCTGGCGGCTACGACTTTGTCTGTTGCACTACAGATTCCATCTTCTGCTTCACCTTACCCGACTGTTCATCCGATCCTTGCGAGAACGATTTGATCCTGGATGACGCTTTTGAAGCTGTTGGAAGTGGCCCAGTGGTTCTGGATGTTCTGGCCAACGATGACTGCGCGGTGGGTGATTTCCTGATTCCCTCCCTGGTGACCATTCTCATCCCACCGAGCAACGGCACTATCACCAACATCAACCCAAGTACCGGGGCCATCACTTATGTACCTAATCCGGGTTTTGACGGCCAGGATTGCTTTACCTATCAGGTATGCTGCGAGGTGCCGGCTGTTGGCGGATTGGTCTGCTGCCCGGCTCAGGTCTGCTTGAACGTCATCGCCGATCCCATCGTCTGCGACCCATCGGATGCTCCGGACAACTTGCAGAGCACAATTTTACCGACCCAGGTGCTGTTGACCTGGAACGCAGTACCGCTGTCTGTAGCCTGCCAGGTACAAGGCCAGCGTTTGATCCCCCCGGGACCAACCCCGGTGCAGAACATCATCGGGTTTGAGGTTTCCTCTACCACGGTTCCGCTTGCGCTTGCGGGCGCAGGGACGACGTGGCGCTGGCGGGTACGTTGCGCTTGCTCTATTAACCCGCGCATCGTGACTCCTTATTCTGTCTGGGATACCTTCAGTATTCCAATAGCTCGTATGGCGGAGAAACTGCCAGAATTACTGGTTTTCCCGAACCCGGCTACCGATCAGCTTAACCTCGAGTTCCGCGAATTCGGAGAGGCGATGGTTGACGTGCAGATTGTGGATGTCCAGGGTCGCATCCTGATGATGCAATCCGTGGCGATAAGTCTGGAACAGCAGGTGCTTAGTCTGGACATTTCCCGATTACCCGCAGGCATTTACACGGTCAATGCACATTCGACCGACAGCCAACTCGGTACCCGATTTGTGAAAATCGAGTGAGGTAGCAGGGTTTGAAAGTTATAAGCGGTGATGCGAATCAGAGGATTTGCATCACCGCTTTACTTTTTAAATGGATGCTGGCGGTGTGGTCCATGCCTGAGCGGCTTCGTGAGTCTTTCAGGATCAGCCGTTGGCCAGTAGCGCAGGTACTAAAGAACGCCCTTACCTTAACGCCGGTAAGCCAACACCTAACCCCTGATCATGCGGCAATTCGGCATCAGCATTGGCCTGATTTTCATCCTCGCACTTAGCGCATGTAGCGAAAATCCAGTAGAGCCAACTGAGGTGAGCTTAAAGGTGCTCTTTGTCGGCAACAGTTATACCTACTACAATCAAGGCGTAGATTATGTGCTAAAAGAGATGATGCTTGCCGACAATCCCGAGGGCACGTTTGTTACCGATCGTCTTGCTGAAGGGGGATACACCTTGGAGGATCACGCCGCAACATTAGCGCTTGGCAATAAACTCAACGAAGAAGGCTGGGACGTTGTAGTGTTGCAAGAGCAAAGCACCCGTCCGATTACAAACACCGATGTTTTCTATGCAGGAGCCAGGAAAATTGACAGCATGATCAATTTAGCGGATGCAGAGACTTGCTTTTACATGACCTGGGCACGCTCCGATGATCCCGGCATGATGGTGCCCCTGGAAGCAGCGTACGTTGCCATTGCCACAGAATTGTCCTCGCAACTGGCCCCAGTTGGAAAGGCCTGGGAATACACGTTAGCCAATTACCCGACAATTGTCCTTCAGCAGTCAGACAAAAGTCACCCCACCAATGCAGGTACTTATCTGACTGCATGTATATTTTATATTGTTTTGTATGGAGAAAATCCTGTGGGTAACGTGTTTACGTACACCGGAATTACAGACGAGACCAGGCAAAATCTGCAACAGGCAGCCTGGGAGTTTATGTTGGGGTATTGAAGCTTGGTATATGGATTAAAGGCCCGAATTCTCAAGTTTTGACTGCCTATTGTACTTGGGGGCACCTCACTTTTTCATGCAAGTATCTTAGAAATAATTTGAGAATGTTGCAATAAAAGCGTAGTGTTCTCGAAATATTTCTAAGATTGACCGTTTCTGAATACATAAAACAGTTACAATCTTTTGAAGAATACTCCTTCTCACTCGAAGAAGCCATTGACAATTGTTCCAAAGATGCTGTTTCAGTCAAGAGAGAAATAGCAAGATTGACTGCAAAGAAGGAAGTGTTAAACCTCCGAAAAGGGTTTTATCTGATCATTCAACCCAGATACTCTTCTTCACTAAAGTTGCCAGCTCCACTATATGTAGATAAACTATTCAATTATCTGCAACGCGCATACTATTTGGGGCTCTACTCCGCCTCAAAAATGTACGGAGCGAGTCATCAGCAAACTCAACGAGACTATCTCATTATGGAGACTCCCAAACTCAATGACATTGAAAGGATCGGTCTGGGTATTCAGTTCTTCACCACAGCAAAGTGGCCACCCCAAAACATAGTTAGCAAAAAATCAGATGCAGGGATATACAGAATGTCCTCTCCAGCGCTCACCTTTCTTGATCTGATTTATCATCACACAAAAATTGGCGGGCTTAACCGTATGTTAGCCTCTTTGGAAGAGCTAACCGAGGAGCTTACAGAAGCCGATATGACAGAACTCGCATCCTGGTACAATCATAAAAGCACCTTACAAAGAGCTGGATTTGTTCTGGAGGAGTTGATAGGTGGAAATGCCTTCGCAGACATTCTGACGGAAAAACTAAATCAGCTCACATTTTATCCAATTCTGTTGAGCCCCAAAAAAAATAAGAAACCTGGGAGTGTAAATAATCGATGGAAAGTTGATGTAAATCTCAAATTGGAAAGTGACTTATGATTCCCAGGTCGCACATAGCAAAGTGGCAGGAGCATTCTCCTTGGCAGGAGCTTTCTCAGGTTGAACAAGACCTGGTTATTAGTCGTGTGCTTGTTGAAATTTTCTCAGATGACTTTTTAAAAGATAATTTGGCATTCAGAGGTGGAACCGCACTTCATAAACTCTATCTGAGTCCAGCACCGAGGTTTTCAGAAGATATTGATTTGGTGCAAATACGGCCTGGACCGATTAAACCAATAATGGAGCGTCTGGCTGAAGTAATTACTTTTTTTGAAGAGAAAAGAAAAACCTAAAACAGAGGGCATGGAATAAAAGCATTGTAACGATTTGCTACAGAATACGAGGGAATACGTATGCGGTTGAAAATAGAAATCAACTGCAACGAGCATTTTCATGTTTTTGATTGGGTGGATTATCCCTATCAAGTTCACAGTGAATGGTTCGTAGGTCAGTGCAGTATTCGCAAATATGGCATAGATGAATTGCTTGGATCCAAGCTGAGGGCATTGTACCAGCGGAGCAAGGGACGGGATCTCTTTGATCTGGATTATGCCAGAAGAAATTTAGTACAGGAAAGAAACCACCAAGTCAAAAGGAGTTTTAAAGAAATATGGAAGCCAAAGAAACTGACCCACACTTTGCAGGTGATATGGAAGGTTTACTGCGACCAGGTTTCAACTACAATCAGCACGAAGCTTTTGAATGGTTGAAAGCGGCAATTGTAGAACGAATGTAACAACAATAAGCAATAACATATTTTATTGAATTTATAATATATATTTGTATAAAATGTATTAGTCATGTAGCCCAAACTGGCTATGATGTCCCCAAATCCCTGCCTGTGAAGGCCGAAAATTCCGCGCCCGCTTTACCCCCCCCCTTACAACTCCCCTTGCGCCCGCTCGTAATCTTCCGGAATGCCAATATCAATGAAATAACCGTCAAAAATTTCGGCGTGAAAACGGCCGCGCAAGTACTCCGCTTCCAGGATTTCCTGCTCAAATGAAAAACGATCCGGCAGCGATTTTAGCTCAAAGAGCGAGGAGCGCATCAGGTAGACCCCCCCATTAATCAGGCCCGCAGCCATAGGGCGTTTCTCCCGAAAACCGGTGATCACACCGGCATCGTTGACCAGCACGGTGCCGTAGCGGTCAAAGTCGTGCATTTCTTTTAGCGCAATGGTCAACAGGGATTCTGCTGCGGCAAAGCGATTGAACAAACGTTCAAATGCAACGCTAAAGTAGGTGTCGCCGTTGAGCACAAACACGGCCTCGGAGGTGCACAGTCCAACCGCCTGCCGGATGCCACCGCCCGTGCCGAGGGGCTCTTCTTCAACCGAATACACGAGCTCAAGCCCGGCGTATTGGTCGCCAAAATAGTCGCGAATGGCTTCGGCTTTATAGCCCACGGCCAGCACAACACGCTCGATGCCCTGGGTCAGCAATTCATCCAGCACGTAGGCCAAAAAGGGCCGTCCGCGAACGGGCGCCATGGGCTTGGGAAGGTCTGCAACGACGCTGCGCAACCGCGTTCCAAAGCCGCCGGCCAGCACAACCGCTTCACGAGGCATCGGGGCAGCGGCCTTGCTCATGCCTTGCGCTCAAACAGCATCTCTTCCACCAACTGGCAGATGGCATGCCCAAGCAGCATGTGGCATTCCTGAATGCGCGGCGTATCGGTAGACGGAATGTTGATCAGGATGTCGCTGACCTCGCGCATTTTACCGCCGGTTTCTCCAGTCATGCCCACCGTGATGCCCCCCTGGATACGGCACTGCTCAAAGGCTTTGACAATGTTCATGGAGTTGCCAGAGGTGGAAAGGCCGATGAGCACGTCGCCAGTGCGGACTTTGGCTTTGACCAGGCGGCTGTAAATCTGCTCGTAGCTGTAATCATTGGCTACAGCGGTGATGTAGCTGGTGTTGACGTGCAGCGCTTCGGAGAAGAGCGGATCGCGATCAAAGTAAAAACGGCCCGAGAATTCCGCCGCCAGATGCTGGGCGTCGGCGGCACTTCCCCCATTGCCACAAAAGAAAACCTTGCGGTCATGGCGAAAGGTATCCGCGCACAATTGGGCTACGTCAAGAGTCAGGCGAACCATGCCTTCATCGGCAAGCACGCGCTGTTTGGTTTCAATAGAATCGCTTATGATGGAGCGAATCTGGGTTATTTGCTGTTCCATGAGGTTACTCCGAGTTTTCCAAATTCTACGTCGTGGGTTTCGCCGCCAAAGCTTTTGAGCACGTCAATGACGGCATAGCGGCTTACGCCCGGACAGTAGAACATCATGAAGCCGCCGCCACCGGCACCGGAGATCTTTCCCCCGGTGGCTCCTGCGCGCAGCGCTGCTTCGTAAATTTCGTCAATGATGGGGCTGGTAACCCCAGAGGCGGTTTGTTTTTTGAATTTCCACCCGAAATCGAGAATGTCGCCGATGCGATCCAGTTCTCCTTTAAGAATGGCTTCTTTCATCATGTAGGCCTGCTCTTTGAGCTTGTGCATGGCCTCAATACTTTTCTCTTTCTTTTCGCTGACGTTGTTGCTTTGCGCCTGGATGATGGTAGAAGACAAGCGGCTAGTGCCAGTATAATAAAGCAATACGTTGTTGCTCAATTCGTTGAGGTACTTGGAGCGTATGCGCAGCGGGTTGACGATGACTTTGTCATCGGCGAAGAACTCCATGAAGTTGAAGCCGCCGAAAGTGGCCGCATACTGGTCCTGTTTGCCTCCGGCAAAGTTGAGGTCGCGGCGCTCGATGTCGTAGGCTAATTGCGCAATGTCGTACTCGCCAAGCGGCAGACTCATCCACTCGGCAAATGCGCCGACGATGGCCACCACCAGCGTGGAGCTGGAGCCAAGGCCGCTGCCCGCCGGGGCGTCCACGTACGTGTTGAGCTCAAAGCTCATTGGCGCGTTGTGGTTAAAGTCCCTGACGATGCGATTGTAAACGCCTTTAAGCAGGTCCAGTTCGCCGTTGATGGGCAGGCGGGCCTGCATGTCCATCTGGATGCGCTCGCGGCGATCCATGGCATTCATTACGATTTTGCCGTCGCTGCGGGGAACGATGGTGGCGTAGGCGTACATATCGATGGTGGCGTTCAAAATCGCGCCGCCGTGCAGGTCAGAATAGGGGCTCACATCGGTGCCTCCTCCGGCCAGGCCGATGCGCAAGGGTGCTTTGCTGCGGTAGATCATGCGGTTCGGTCAGTTTGAGGGGCCTTTTTAGCGGCCAGCGTGCAAAATACGATAGTTTTGGTGGGTTGCACCGGTCAGTGGGTGTTGGGTTGCGCCGCTCAGTAGGGGCTGGGATGCCCCGCTCAGAGCTTAGTGCGCCAGTAGGCGATCATGTCTTTAACGGTCTGGTCAAGCGTGTACTCCTGCACCCAACCGGTGTCGGCTTTCAGGCGGCTGGAATCGCCAAAAATGATGGGCTCATCCGTGGGGCGCAGGAACTTGGGGTTGACCCGTGTTTCCAGCTTGCGGCCAATTTCGGCTTCGATCATCGGGACCAGGTCCGCAATGCGGTACACGTGCTCGCCACTGATGTTGTACACTTCGCCCCAACGGCCTTTTTCTGAAAGTAAAATCAACGCGGTGACCAGGTCGCGCACGTCCGTGATGGCTCGGCGGGTCTCGAGGTTGCCCACTTCCAGAGCTTCGCCCCTGCCCTTCTCCAACATAACGGCGCGCATGGTAAAGTCAGCCGTAACATCGTTAACCTTACGGGGGCCGGTGGTGTTGAAAATCCGGGCGCGGATGCAGCGGATTCCGTCCGATTGCCAATACTGAAAACTCAAAAGGTCCTGGGCCACTTTGCTGACCCCGTAAGGGTGCAGGGGAAGTAGGGTCGTGTCTTCTACAACAGGCGTGTTTTCTGGGGTCAGTGACGCGCCATACTCCGCGCTGGAGCAAGCTACCACCACTACAGGATTGTAGCCGGGGTCGTTGCGGCGCACCATTTTGATGGCCTCAAAAACGTTGATGGTGCCAGTGGCATTGATTTCCATCGTCTCCTGGGGGCGCTCCCAGCTCACCGTGGGGTAGCTCTGCGCGGCCAGGTGAAAAATGCGGTTGGGTTTGTGCGCGTCAATGATTTCGCTCACCCGGCCCAGGTAGCGGACATCGCACTCCTTCAGAACCACTTTGCCCCGGATGTCGTTGAGGTCAATCGTGGGCTTGTAGTAAGTGCCGACTACTTCAGCACCCTTGCCCTGATCAACAAAACGATCAATCATGTGCGAGCCGACCATGCCGCCCGCCCCGGTAATAAGAATACTCATGTTATGGAGTTATGCACAATATTTATTATGTTATCTAGAGCACCGAATCCAAAATGCGGAAGAGGGCTGCCCAGGTGAACTTTTCTCTGGCTACTACCCGCGCGGTGTAGCTGATTTTCTGCCAGGCTTTTTCGTCGGTGAGCAACACAGTAATGTAATCGCAGAACCCGTCAATGTCATCGGCGATGTAGCAGGCCTGGCCGTCGGTAAGCCCCAGCCCTTCTGTGCCGATGTTGGTGCTGACCACAGGAATGCCCCGGCACAAACCGTTGATGGTCTTGACTTTGATGCCGCTGCCAAAGCGAAGCGGAATCACATTGACTTTGCACTTGGGAAAGTAGTCTTCCAGGTCGTCCACAAATCCGGTGGTGATGACACCGGGATAATCGCGGGAGAGGGCGGTTACCCGCTCATCAGGATCTTTGCCGATAATGTAGAGTTTCAGATCGGGATGACGGGCGCGAAGTTTGTGCCAACCTTCTTTTACAAACCAAACCAGACCGTCAATGTTGGGCTCCCAGGTGAGCGTGCCAACATAGATTAAGTTATTGTCCAGCGACTCAAACGACGGCACCGGAAAATCTATTTGGTTGTCGTCGCCCAGGTGCAGCCACTCCACATACTTTGCGTTGCGCCTGGCCTCGTTGGGCTCCAGATTGCGGTTGTCGTTTTCCGCTCCGAGCACCACGTGCGCGTCCGCGCAAAAGCGGCGCTCTGCTGCTTTAATGCGGCGGGCTTCCTGGCGCACGGCCAGTTTTTTGACCAGGTTGGGCTCAATGTCGGCGTAGCGCTCCCACATGATGTGTTCCGCATTGTGTACGCGAAGAATTCGCTTGCCTTTGAAAGAAGCCGGGATGTATTGATACGCCTCGTAGTGGTCTACCAAAATGATATCGAATTCACCAGCGATGGAGGCAATCTTGTCTGCAAAAGTTTGAGAATAGCTACGGAACATATTCAAGGTTTGTCCCTTGACATAGCTGCGGATAAGGTTTGCCGGCGTGCGGGGCACGTCCAGCTTTTCGAAATAAAAATTCTTTACCCCGCTGGCTTTCAGAAAATCTTTTTCGTATTTCTCTGATCCCCATTTAAGGAAAGTGGCAAAAAACAGGTCGTGCTTTTCGTTTAAGTATTTGGCCAGCCGAAAAGTGTTAAACAAGCTCGCCCCGTGATTAGTGGGGTAAGGCAGGTGAATGGTGAGCAGGAGGATCTTTTTGCGCTGGGCCATGGGTCAGCCGACCATGCGGCGTTTGATGGTATCGACAATATTTTTCATCCGGCCCAGGTTAACCAGAATGGCCAGAGCAATTTTGAAGGGGAAGGAAACGTAGTATCCGACAACCGCTGCGGGATTAGGGCTGACGGCCACGCGCGGGTATTCCATGGGGTCCATGTACTTGCCCGTGATGCGCTGGCAAAACCAGACTTCGGCATCGTTCAGGCCCCCTTTGCGCCAGTTGCCCGCCCGCTCTTTTTTGATGCCGGTTTGCGTGGGGTCGTCCACTTCGTTTGACGAGCCCAAATGCGGCACGTCAAGCATGTGCGGATGAAAATCCACGCCAAAAAAGCCACAAATAGTTCGAATGGTGGCTTCGCTGTTCTCGATAATGTCCTCAAAATGCACCGTCATCACTTGTGGATGCTGCAAAAATTTCAGCGATGCGCCGATGGACGAATTCCACAAACGCGAAATGGTGATGGGGTGATAATTAATGCGAAGGCGCGTGGCTTCGCGCCACGTGATGAAGTGCGCGCCCATTTTGCGGCGCTTCCACTTGCGTTTCTGCGACAACAACACACCGCGCGGATCGCGGACCATGTTGAGGATGCGCGCATGGGGATAGAGCTCCAAAATCTCGCGGATGTAGAAAACGTTTTGCGGCGTTTTCTCGCAAGGGATGAGCTTGCCGGCCAGTCTGGTATCTAAAAAAGCTACTGCGCGAAAAATATCCTGGCCGTAGAGCGGCTTGCCCTGAGCGGAGGTCCACTCCTCGGCGATCAGCGCATTGGCTTCGCGCTGGTATTTGCCCGGCTGGTAGCGCGTCAGGTAGCCCTCGCGCGAGACGTGCAGGAGCCGGTCGGCCAGTTTTTCAGCGGCTTCGCGCGGCAAAGCTTTATCCTTGTCTGCCGGCGACCAAAGCTGTTCAAAGAAATGCAGTTCGCTCAGTGCGTGCAGTTGGGGGTGGTTGTTGATGATGCGCATCATCATGGTGGTGCCGCTGCGCGAGTTGCCCACAATGAAGGTCATGCGGTCCGGGTGCCCCGGGGGGGGGAGGGCATTGCCGGTCAGCTGGCTTGATGCCGGATTAGTTGCCTTTCGCGGCTCGCCTGCTCGGGTGTCGGGGGTGGGGGGCATGGTTGTACGCGTCAGAGGTTCACGGCCTCTCCTCCAAGCGAAATGGATCGTTCACAGGCTTCCAAAATGCGGACCACATCAACACCATCGGCACCGCTGGTTAACGGCTGGCGCTTCTCGCTGATTGACGAGGCGAATTCTTCGAGCATCAGCGCAAGCGCTTCGGTTTGTTCCACTTGGGCCACTTCATACTCGCCATTGCGGTACTGGTATGCAGGATGCTTGCCAGGCTCGGCGGTAACGCTAAAGCCCTTGTCGTAAATTTTAACGCGCTCGGCAGCGTTGTTGTCGTCCCACACCACCATCTTCTGGTCACCGCCAATTACGGTCTGGCGCTCTTTAATGGGAGAAAGCCAACTGATGTGGAAGTGGGCGATGGTGCTGTCACCAAAGTCTACGTGCACGTAGGCCACATCGGCGAACCCACGGCCCACATGGTCTGCGCCCATAGCGCGAACCGACATAGCGCGTTTGCCAATGACGTGGTTCATGATGGAGAAATCGTGCGGGGCAAGATCCCAGATCACATTGCAATCGCGTTGAAACAAGCCCAGATTGGTCCGCGCCGAATCATAGAAATAGATATTGCCCAGCGCTCCGTCTTGCGTCAATTGCTTGATGCGGCGCACGGCACCCGTGTAAAGAAAGGTATGGTCCACCATGGTGATGACCCCTTTCTTTTCTGCGGCCTCTAGCACTTCCAGGCCTTGTGCCACCGTGCTGGTAAACGGCTTCTCCAACACCACGTGCTTGCCGGCTGCGATAGCCTTCATGGCCATCGGATGGTGTAAGTCAACTGGCAAGACTACCACTACGCCGTCGATGCTGTCGTCGGCCAGAAGTTTGTCTACCGAGTTGGTGATTTCTACCTCTGGATGCTTGGCTTTGATTTTGGCCAGTTGGCTTTCGTCAATGTCGCAGGCCACCACGCGGTTAATGCTGCTGACAGACAAGGCGTTTCTCACGATGTTCGGTCCCCAGTATCCCAGGCCAATGATCCCTAAGTTCATGCTTAACAATAGTTGATTCCTGCGCGCAGGACTAAAAAAAAGCAGGGCGGCACCGGCCGCCCTGAAGTCTTTTCGGAATTAGGCGCCAAAGTGGCCTCGAACCGTTTTGACCACATGCTCCATTTGGGCTTCGGTCATTTCCGGGAACATCGGCAGGGAGAGACAATTTGCTCCCAATTGCTCTGAAACCGGGAACTGGCCTTTTTTGTAGCCCAAATGCGCAAAGCACTCCTGCAGGTGGTTGGGAATCGGGTAGTGTAACCCATTGCCAACGCCGTGCTCGGTCAGGTAAGTGCTCATGGCATCGCGCTTGGGCGTCTGCACCACGTAGAGGTGATACACATGCTTGGCGTAAGGCATGGGCGTGGGAAGGGTGAGTTCCGCTATGCCGCTGAGGTGCGCGTCATAATAGGCGGCCACTTTGCGGCGAGCTTCCGTCCAACCGGCGATGTATTTCATCTTAATCAACAGCACAGCGCCCATCAGCCCTTCCAGGCGATAGTTATGGCCGTAGACTTTGTGGTAGTACTTCTTTTCCTGCCCCTGGTTGCGGAACATGTCCACAAAACGGCCGAGGTCTTCGTTGTTGGTGGTTATGGCGCCCCCTTCGCCCCAGGCGCCCAGGTTTTTGCCGGGGTAGAAGCTGAACGAAGCGATGTCGCCAATTCCCCCGACCTTTTTGCCTTTGTATTCAGCCAGATGGCTTTGTGCGCAGTCTTCAATCAGGCCCAGTCCATGCTTCTTGCAAATGGCCAGGATAGGATCCATGTCGGCGGGCTGCCCGTAGAGGTGAACCACCGCGATGGCCTTGGTGCGAGGGGTGATGGCTGCTTCAATGGCGGCGGGATCAATGTTGTAGCTGTCCGGCTCGCAATCGACAAACACAGGAGTGGCGTTGACTAGGGTAGCGCCCCAGGCGGTGGCAATAAAAGTATTGGCCGGAACGATGAGTTCGTCGCCGGGGCCAATGTTCAACGCGAGGCTGGCCAGGTGGTTGCCGTCGGTACCCGTGCTGACGCCATAGCAATGTTTGACGTCATGGGCTTCCGCAAAGGCTTTCTCAAATGCGGCTACTTTGGGGCCCAGCACATAGGCAGTATTTTCCAATACTTCCTGCCAGGAGGCCATTACTTCATCTTTGATGGAGTTGGCGTTAGCTTTTAGGTCTAGAAAGGGAACGTTCATGGAGGAGGTTTTACGGACAAAGTCTTGCCTTTGATGCAAGCAGCCGCAAAAGTCCGGCTAATTTTGTGAAAAAGAAAGCAAAAACCGGGTTATTGTTGGATGTTAATTTCTATTAACATGCTCATACATAAGCACTTAGGCCGATGTCAAAGCATTGACGTGCATTGTGGACGCACAAATTCGGATAGTGTAAAAAATACACCTACTTAGGCATACCGAAAAAGACAGTTGACGAGTATCTTTAATGCTCGGTTGAGAACCGATTCAGAATGTCTTGAAATCACTTAAACCCCATAGTGCATGAAAACCAGAATTACGCTTGCTTTTGCTCTTTTCCTGATGGCTGCGACCGTTTTTGGTCAGGCACCAAATTTCAGAGTTACTTTTGATGCCAACTTGGCCGGAGCCGCTTGCCAGCCGCTTGGTGCCGCCAAGATGTACATGCACTCCGGTGCCGGAACCTCGAGTGAAACCGCCATTTTCGAAGTGGTGGTGGGCAACTGGGCCTTAGACGATGGCGTGGGCCAAATGACCAGCACCGGTACCGACACCTGGGAAATTGAAATCAACTTGTACGACTACTACGGCGTGGTAGAAGCCACTGATACAATCTTTGGCCTCGGCATGGTGTTCCGCAATGAAGACGGTACACTCGAAGGCAAAGACGACAACTGTGGTGACGTTACTGTCCGCGGTGTCGAAAACGGTCCACTCCGCGTGGAGAACTTAGACGGTACCCCATTTGCAGGGGTAACGGCTGAATTCATTCTCGTTGGCATTAACGATGCCCCAATCGGCGTTAGCAACATCAACATCAGCCCCAACCCGGCTGTTGACGCTGCTGTCTTCACCTTCAACACGGTTGCTAACAGCAACTACGACCTGATCATCACTAACGCCATGGGCCAACAAGTAGCTACCCAGCGCGTGTTGGGCACCCAGGCCATCATTGAGCGCGCCGGTCTTCCCGCCGGTCTCTACTTCGCCACCTTGGTGGACGAAAAAGGTGCCCGCACAACCCAGCGCTTCCTGTTTAACTAAGCCGCAAAACGTTTCGAAAAAAAAGGGCTGCCTTCACGGGCAGCCCTTTTTTTTGTTAACTTTATCTATAATCATCAAGGTCATGTATCTTTTACGTTCAGCCCGGTCTATGTTCCTTTGTTCACTCGCCTGGTTGAAACCTTCAGTAATCAGCATCATAGCTGTGATAAGCTTAATTCCCCAGTAGACGAGAGCGCAATTTCAAATAGTATGGTCCATCATCGACGAAAACATGCCGGTTCCGCTGTCGGACAATGCAGTTTGTTCGTACATAAATCATAGCAATTCTAATTCTCACGATATTGATGCCTACTCTTTTGGAGGGAGGGACAGCACGCTGACCTGGTCAGGAGCAAGTAGAATGGCTTTTTGTTTCAAGATCAATGCTTCTGCACCAGTTGGCGAATGGCAGATACTCCCGTTGATTCCGGATACCATAGGCAAAGTTGGTATGGCTGCCAGTACGATAAAAGATAAAATTTATGTTATTGGAGGTGCCTATCTGCTCCCCGACGGAAGAAAAGTAAGTTCAAACCGGGTGCACGTTTTTGATCCAATTAATAACCTATGGTTGGAAGATGCGGCCCCAATTCCGATACCAGTACACGATCATGCTCAAATCGTCTACGACTCATCCTTAATTTATGTCGTCTCTGGCATGCAAGATTCCGTTCTTACGAATGCTGTCCAAGTTTTTAATCCGGAGTTAAACGTTTGGAGGGCTGGCACCTTTCTACCAAACAATGCACAGTTCAAAGCCTTCGGAGCAAGCGGAGCCATTGGTCCATGGGATGATATGATGGTGATTTCCGGTGGTGCCGGGCAGGGGCCGGACTATGCAATAGCCCCTTATGTACGTACAGGCTCCATTAGTGCCTCTGACCCAACGAGCATTAGTTGGAACGTTTATCCAGACCCTCTTGCCGCTTATTTTAAAGGGGTATCGGACAGTCATTTCCGCACAGATTTAGACAGCCATACCGGCGATCTCCAGCCGAATTGGTTTTTAACTCGGATGATGGGAGGAAGCAGCAAGGCGCATAACCTCCAAGGCTTGGCTTTGGATTCGAGTGGACCAGTTGAGGTGTTCAATTTAGATATTAATGCATGTTTTTTATACCCATCTGGCACGGTTTGCTGGAAGAACTATGGGATTGACCACTACAATACCCCTGCTGATGAGTTCTTCGTAACCGACCTCCGAGGGGTAGCCATTGATGTAAAAACAGACCCTTACCTCGGATTGAATGATTACCCGGGAAGGTATGTAATCATTGGGGGAATGGGACCAGACAGGAAGCCAACGGGCAAGGTTTTGTCCGTCTATCACCAATACTTTGGGTTAGACGCCCCAGCGGTAGGGGGCTTGGAAGTGTATCCGACTTTAACATCCGGATCAGTGCAGGTTCAAATCAAAGCTCCCAATGCATCCGGTGATTGGGACTATTCCTTAGCCAACATCGATGGTAAAACAATCCGGGCAGGAAGCCTATCTCCCCCCGCCGCTTTGGATTTCAATGACTGTCCCAATGGAATGTATTTCCTGACGCTTCAAAAAGATAACAAACGCGTCGGAACCAAAATTATGATCGCCCGGTAAACCAACCCGGAATCAGCGGAAACGAGCGTTGCACAAAGCACCTTTTTCAAGGCAACCCCGCCAAGCCTTTGCTTAACTCCAGCACATCTGACCAACTGCCGTATTGCGGTAGTAGGCGGTAATCGTTCAGGGCGCGAATGCGGCAGAAATACACTTTTCCCCGGCTCCATTCGGGCAGTTGAAAAGAAGTCTTGCGGCCAAGAATTTGGCGATTGGAATGGCTGAAATCCGGGTATTCAGACCACTCTAACTCATAGCCTTCCGCACCGGGAACCAAATCCCAGAAGAGGTAGCCTGGATGAGCCGGAACGAGGTTTTCTGCCGGAGCTGACGCCCAGGAGGTTTTGGCCAGGTCAGCCAGCATCATCGGGTACCAGAGCGTGTCTAGCATGCGGGAGTACTGAATCTGGTCCATCAGTTGCTTGGCCAGCGGAAGCAGGTCGGTTCCGTAAGTATTACTCAGCAAAATGATAGCGTTGCTGCTGTCCGGCGACATGTACAACATGCTGCGGGCGCCCACTTGATTGCCGAATTGGCTGCCATAAACCAGCCCGTTTCTTTTGTTTAGGAACACCCCCATTCCATAATAAGTAGGCTTGCCGTTAATGCGCCGCATGGTGAACATGCGGTTGAGGTTTTCGGCATTGAGGTACGTTCCGTTGAAGAGGGCCTGGGCAAAGCCAGCGGCATCCAGCACGGTGCCGGTGTAGCCCCCACCCCCCAGCTTCCATGAAATATCGGCGTAGTCATAGGTGCTACCGGTGT
>Ga0105049_10001242_pt1 | contig 30017 bp, 29 predicted proteins | sample MAT06_FD_78087 | JGI IMG/M metagenome (GOLD analysis project Ga0105049, IMG submission 78087) | Freshwater microbial communities from Lake Fryxell liftoff mats and glacier meltwater in Antarctica - MAT-06 | ecosystem: Environmental > Aquatic > Freshwater > Ice > Liftoff microbial mat | place... | reverse complement strand
TTCGTCGCTGCTCTCCACGAGCATCTCACTATCCACCATAGGCTCTTCCAACCCAAACGCACTGCGGTGCCATTTCGTGTCTCGATCTACGAGAACATGGGCAAGTTCAGATGTGCCTTGGCGTATCACGGGTACGTATACTTCTTTGCCGATTCCCCAGGCATAGTCAAAGAAATGGTTCGATTCCACTTCTGTACCAAACGATCGATAAAGGTGAACACGACGTGCCAATTGAAAAGGGCGGAGTTTATGAGCACGTTCGAAAATGATCATGTTCCATAGTGAGCGGTCGTCGTCCAAGAGGTCTTGTCGACGTTGCAATACACTCGCTCGCAATTCTTGTTTGTTCTCAGTCATGTAGATATCCTACGGGCAATCCAAAGATCCGGTACAACAATGCCAACGAAGAGCACCGATGCACCAATCGCCTCGCGCACCGTCCACTCTTCTTGCAAGACCATGTAGGCAATGACGGCGGCCGCCAACGGTTCTACGGCATAGATCAATCCGGCACGAACGGGATGTGTGTACTGCTGAAATCGAGTCTGTATCCAGGTGGTGACCACTGAAGCAAGAATGCCGCAATACAAAACGGCCCACATCAATTGCATCGATGGATTGAATTGCAAGGCGGTGGGTCCGGAGAAGGGCAAGGCAACAATGGCAAGAACGATTGTCACAAAAAACTGCAGGATCACAAGGGTGTTTTGCTTCTGTGGTTCAGAACGAACGGCGCGTGTCCATACATCGATATAGGTGAGATAAACAGACCATATCATGGCACTGATCAAGGTGAGAATGTCTCCAGCGTTCACGCCCGACGTTTCGGGTGCTGTGAATACCCACAATCCGATGAAGACGATCACCACGCTCAACCACTGATGACCCCGTACCGCAGATCCTTCGACGATGCGATACACGAACGGAACGAACACCACCATGGTTCCCGTAATGAAGGCAGATGCAGAGGCCGATGTAGATGTTAGTCCAACTGTTTGCAGCAAAAAACCACTGCCGAACAGCAGACCAAGAACGACGCCACGTCTCACCAATGTACGATCCCATCCACGCAGTGCCTGTGGCCACAGTAGGCATGCGATTGCAAAGGCCAGTGTAAAGCGTAGCACAACGAAGAGCGCCGGCGACGTGGTAGTCATGGCCTCTTTCACCAACACAAACGTTCCACCCCACAAGCAGGTGATCAACAACAACAACATTTCTGCTGTGCGTCGTGGAACAACCGTCACACCAACACCGCAACGTATCCGTAAAAGCGAACGGCCGCCTGCATGCCGGCGTAGAAATTCCCCAAGTCGAAATGCTCATCGGGTGAGTGCGCATTCTCGTTATTCAAACCAAATCCCATGAGGACTGTTGGCGACTTGAGCACTGTGTCGAACAACAAGACCACGGGTATTGATCCACCTTCACGTGCAAACCGACATTTCTCATTGAACGTTTCTTCGAGTGCTCGGACGGCAGCATTCATCGCAGGCGTTGCGCGAGGAACAATCACGGGGTCTGCACCATGTAGGTCTGTGACTGTTACCGTAACACCTACAGGAGCAATGCGATGAATGTGCGCTGTGATCTTTGTTGTGATGTCTTCATACGACTGATGTGGCACGAGCCGCATGCTCACCTTTGCCATAGCACGAGCAGGCAGCACCGTCTTTGCCCCTTCTCCCGTGAACCCTCCCACCATCCCATTCACATCAAGCGTGGGTCGTGCGCCAAGTCGTTCGATAGTTGAGTAGTCTTCTTCGCCAAACAGTTCAGCAACCTGCACATCATCTTTGAGGCGCTCGTCGCTATAGCCTAGTGAGGCAAGACTTGCGCGTTCGTCTGCGTCGATCGGAAGTACGTTGTCGTAGAAGCCTTCGATTTGAATATGACCGTGCGCATCTTTGAGCGACGCAAGTATGGTTGCCAATGCATTCAATGGATTCTGTACAGCGCCTCCATACGAGCCACTATGCAGGTCGCGATTCGGTCCTTGCACGTCGATCTGTACGTAACAGAGTCCGCGCAGACCGTAGACGAGCGACGGAATTCCGGGGGCGAACATCGACGTGTCGCTCACAACAATGCAATCGCACGAAAGCATCTCGGAATACATTTTCACAAATGGTGCAAGGTTCGGACTACCGATTTCCTCCTCGCCTTCGATGATCATCTTTATGTTCACGGGAAGTGTGCCATCAACGGCAAGCATAGCCTCGATTGCTTTGATGTGCAGAAATACTTGGCCCTTGTCGTCTGTTGCGCCACGTGCATAGATCTTGTTGTTGCGAATGGTAGGGCTGAAGGGCGGCGTGGACCAAAGGTCGATCGGGTCGACTGGTTGCACATCGTAGTGCCCGTAGAACAACACGGTCGGCTTGTCCGCACCCGCTCGTAGGTCCTCTGCATACACGATCGGATGTCCGGGTGTGTCGTACACGCGAACGGTGGGCAACCCAATGCTTCGGAGGTGGGATTCGAGCCACGAAGCGCATGTGCGAACATCAGCGGCACGTTCAGGATCGGTGCTCACGCTGGCAATAGAGAGAAGTTCATGAAGCTCGTCGAGCTGTTGCTCCCGATGGGAGTCGAGGTAGGATTGCACGTCTTTCATGCTTCAAAGATACCACGGAAGGAATCAGAACTTGGACAGTGACGTAGGATATGCGATGTTTGGCTGTTCGTTGATTCACCGTTGGGGGCTCTTTATGGATCTGTCTCTTCCCGCAATCATTGGTCACGTTGGCTATCTCGTGTTGATCATTGCCTCGCTCGTACGCCTGATCCTTCCGCTTCGCGTGCTGGCGATTGGTTCCGGACTCTTCGCGATGGCGTCTAGTTTGATGTACGGGACGCAAGATTGGCCATGGGAATTTGTGTTTGCAAGCGTGAACATTTATCAGACCGTGGTGATCTTACGAGAGCGGACCATGGCGCGCCTTACGCCGGAGGAGGAGACGCTACGGCAGAAAATGTTCGGTCAGCTGTCGATCGTAGACTTTCATCGGATGATCCGGACGGGAAGTTGGGTAACCGTCGAAGCCGGAGAAGAGGTTACCAAACAGGGGCATCAGGTGGTTCGAATCGTACTTCTTACAGACGGAGCTGCCTCTGTAACGATCGACACTGAGGTTGTAGCTTACTTGAAGCAAGGTGACTTTATAGGCGAGATGGCCTTTGTTTCCGGTAACCCTGCTTCGGCTACGGTCGAGACGATCACACCATCGCGGTACTTAATGTGGAGGTCCGCAGACCTCAAGGCACTACTTTCGAGACACCCCGACATCCAATCGGCGCTTCAATCGGTGTTCAACCGGAACCTTATCGACAAGCTCTCGCGCGATAGCACGCAGGAAAATGCCGAACAGTTCTAAAACGATTATTTGTGTACATTTACCGAATATTCTGGACCTCCATAGATGGCAATGACCGAATCGCCGGTAGTCAAGCCGCTCTCTCTTTCGAATGAGGGCGATCTTGAGATTGTTTTTATAGGAACAGGCAACGCTTTCGCTAAACGCTTGTTTCAGACTAACTTCCTTCTGATAAAGGGAGATACGCATGTTCTCGTGGATTTCGGGATGACCGGTCCGCAGGCGCTTCGTGAAGTTGCGGGCCTTGAGTGCACAGACATTCGCACCATCCTCCCTACGCACAGTCATGCAGATCATATTGGCGGCGTCGAATACCTGACGCTGATCAATCGCTATGTTGCGGTTGCCACATTAGGACGTGCAAAGCTGAACATGATCATCCACGATGAGTATCGCCCGGTGTTATGGGAGATGTCGCTCCGTGGAGGGTTGGAGTTCAACGAGGAAAGTCATGACGGTCAGCGATTGGACTTTGCCGACCTCTACAACGAACACTCCCTTGAAGTTCTCAGCAACGGTCCACGTCGGATCCTGCGCACGAACTTTGGTGGCATTAACATCGAGCTCTTCCACACCAATCACATTCCTGGTGAAGCCACAACCCCTGCGGATGCCTTCATCACGTATGGTTTGATGGTGGACGATCGGGTTTTCATTTCCGGCGATACGAAGTTCGACCGTGAATTGATAGATCTGTATGCAGACCGGTCAGAGGTGATGTTCCACGATGCAGCTTTCAGCTACAACCCCGTGCACGCTTCAACTCCGGAGCTCCGTACGCTTCCGGAGCACATTCGGAAGAAGATGTACTTGATGCACTACCCGGACTCTTATGAGAGCCACGATGTGTCTGACTTTGCCGGCTATGCACAGCAGGGCGTGCGGTACCGATTCCCCTAAGTGTTGAGTTCCTGAAGAGATCGGAGATATACCTCTTCGTACATTGGTACGATAAGGTCGATATCGTAATGCTGCACAGCTCGTTTGCGAGCATTGGCGCGAAACGCCGCTAGTTTCTTTGGAGTGGTGAACAACTCCACACAGTAACGCGCCATGCGTTGTACATCGCCAAGCTCTGCGATGTATCCACATTCGCCGTGTCCGACCACTTCTGGTACACCGCCGATATTGGTAGCGATCACCGGAACCTCACAGCTCATAGCCTCGAGTGCCGACAAGCCGAACGATTCACTTTGGCTAGGCAGGAGGAAGATATCTGCAATGGAGAGGATCTCCGGAAGTGCCGACTGTTTCCCGAGGAACTTCACGTGGTCCCACAGTCCGAGCTCGCGTACGAGTCGTTCGGCGTCTGATCTCTCTGGCCCATCACCCACGAAGACAAGCTTTGCAGGAACGGTCTTGCGCACTTCTTCAAGGATGCGGACGCAATCTTGGACACGTTTTACTGGACGAAAATTCGAAACGTGCATCAGAACGAATTCATCATTGATGTTCAGTTGCTTCTGCAACTGCGTGCATTCAACACGTTTGTATAGCTTGGTGTCTACGAAGTTTGGAATTACGGTGATGGGTGTTTCGGCATTGAAGTTCTGCCTCGTCTTCTCTTGTAGAAAACCGGAAACCGCCGTCACCACGTCCGAACGTTCCAAAGCGAACTTGATAATCGGATGAAAATTTGGTTCTAGTCCAACAAGTGTAATGTCTGTTCCATGCAGTGTTGTAATGAGCGACAATGGATTCGATCCTTGCATGATCTCTTTGGCGAGATATCCACTTACAGCATGCGGAATAGCATAGTGCACATGAAGGACCTCGAGATTTTCATATTTTGCCACGTCGATGATCTTTCCAGCAAGCGATAGCGTGTACTGGTTGAATTCGAACAGCGGATACGCTGGGGTCTCTACTTCGTGATAGAAGATGTTGTCCTGATACCGATCCAATCGCATTGGGAGTGCGTAGGAGATAAAGTGGACACTATGCCCTTTTCGCGCTAGAGCCTGACCCAGTTCCGTAGCCAATACACCGCTTCCACCATAGGTGGGATAGCAAACCATTCCAATTCTCATGCCGCTCCTTATGCTCGTTCTCCATGACAACTGATAGTACAGCCTCGCCGGATGCGTACTGGACCATCGTTGGAGAGACCAGAACCGAAATTACCATCAAAAAGTCAGTTTTTATTGGCTGTCTCTTTCACGTCTCTGCAAAAGCTGATGCGCTGGCGCATATTGCCTCGTTACGCGCAGAGCACTATGACGCGGCTCATCACTGTTACGCGTATCGATTGGGTCACGACGGACAAGATTTTCGAACAGCTGATGACGGTGAGCCTTCTGGAACGGCAGGCAAGCCGATTCTCTTTTGCCTACAAAAGGCACACGTGAGTGACGTACTCTGTGTTGTTGTGCGTTTCTTTGGTGGCGTGAAGCTCGGCACGGGTGGCTTGGCACGAGCGTATGCAGAGGCGGCGCAACTTGCACTCGAGGGTAGCGAACGCAGACTCATCCAGCGTATGCGAAAGATCTCTGTGTTCTGTACGTACGACGATGTTTCTCGTATGACAACACTCTTAGAAGAAGTTGGTGCGATCTACACCCCCATTTATTCTGATGCTGTGATCTTCGAGGCAGACGCACCGTTGACTACGGTTGATATGCTGGTTGCTCAGATCTCTGAACGAACGAATGGCCGTGCCGGATATACCTTCCCGCCAACAGAAGAGTGAGAGTACTTTAGAAGTCCATTCCAAGGGAATACAAGTAGTACGGCTCCGACATTCCACCCCATGGTTGGTGGCGCCATGCAACATCGAATCTAAAGGGCAATCCCAACAACACAGAGCGGATGCCTACACCCGTACTATACAACCATTTGTCGGTAAACACCGTTCTGACGGTTGGTGTGCTCGGTCTGTTCAAATCACCGGTAGCTCTACCAATATCGAAGAATATCTGACCTTGAAGACCTTGGAACAATGCGGGCAGAGGGCCTGCTTGAATCGCAAACAAGAGTGGGAATCGAAACTCCACATTGGCTTGCGCAAAACGCGAACCCGACTGTTCATTGATCGCATATCCGCGAAGTGGCCACACTGGACGTGTGAAGGCAAAATCTTCCGGTTCCACGAATGGCCAACCATTAGCACTAAACGAACGATTGAACCAATTGTCTACACCTCCAATGAAGAACTTCTGAGGATCAGGTCCGGTGCTATATCCTCCGGAACCGCGAAGTGCGATCGTGTAGTTGTTGCCAAGGCCGATGTAATGCCGAATGTCGGTGCGAAGAGTAACGAAGCCAAGTCCACTCGACGACGAAAGCTTGGGTGAAGCTTCCACGGTCGTGTTCCACCGCGTTCCATCGCTCGGCGCCCAGAGGCCGTTCAGCGTATTGTCGTACACGTAGGCCAACGTTGGCACGACAACAAACCGCGACAAGCTTGGATCTTGTGGGACGTCAAGGTTTTCCCGCGACATGGCAATTCCACTCAAACCAACATCGAAGCGCGAGTATCTGCTGAATGGATACGATGCTGTTCCCGTTGCACCATAGTTACGCATTCGGTATAGAAACGTCGATTGTCCGCTCGATATGTATGAGTATCCGGCATTGTGAAACCCAGCAATGCTATAGTCTACGATTTTTGGAAGGTAGCTGTACTGGACAAACAGGTTGCTATTAGAGAGGTCCAGAAATAGATTGGCGGCAACATAAATGGAATGATCCCCCAACATATCGGAGAACAACATTTGGATCACGCCTTGTGCACCAAACCAATTGCTGTATCCCGCCGAGCCTGTGATCACGTCCGGAGTGAACGTCACACGGTAGTCCTTTGCCGTGCTTGTCGTGGTAGTAGTTGTATTCTTCGACGGACCCGTTTCACTCGCCTTGACGTTCTCTTTCGGTTTCACCATAGACTGGCGTGAGAAATCGATATCGTATTCGCCAAAACTTTCCACAGAATCCTTGCGTGTGGCATCCTTCGTTGTTATGATACTAGCCAACGACGCTCGCTCGTCCAACTCTTGTTTGCGAAACTTCGTCATCGGCAGGGTATCCCGCTCCTTTTGTTCGAACGGAAATTTCAACAAGAAGATGTCGTAGCCAACCCGATTCTGCGAAGCAAAAGCAAGCTTCGTTCCATCCTTCGACAAACTAATCTGACTGATCTCCTGCAGCGAATTTGTTCGGGCGCGTCGTTCGTTCGTCGCGATATTCAATTCCCATAGGTTGCCAATGCCGTTGTAGTCTGCAACATAGAGGATTGTTTTATGATCAGGAGCCACAGCAATCGAGTATTTCCCTATCGAGGGCTCGTTGGTGATACGTTCGATCACTTGCGTGTTCACATTCACACGATAGATATCTCGTTGAGATACGTCGTGCTCCCACATCGAGAAATTCTCGGTAGTCTGGTCACCACTCGTGTAAGAAGCACGGTCTGAAATGAAATACAGCCAATCGCCGTCCGGACTCCACACGGGCTCCATGTCAGAGAAGATGTCGTGCGTGAGGGACGTTGTGGTTTTCCGTTTCAGATCGTAGACAAAGATGTCGGACTGCGCTTCACCGGGCGCGGCGTCGAAGGCTAGCGTGGTGCCATCCGGTGACCACTGTACACCACCAATGGTCTTGAATCCAAGGTCGATCTTATCGTAGTTGCCGGACTTGACATCAATAATGAAGATTGCATCTTCCCCACCAGATTTTGCGCCAACAGCAAGCTTTGTGCCTTGCGGATTCCACGATATCCCGGGTGTAAGAAGATTGAGTTCCTCAAAGTCTACCGAACGTGCACTGCTCCGCAATCGCTTTGTCTTTTTCGTGCTGATATCCATCACATACAACGAGAACACATCGTCGCGGTCGGAGATGTACGCTACGCGCTCTCCGTCCGGAGAAAGTGCGGGCGACGTGTTATAGAAGTTGTTTTCTTTTTGATGGTTAGAAAGTCGCGTCGAGAAATCTTCGACGTACTCGTATCGGTCGACATCCGGGAAATAGAACTTCTTGAGGTCTTTGGCCCACTGTTCGGACATTTCTTCATACGTCATTCCAAACGCTGCCTTGAACGTTTGATTTACGTCACCAATGGAACGGAACCGATTGAAGACTTCGCCTACTTTCCCCTTGCCATACTTCTCTGCCACATACCACCAGAACGACTGACCACCGCGATAGGCGAAGTAGCCGTTGAGCTGGTAGAGGCCCTTGAGATACTCGCTCACGGCAACGTCGCGCATGAACTCGTCGGTCTTCACATCCAAGCCGCCCGTACTCTCCCACTCTGCAAAGCCTTCGTTCATCCATGTTGGGATCATGGCTATTGCATTGTTGTTGATGAGCGATTGAATGGAGCCGCCGTAGAACATGTCGTTCAAAACGGCGTGGACCAATTCGTGATGGATCACGTGTTTGAACTTTTGGTAATTCCCTTCGAACGGTATCACGATACGGTTCTTGAACAATTCCGTAACGCCGCCAATTCCTTCGCTCATGTATTCGTCCAGCACATTCGTCTGTTGGAATTGGTTGTGCGAATTGTACACGATTAACACAATCCGTTTTGTGATCGTGTAGCTAAGGGTGCTCTGGATGGAGGAGAGTGCCTTCTCCGCTTGGTTCGCCGTATAGCGTGCTACATAATCTCCACCTTGATGGAAGTACACATCGAAGTTCGATGTTTGGTAGTACTTCCAGTTGAATTCTTGATACTGCACCTTGTTCTTGCCAAACGGTAGTTGGCCCGACGAGAATTGCGCACGCAAAGGCAGTGCGAAGACGCAGGAACACAGCAATACAAGGATGACAAGGTTCTTCAGCATGGAGGTGATGGTTGGGAGTGCTGCCTGGTTGACGGGGAAAGGTGGGACGAAGTTACTCTCGGCGACGTCGCTCTTTCTTCTTTGCAAGGAGATCGATACCTGCTTTTGCCGCCTTCTGTTCGGCGTCCTTCTTGTTCCGACCAGACCCAACTCCAATGCAGGTAGAGTCGACGTAGACCTCTACAGTGAATTCTTTTTCGTGGTCTGGTCCTTCTTCGCGAATAACGACGTACTTCGGTGCTGCGTTTCCGCGCGACTGCACGTCCTCCAACAATAGGCTCTTGAAGTTCGTGTCCTGCACCAACGATTCGTTCACCATGATTGGCAACATCGAATTCACGATGAACTTGCGCACTTCATCGAATCCAAGGTCGAGATAGATAGCTGCGATGATGGCCTCGAGTGCATCGGCCAGCATGCTGTCGTTGCCACGCTGCAGAGACTGATTTGCAGAGTAGCTAAGAAAGAGATAGGATTCAAGGTGGAGAGTGCGAGCACAAATGGCCAAAGACTTCTTGTTCACGAGCCACGAGCGCATTTTCGTGAGTTCTCCTTCGAGTACTTGTCTGTTGTTATAAAACAAATACTCTGCCGTGACCATACCAAGGATGGCATCTCCGAGAAATTCAAGTCGCTCATTCGAACGATAGTCCGGAGAATTCAATACTTGCAAATAGGAACGATGCGTGAGCGCTTGTTCGTAGAAGGCTGAATTCTTGATCTCGAGGTCGAGTGCCAGACTCAGATCCTTGACGCGTGCCGGCGTAAGTATCTCGGCCGTTGGAAAGAGTTCCTTCGTAATGGCTGGATCAACTGAGCCACGCGCAGAAGTCAACTTCAAGAAATTAACGTAAAGGGTGCGAACAATGTCTTTCACGTTACTCTTGGAAAGCTTTAAAGCACAACGTTGCGTTATGCCCACCAAATCCAAACGTGTTGCTCAGGGCTGCACGGATGGCACGAGGCTTCGGAGCATTCTGCACGTAGTCGAGATCGCAGTCGGGATCTGGCGTGGAGTAATTGATCGTAGGCGGTGCAATACTTCTCTTGATCGCAAGGACGGTTGCGATCGCTTCGACGGCGCCGGCAGCACCTAGAAGGTGTCCGGTCATGGATTTTGTTGAACTCACACTGATCGTTTTGGCATGTTCACCAAAGACGGTACGAATGGCTGCTGATTCAGATTTGTCGTTAAACGGCGTCGACGTGCCGTGAGCGTTAATGTAGTCGATATCGGTTGGTTGCAGACCAGCATCTTCAAGAGCAAGACGCATGGAACGTACAGCACCTTCACCGCCCGGAGCAGGTTGCGTGATGTGGAATGCATCGTCTGTTAGGCCAATACCGCAGATCTCTGCATAGATCGTAGCGCCGCGGTTCATGGCGTGCTCAAGCGTTTCTAGAACGAGCATACCCCCACCTTCTCCCATCACAAATCCATCACGTTCCTTATCGAACGGACGGCTTGCGGTGGACGGTGAGTCGTTACGGGTTGAAAGTGCCTTCATGGCATTGAAACCGCCAATGCCCATTGGGCAGATCACGGCTTCGGAACCACCGGCAAGAATCACATCTGCATTGCCTCGTTGCAAAAGCATAAATGCATCACCGATGGAGTGCGACGACGTAGCACACGCCGAGACCGTCGCATAGTTTGGTCCTTTAAGACCGTAACGAATGGCGATATGACCTGCTGCGATATCACTGATCAACATCGGTACGAAGAACGGCGATATCCGATCTGGAACACCGTTGCGCTCATACAGATTCTGTTGCTGATGATGATACGTCCACATGCCTCCAATACCGGAACCAAAGATCACTCCTACGCGCTCGCGATTCGTTTTTTCGAAATCGATGCCACTGTCTTCAACAGCCATCACGGCTGCAGACATAGCGAACTGCGCAAAAAGATCCATACGTTGAACCTCTTTGCGAGAGATCACTAAGAGCGGGTCGTAATTCTTGACTTCGGCCGCGAACCGTGTTTCAAACTGCGTCGCGTCGAACCGGGTAATAGGAGCGCCACCACTGCGGCCTTCCATCATGCCCTGCCAGAATTCGTCCTTGGTATTCCCAATCGGCGTAACGGCGCCGACGCCGGTGACAACAATGCGTGGAACGTCATTCCGCGGCATAGAGACCTGGTGGTAATGAGACGAATTAGGAAGAGCTCTTCGACTCGATATACGAGACGGCGTCGCCAACGGTTTGGATCTTCTCGGCATCCGAATCATCGATCGTCATGTTGAACGCGCGCTCGAATTCCATGATGAGCTCAACCGTGTCGAGCGAGTCGGCTCCGAGGTCATTCGTGAAAGATGCTTCCGGCGTTATCTGAGATTCTTCGACGCCAAGCTTATTGACGATGATCTCTGTTACCTTTTGCGCCACTGCTGACATAGTACGTCCTCGAAACAAAAATGATGAAATGCCCTAGTCGATTACATTGCCAGTCCGCCATCCACATTGATCACCTGACCGGTGATGTAGGACGACTGATCAGAAAGAAAAAAGGAAACAACGTTTGCGATCTCCTGTGCTTTTGCAGATCGTTTGAGTGGGATCGAGCCCGAAAACGTCTTTTTCTGATCTTCTGTCAACTTGTCCGTCATGTCTGTTTCTACATAGCCCGGAGCAATGCAATTTACTAAAATGTTACGAGACGCGAGTTCGCGCGCAAGTGAGCGTGTGAGCCCCACGAGGCCGGCCTTGGCCGAGCTGTAGTTCACCTGACCGGCATTGCCGCCCAGACCCACAATACTGCCAATATTCACGATCCTTCCCATGCGTTGGGACATCATAGGGCGAGCCACTGCCCGGCAAGCGTAGAACACGCCGGTGAGGTTGGTTTGAAGGACGTCTTGCCAGTCCTTGGAACTCATGCGCATGATGAGGCCATCACGAGTAATACCAGCATTGTTCACGAGTCCATCGATCTTGCCTGCCTGCTGCACCACAAGCTCGATGAATCCCTTAACAGCATCCTCGTTCGCAACATCGACGCTTTGATAGTGCACCGTACCACCTTGCTGGGCAACGTCTGCCGTGATTGCCTGTGCCCGTTCAGCATTCGCGTTGTAGGTGCTATACACCGTTGCCCCTTGCGTAGCGAGGGTGCGAACGATGGATTCGCCAATTCCGCGTGAGCCGCCGGTAACAACGAAAACTTTGCCCGTGTGATCGAATGCTGCCATGGTGAGCTCCTATGCAGTGTGAAGTGCCTGAACATCTGCGATCGCATCAATGCCATCGATGATGGTAGCCGAAACGCTCCGTTTGACCAAACCTTGAAGGACCTTGCCCGGACCGATTTCTGTGTAGTGTGTGATCCCAGCCGCTTGCATCGAGAGCAACGTTTGCGTCCATTGCACTGGCGAGGTGAGCTGGGAAATGGCCGCATCGCGTAGGGCAGATCCGCTTCGTTCGGCTGCGCCGGACACATTGCAATACACGTCCACCGATGCATCATTGAACGTCGTTGCCCGCATGCGCTCAGCAAGCGGCGCTTGAGCCTCTGCAAGCAATGGCGAATGGAAGGCACCGCTTACGAGAAGCTCCTTGACGATCTTCGCGCCGGCCTCTTTGAATCGAGGCATGCACGCACGCAGGTATTCTGCCGAACCAGAGATCACCACCTGGCCGGGCGAATTGAAGTTCGCGGCCACGATCACGTTCCCATCTACACCGTTGAGTGCATCACAGAGAGCACGCACGGCATCATCATCCATACCGACGATTGCCGCCATCGTACCGGGAATCTTTATTCCTGCGTCGAACATGAGTTGTGCGCGAAGTTGGACGAGTTGTAGTGCATCGTCGAATGTGAGCACGCCCGCTGCATACAAGGCCGAGTACTCACCAAGTGAGTGACCTGCAACTGCGTAGGCATGTAGTACAACTCGAAGATGATCGACGAGAGCGGCTTCATGAACGAAGAGTGCGGGTTGTGTGTAGCGCGTTTCTTTCAGCGACTCTTCGGGTCCGTCGAACATGATGTCGCTCAACCGAAAGCCAAGCACGTCATTGGCATGGTCGATGAGTGTGCGAATGGACGGTACAGACTCATAGAGATCCTTAGCCATGCCTACATATTGGGAGCCCTGACCTGAAAACAACAGTGCTCTCATTGCTTCTTCTCCATACTCCAGCGGACGAACACGGCTCCCCACGTATACCCTGCTCCAAAGCTCGCCAATACAAGATTGTCGCCCTTCTTGATCTTGCCTTGCGTATATAGTTCACTCAAACAGATTGGAATCGTGCCGCCAGTTGTGTTGCCGTATCGATCGATGTTCACCATCACTTTGTCTTTACTGAGGCCCATGCGCGATGCCGTTGCATCGATGATGCGAAGATTGGCTTGATGCGGAACGAGCCACGCCACATCGTCGGCCGTAAGCTTGTTTCGCTCCATGAGCTCAAAACTCACGTCAGCCATTCCCTTCACGGCAGATTTGAAAACTGTCTGCCCTTCTTGATACACGTAATGTTCGCGGTTCGTCACTGTTGCAAAGGTTGGTGGATGCAAGCTTCCGCCGGCCTTCTGATAGAGGAACTGCTCGCCGTTCCCATCCATGCGAAGGATACTGTCTACAACACCATACTCATCAGATTCTCCCGCCTCTAAGATCACGCAACCACCGCCATCTCCAAAGAGAACGGCCGTCGTTCGGTCTTCCATGTTCAGAATGGAGCTCATCTTATCTCCGCCACACACGAGCACTCTTTTGGAGGCACCAGATTCGATCATCTTGGAGCCTGTTACGAGTCCGAACAAGAATCCGGAACACGCACCGGCAAGATCAAAGCCCCATGCATTCAAGGCGCCAATCTTTCGTTGGAGGATTGCTGCACTTGATGGAAAGATGCGATCTGGCGTGACGGTGCAGAGGATGATGAGGTCGATGTCCATGGCCGTGATGCCACGTTGTGCAAGTGCACGTTCGACGGCTGGCACAAGGATGTCGGTAACACCACCTTCGGTAGCGAAGTGTCGCTCGACGATTCCTGTTCGCGTGCGAATCCACTCGTCGGTTGTATCGATCTTGTCTTCGAACCAATGATTGTCGACAACATTGTCCGGAACATTGTGGGCTATGGCCGTGATGACAGCTTTCATTGAAGAGCTCTTTCGATGTGACCATTGACGTCGCGCTGAACGACTTCAACGGCACGCTTGATCATGTTGGCAATGGCCTTCGGACTCGAAGAACCGTGACCGATAATAACAACGCCGTTCACACCCAGAAGTGGAACACCGCCGTACTCTTGATAATCCATGTCGCGTAGCACCGTTCTTAACACAGGCGCGATCGCAACAACGGCAATCTTTTGCAACACGCCACGGTCTGCGTACCGACGGATCTTTTCTTTGAGAAAACTCAGGATGCTCTCTGCGAACTTGAGTACAATGTTTCCTTCGAACCCATCACAGACCACAACATCATTTTCGCCCGAGAGAATGTCGCGCCCTTCAACATTGCCTACAAAATTGATGGGCAGTGCCTTCATGAGTTCATGGGCTGCTCGTACCACCTCGGTCCCCTTCGTGTCTTCCTCGCCTACATTGAGCAAGCCCACACGCGGACGCTCGATGCCAAGCATAAGGCGCGTGTAGACCTCGCCCATGATGGCGTAATCGGCTAAGTACTTTGGTTTTGATTCAACGTTCGCGCCAACGTCCACAAGAAGCGTTGGACGTCCGGTTTTCGTTGGAAAGAACGAACCGATCGTGGGTCTGCTCACACCTTTGATGCGGCCACACAACATGGTAGCCGTGGCCATCACGGCCCCAGTATTCCCACCAGAAACGAACGCATCCGCCTGATGATCTCGCACCATTGCAAGACCAACATAGAGCGATGAGTTCTGTCGTTGTTTGATGATCGAGGAGGGTTCGTCATCCATGGTCACCACGTCGGGCGCATGGACAATACGGACTCCGCTCGTCACTCCCTCTTTCGTCAACAGGGGCTGCAGTTCCTCTTGACGACCTACAAGGATGAGTTCCAGCTCCCCACCGAGTTCTTTGCACGCTGCTAGAGCGCCAAGGATCTCGTTACGAGGAGCATGGTCGCCACCCATTGCATCTAGCACGACCCGTACGGGCATAGTGATCAGTCGACGGAGAGGATCTTGCGACCGTTGTAGTATCCGCAGCTATGGCAGACGATGTGTGGTTGTTTCGTCGCGCCGCAGTTTGGGCATGACGACAACGAAGGCAATGATGCCTTGTAGTGCGTCCGGCGCTTGGCACCGCGTGATTTGGAATGTCGGCGTTTTGGATTTGGCATGACGGTCTCCGTTAATCAAATGTCTTTCAGTTTTCGTAGTGCTGCCCATTGGTCGTTGACCACGTCCGGTTGGGGAGCTTCGGCATCACGGCCTTCCAGTTCTGGAAAGAGTTCCGTGAGTTCCTTGTCTCTGTACTTCGGAGCTACGCGGCGCATCGGAAGATGTACCATGAGCTCTTGTCGAACTTCGTCTGTGATGTCGATAACAGTGGCGTCTTCCCGAATGGGTATCACCTGACTGTCTTCGTTTCGTTCTGCGTCTATGTCTCCAAACACGTGATGTGTATCCGCCACGAATTCCTGCATCACGTGTACTGAGATTGGTTCGTCAAATTCTTCAAGCGAACGGTCGCAGACCAACCGAGCCGTTGCCGTGGCCGACCATTCAACATCGTAGCGACGGTTGCGTTTCTGCATCCGACCTTCTACGTGAACACTGCCGATGAATTCCGAACTCAGCAGCGGTATGTCGGAAACTGGAACGTCGAAGTCAAACAAGTGGACTCCGTCGTTCAGCCCCTGGATGATGAGATGGATCATGATTGGCCCAAGCCCAAGGCACAGAACAAGGTTACAAACTTACGGAAGGTAGGGAAATCCGCAAAATGCTTATGGAATCGTTTTCAGATTCTCTTTGGCGGAGGAATTGGATGGGTCGAGTTCGAGGACCTTCCTATAGGCCCTTTTCGCTGCATCCATCTCGCCAATACCCTGATGGGCGATGGCTAGATAGAGGTTCAAGCCGATGTTCTTGGGGTCTAGTTCAAGGCCCTTTTTGCTTCGTTCCTTTACATCCGACCATTTCTTTGCCTTGAGATCCTGAGTGTTCAGTTTCATCATGGCCGCAATAGCAGTGCGCGTATCGTCCGCAGAGGCCGCTGGCGCCTGTCCAATGGCAATGGCTTGCAGATAGAGATCGCGAGCCTTGGCATCGTCTCCCATGATCGTATATGTCTCTGCCACTCGCGTCATGAAGTACCCATTGTTCGGAGTAATCTCAAGGGCGAGTTGATACTCGGCAAGCGCAGAGTCTACCAAGCTATCGGCAAAGAAGTTGTTTCCGATAAAGGCATGGATACGAGCATCGTTCGAGTCCTTACAGTTGGCAAGTCGCAGTCGGAATATCTCCGTTGACTGTTTGGTCATGTTCTTACCCATCAGCAGCAGCCCATATCGGAACATGAAACTGCATTGCTTGGGATCTTTTACAGAAGCGTCGCTCATAACAGTGATTGATGTTGCCGTGTCGCCCGAGACCACCAAGGCAGCACCATAATACCACAGATCGATTGGCTCCATGGCGTTCGACGTTGCAATGCCCTTGTACAATTCTGCCGAACGTTTGAAGTTCTTTGCAAAGAACGTGCAACGGGCCATTTGCAATGAAGCTTTACTGCGAACGGAATCGATCTGTGCTGCTGCGTCTTCTAGGTGACGTTGTGCACTGTCGCAAAGACGTTGTTCATAGTAGCTGTTACCAAGGTACCACGATGCCAACGGATTGCCTGTCCCTACGGGACGGAGTTCACGATACATACCGAGAGCCTTTGTTGCGTCTGCATAGCGTGCAGAAAGGTAGTAGATCTTCCCCTGTTCAAAGAACGACTGCGCATTCTTTGGGTCGAGCCGAGATACCGTCCCCCACTCCAGCAAACACCGTTTGAACAGCTCATTGGCGAGGTCTTGATCCGACTCTCGGTTGGCCAACTTCCAATAGCTCTGTGCCAACTTGATGTGTGCTTCAAGCAACGTACTGTCGAGCTCAACAGCCTTCTGGTAGTTCTGTCGGGCGAGATCATACACCGGCTGCTTACCGTACTTGAAGTACAAGTTTCCGAGTGTGACATAGGCCAAGGCATCGTTCTCGTGCTTATTCCTGGCCGTGGTTGCCACGAGCTCCGCTGCCTGTATGGAATCGATGGCAATTAATGCATCCACTAACAAATTACTCGATGCCAGTTCATCGTTCTTGCGTATGCTCTTGCGAAGTACATCAACCGCTTCGAGATTCTTTTCGACCTCGATCAAAGCCGTTGCATACAGTCTTGCGTACGCCGGAACACTTTTGTCTTCTTCGTACAATCTCGTTGCATAGACCAAAGCTGTGTCGTGAATGTCAAGCTCAAGGTAGACCTCGGTTGCAACGGCAAGCACTTCTGCGTTGCTTGGTGCCTGTTGGACTGCCTGACGAATCAGGTCGCGTGCTGCGGCATAGTCCTTGTTGTTCACGTAGGCTTTCGCGCGTACGAATGGACTCTGAGCGTGGAGCACTTGCATGCCAAGCAATGCAAAGACTATGAAGAGGAAGATGTTGGTGCGTTTCATTGAGTGTTATTCGGTGATGTTCAATTCGATTTTTGCATGCGCCGGCACAATGCCTGCATCGAGGAATGTTCGCTGCGCCTTCCCGTCTCGCGCAAGGAATTGCATGACGCCTGTGGGAATACTGTACTGACTGACAGCGTCTTTCAACATGATGTAGATGGGAACCGGATAGGGATACATTCCCTGTACGACGTAGCCTTGATGAACATGTTGGGGATAGACGCGAGCGCCGGCCGTATCTGTGAAACCAATTCGGAGCATTTTGAATGCTGTATCACGGACGAGTTGCGATAGGAGTCCCACACCTATACGTCCAGGCTGAGCGAGCACAGCTTCGCGAGTGGATGCATGCGACGCGGTCAAGGTCATGCGAGCCAATGGTTGCTGACCTCTCAGAATCACGTTGACGATGTTTGCATACTCCGACGAATTCACACCGGGCACAACGAAAACAGGAGTTGTGGCAAGGTGGAGAGGAGCAAGGTTCACCTTGCCGCCCTTCAAAAAGTCCTTGACTTGAACGTCGTTTAATGTGTCTGTTGGGAACGACTTCTGCGTAAAAAGGACCAATGCATCGGTAGCAATCTGTGTGCGCGGAAACTCTGCACCTCTACTCTTCAATGCCGTTTGCTCGTCCGTTACATAGTCGCGCGCAATAATGATGCCTCGGGCATTTGCTGCAAACAATTCAGACATGGCAGTGCGTGCATCAACGGGCTTGAAGGTGACGTGAGCTTTTGGTGTGAGAGCGTCGTAGAGTGATTTCGACGCACGCATCATGTCGTAGATCGCGCTGTCGACCAAGATCGTTGCCGTCCCACTCAGTACCGTTTCGTGTTCTTCTTTTGGTGCATCATTCGAACACGACGTAGCAAGAACGAGAACGACGAATGCCGATAGAGTGAGTGGGATGTTACGCATGGTCTTCTTCGGGGGCATCTTGATATCGCCGAACGGCGGCGCGATAGGTGAATATTCGGTAGGTGCCATACAACACGACGAGTGAACCCAATATCCATTTGATGTTTTCATCGAGTCTATCAAAAGGAGAAATGCCGCCAAGAATTGCCATTCCCGTAAGAATGACCAGAATCCTGGCGGCATAGTTCACATATGACATGGTGCGTTGTGTTATCGAAGTTGGAAGCGCAATGGAATGCGAACCCAACACATCACGGATGTACCGTTTTGAATTGCAGGAGTGAACGACGTTGCCAACACGGCCTTCACAGCAGCATCGTTGAGGAGCTCATGCTCTGAGTCCACGATCTTCGTCTTCACCACTTTGCCATCCTTACCGATCAAAGCTGCAATAAGAACAACACCTTCGATGTTGTTTCTACGTGCCATGTCTGGGTACTTCACGTTCCTTTGCAGTGCTGCATAGTCGAATACCGGTTCTTTTTCAACGGCAATAAACTCATCCACGTCCGGTTCCGCCTCGCGAGTTTGCACGTTCACGTTTCCATTGCCCATATCGGCGAATCCACCATTGTCGTTGCCATCACCACCAACAGAAGAGGCGCGATTCACTTCGTCGATGTTGGCGAAGTCCTTTGCATCCGGGGCCAACAAGGCATCGGGCACAGGCACTGGCGTACCTGCACGCGCGGCCGGACCTGTATTGACGATCGTCTCTGTAGGCGGAGGAGGAGGAGGAGCATCATCGCTGGAAGGCGGGGGTGCAAGCGATTCAAGACTCACCCGCGACAATCTGACCTTGGGGATCGGAACACGCATACGCTCTGCGATTATCTCGGAAACCACATAGCCAAGTAAGAGCAACAGGAGCACAGACGACGTGACGATGAAGGCACGTACGGTGTTCTTGTTGATGATGGCCTTGAGCTCGGACGCGCCGTACTTGAGGCCCTGAAACCCATCTGAAGCGATCGTTGTCATAGGCCTCCGATCTCCAGTTCGTCCTTCGGATCCATTGGTGCTACCGTGAACTTGCGCTCACGTTTGTTGATACCAAGGCCGCGGAGTCCGTTGATGATTTCGTTTTCAGACTGATTGATCTCGTCAAAAACAGTAATGAATACGCCATAGGGAACGTTACGAGCGGTCTTCAAGACAACAATGCATCGATTCTTCAAGTTCACGTTCTGCTCGACCACCACTTTGTGAAGTTCCTTGATCGTAACAACGGCCGGTTGATCAATGCCCATGTTGTAGAACACCTTGCCGTCGGCTCTTACACGGATCGTCAACAACTCAGACATCTTTACTTCGATCGGAATACCCAATTGCGGAGGGACGGACATCTCCATCGTCTGCGGCGTGATCATGGACGTGGTCAACATGAAGAACGTCAACAGAAGAAAGGTGATGTCTACGAGCGGCGTCATGTCGAGTCGGAAGCCTAGGCGCTTCTTCCCCTTGCGTTTTCCGGCTTTCCCGCGGCGTTGTTTTCCTCCGCCACCGAGTGCCTCGCCACCACCAGCCATGCGTTACCTCAAAACTTGATTGCTAGAGAACAAGGCTTACATACCCTGCTTTTTATCCGTCACGAAATTGAACGTGGTAGCGCGATTGCGACGCATCACTTCCATGGCGTTCTCGATCCACTGGAATCGAACTCGTTTGTCTGCGTCAACAGCGAACTTTGCAGCGCCATTGATGCCTCGACCCGCGAGTACGGCCTTGCTCAACCACACAGTGTCCTTGATGGAGAACTGAGCGTTGGTCAGTTCCGCGCCCGGATACTTTTGTTCGACCATGAACTTGGCCAGTGCATCACGATCTTTCTCGCTTACCATCGACACGAAGTAGGCCGTATCCTTGGCGGTAGAGTCTATCCCGATCTTGATCATAAATAGATCTTTCTCGGGGAGTTTCGTAGAGTCTACTGTGGACTTCGGTCTTTTGACTTCGTACTTCGTTTCACTTTCCGATTCGCTCTTGAACTTTGCCGTGAACATGAAGAACGTCAGCAAGAGGAACGTGATGTCCACCAGCGGCGTCATGTCCAATACAAAGCCAACACGTTTCTTATGGATCTTCGACATAGGTTTCCCTCGTGGTTACGTGTGGCTTAGTGCTTCGTGCCAGTCTTTACCGCGAGCGTTTCCATGAGGTCGAGAATCGTCTCGTCCATGGTGTACGTGAAGTTGTCGACCTTTGTCGTGAAGAAATTATAGGCAATGATAGATACTACAGCGGCAATCAGACCACCAGCCGTGTTATACAGAGCTTCCGAGATACCGATCGACAGCGATTGTGCCGATACCGAGCCGCCCGCACCCAGAGCCGCGAACGCACGGATCATCCCAAGTGTTGTTCCGAGCAGACCGATCATGGTAGACACCGAAGCAACCGTGGAGAGGATCACCAAGTTCTTCTCTAGCAATGGCGTTTCGAGGTTCATGTTCTCGTCGATCACGCGCTGCACTTCTGCAAGCTTTTGATCGGATTCTAGGTTGGCATCGTTTTCTACCGCCTGGTAACGTTCGACCGCTGCACGCAACACGTTTGCCAAGGAGCCACGCTGTACGTCGCAGGCCCGAATCGCCTCTGCATAGTTGCCCTTGCGAACATTGTCTACAACGATCTTCCCAAATGAGTGCATGTCGCCCGTTCCAGAAGCCTTACCAATGGAGAGCATGCGTTCGATCGCATACGTAAGAGCCAACAGTAGGCAGCCGATAAGCGCACCTACCAGGAACCCTCCCGTATAGATCGTTCCCAACGCGTTGATCGGAGTGAGTTTCTCCACATCCGAGAAGTTGCCCTTGTTCCCGAGCAGCAAGTAGTACAGCGCAAAGGCCGTTGCCATACAAGCGACAAAGACAACCAGATTAAAACGGTTCTTCATGCGACACCTAAAATTGAAGAAGAGGTATTAGACGTTTGACACATTGAGTTCAGACAAGGCTGTTTGAACAGATTCGTAGAGAGAGAAGATCAAGTGCATTTTCGTTACGGTGAACACGTCGCTCATCGCACCGTTCATTCCAGCCAATGCTATTGTTCCGCCCGATCTTGCAAATGTTGCATGTGCAGAGAGTAACACTCCAATCATCGATGAATTCGCGAAACGTACGTCCGTGAAGTCTACGATAACCTTTCTGCCTTGCCCCTTTGCCAGATCGGTCAAAAGATCTCGGACGGCGTCAGTCTCTTCCCCACCGATGAATTGACCTCGGAGGGAAACGACCGTACAGGGTCCTACATCCTTTATCTCTGTCTGCTCATAGTCCATGAGAGGCCAAAACTACGAAAAAAGGTTCGCTGTTACGATACGGGGAATGGAAGCAAGGTCGAGTATTACGGATGTTTCATATCCGCGGGCGGTAAAAATCTTCTGAACCACCTCGGACTGACCTTGCGCAACCTCCATGAAGCAGCGCCCCGTTGGTTCTAAGAGTTCGCGCCCTATTTCTGCAAGACGGACAAAGAATGCCGTGCCATCTCCATCATCGGTGAGTGCCATGTGAGGCTCGAAATCTCGCACCTCTGCCTGTAAGGTGGGAACCTCGGAGGAAGGGATGTAGGGAGGATTCATACAGATGAGTGTGAAGTGGCGGGTGACAAGTGACGAGTCGTTGAGAAAATCTTTATGGACGAATTCGATGTTGGAGAGCGCGCCATGACGTTCGGCATTCCGACGTGCAATATCGAGAGCCGCTGCAGACTTCTCGAGTACCGTCCATTGCGTACCAGGATGATACTTCAGACAGGCAATGGGGATACAGCCTGTGCCAGTGCCTATGTCGAGGGCGTGGACGGGTGCATCGAAGGTTTTTAGAAATCGTACTGCTCGTTCGACAAGGATCTCCGTTTCTGGTCGTGGGATGAGGACGTCGGGGGTGACGTCAAAGGACAGACCGTAGAAGTCTGCGTGACCCAGAATGTACTGCAATGGTTCCCGCTTGACGCGACGCTCGATCATATGTCGCAGCGCCGTGAGCTCGTCCTTTGAGAGCGGCTGCTCAAAGTTTGTGTACAGCTGCAAGCGCGTGCATTGCAACACAGCGCCCACCATGAGCTCCATGGTGAGTCGCGGACTATCGATGTCTTTTGCCGTAAAGTAGTCTGTTCCCCACCGCAAAAGATCCATCACCGTCCATATCCGCTCAAGCTCCGGCGCTTTTCGCATAGTACTCCTGCAGCGAGACCGCCGTGAACGTTTCCTCACGCAAGGCGATGATGCCGCTGAGTGATGCCTCTGCTGCCGCAAGGGTGGTAAAGAACGGTACCTTGTACTTCATGGCCGTCTGCCCCATCACGAACTCGTCGTGACGTGCCGTTTCTCCGAGCGGAGTGTTGATCACGATCTGCACTTCGCCACTAGCAATCTGATCAACAATGCTTGGTCGGCCTTCATAGTGCTTGAGCACCATGGTCACGTCCATGCCATGCTCTTGCAAGAACTGCGCCGTTCCGCGCGTTGCACATATCGAGAAGCCAAGCGCCGCATAGCCCTTGGCAATCTCAAGTGCACGTGGTGATTTGTCGTGCGAACTGAGCGAGATGAAGACGTTGCCACTTGTTGGTAGTGTGTTGCCCGACGAAATGTGGGACTTCACAATGGCGCGACCGAAGGAACTGTCCATGCCCATCACCTCTCCTGTCGAACGCATCTCCGGACCCAAGAACACGTTCACGCGCGGGAACTTCGTGAATGGGAATACGGATTCCTTGATGGCCACGCGATCCATCTCTAGGTTGAAGGCCGGTACGTTCATCGAGGCGAGTGTTCCTCCCACCATAACTTGTGTTGCAATCTGTGCAAGCTTCACGCCTGTAGCCTTCGACACAAACGGTACAGTGCGCGATGCACGAGGGTTTACTTCCAAGACATAAACCTTCTCTGCTTGAATCGCAAACTGAATGTTCAACAAGCCAATCACCATGAGTTCTTTGGCAAGCTCACGTGTATAGGCCTGCATGGTCTCTGCTTGTTCGTTGGTGATGTTGTACGGAGGCAGTACACACGATGAATCTCCAGAGTGCACACCGGCTTCTTCGATGTGCTGCATCATGCCACCGATGATCGTTGTTGTTCCGTCGCTCACGGCATCAACATCGAATTCGAAGGCATCCTCTAAGAAGTGATCGATCAACACAGCTCGCGTTGGGTCTTGCGCCAACGCATTCTTCATGTACTCACGCAGAGAGTCTTCGCGGTAGCAGATCTGCATTGCACGGCCACCCAAGACGTAGGATGGACGTACCAACACCGGATAGCCGATACGATCGGCAATGACCACGGCCTCGTCTTCGTGTAAGGCCGTGCCCCATGGCGGACATGGAATGCCAAGCTTGTCGATGAGGGTACCAAATCGTTGTCGGTCCTCTGCAAGGTCGATCCCCTCGGGCGACGTGCCAATGAGTGGCACACCGGCCTCGAACAACCGTTGAGCAAGCTTTAGCGGAGTTTGTCCGCCAAAGGTCACCACAACGCCATCGGGCTTCTCGAGCTCGATGATGTTCATCACATCTTCAAACGTGAGTGGTTCGAAGTAGAGTTTGTTGGTAGTGTCGTAATCCGTCGACACGGTTTCTGGATTACAGTTGATCATGATGGCTTCGTATCCGAGCGCACGCAGGGCGAACACACCCTGCACACAACAGTAGTCGAATTCGATACCCTGACCAATTCGATTCGGTCCACTGCCAAGAATGATCACCTTCTTCGACGCCGATGGAACGGCCTCGTTCTCCTGTCCGTAGGTGGAGTAGTGATACGGCGTCTCCGATTCGAATTCCGCTGCACATGTGTCGACGGTCTTGTACACCGGTATCACCCCGATCGCCTTTCGATGTGCTCGCACGACATCTTCCGTAGTACCTGTCATCAAGGACAATTGCACATCGCTGAAGCCATAGCTCTTGAGCATTCGCATCGTTCGTGCGTCTATCGACGTGATATCCTTGCCGCCTTCACGCTCCTTGATCACTTCTTGTGCGGTTTCGACGATCTGCGAACATTGGTCGATGAACCACGGATCGAATTTTGTGAGTTGGTGGATTTCTTCGGCAGAAATACCAAAGCGCAGTGCATCGCAGAGGTCGAAGATCGACGTACTGGTGCGTATGCGAAGTCTCTGACGTAGAGGGGCAAGTTCAAACTCGTCGTGAGATTCGAGATTGCACAACCCGGGCGCATCGTATCCAAAGCCGAATCGTTTTTGTTCGAGACTGCGCAAACATTTTTGGAGAGCTTCTTTGAAGGTGCGTCCAAACGACATCGCCTCGCCCACGCTCTTCATTTGAATACCAAGTGAGTTGTCCGACTCGCGGAACTTCTCGAAGTCCCAGCGCGGTATCTTCACCACAACGTAGTCGATTGATGGTTCAAAGCACGCAGGAGTCTTCTTTGTGATGTCGTTCAGGATTTCGTCCAACGCATATCCCACAGCAAGCTTGGCCGCGATCTTGGCAATTGGAAACCCTGTGGCCTTCGATGCGAGCGCGGAACTCCGCGACACACGAGGATTCATCTCGATCACGATCTGACGTCCCGTCGAAGGCTGCACGGCGAATTGAATGTTCGATCCACCCGTCTCCACGCCGATCTCGCGAATGATCTTGAGCGCCGAATCGCGCATGTGTTGATACTCGCGATCGCTAAGCGTCTGTGCCGGTGCAACGGTAATCGAATCTCCCGTATGCACTCCCATGGGATCGAAGTTCTCGATCGAGCAGATGATAACGACGTTGTCCTTGGTGTCTCGCATCACTTCGAGTTCGTATTCCTTCCAACCAATGAGACTCTCTTCAACAAGAACGCGATGGATGGGGCTTTGCACTAATCCGTTGTGGAGCATCTCTCGGTACTCTTCCATGTTGTAGGCAATGCCGCCACCGCTACCGCCCATGGTGAACGATGGACGGATGATCACAGGGAAGCCGGTGATCTCGATCATCTTCATCCCATCTTCGAATTCATGCACGAAGCCACCTACCGGCATGTCCATGCCGATCTTCTTCATGGCCTTGAGAAAGAGCTCGCGGTCTTCTGCTTTGTGGATGGACTCGATGCTCGAACCGATGAGCTTGACGTTGTACTTCTCGAGAATGCCTGCTTCGTGCAACTGCACGGCGGCGTTCAATGCCACTTGACCACCCATCGTGGGAAGGATGGCATCGGGCCGTTCCTTCTTGATCACTTCTTCGATGAACTGCGGCGAAATGGGCTCCACATATGTTGCGTGGGCAACATCGGGATCTGTCATGATTGTTGCCGGATTGCTGTTGATCAGCACAACGCGATAGCCTTCTTCTTTGAGCACCTTACAGGCCTGTGTGCCGGAGTAGTCAAACTCGCATGCCTGGCCAATGATAATCGGACCGGAACCGATCACAAGAATGCAGTGAAGATCGTCGCGACGTGGCATGGATGTTCCTAAAGTGCGTTTCGTTGTTGAAGGATGGAGTCGAGAATCGTCATGCGCATGGCAACGCCATGTGTTACCTGTCTGCGTATGAGTGATTGAGCAGAGGCGGCAACGTCTTCGTCTATTTCAACGCCATAGTTCACCGGTCCGGGATGAATGATGGTAATGTTGGGCGCCTTCTGCAATCGGTCGGACGTCATCGCAAAGCGTTCACGATACACGTCCATCGAAGGGACAACGTCCGTCGTGATGCGCTCTCGTTGAATGCGAAGCAGTGAGATCACCGTGGCCCACTCACATGCTCCGTCAAGAGAATCGAAGCGTGGCATTGCCGCAAAGCGTTCGTCATCCGGCAGAAGCGATTCGGGCGCACAGATCGCAAACTCTGCACCGAGCTTTTGCAACACGTCCACTTGCGAACGAGCCACACGACTGTGACGCACGTCGCCCACCATACATATCCGCTGTCCGCCGAGCGAACCAAGCCGTTCACGTAGAGCACTCGCATCGAGCATACCCTGTGTTGGGTGACAGTTTGTTCCGTCACCTGCATTCACAATGCTCATGCTGGTAGAAGCAGAGATCAGTTCGCCTATGCCGTTCTGCGCATGTCGCAATACCAGCACATCGAATCCCATGGCGTCGATCGTTTGTACGGTATCGAGAAATGTCTCGCCCTTTCCTTCGCTACTTGTGGAAGAGTCGAAGATCACCGTGCGCGCACCAAGGCGGTGAGCCGCTGTTTCGAACGACAGTCTTGTGCGTGTAGACGATTCGTAGAATGCAAGGACGATACGAGATTCGTTTCCGGTCGTTTGCGCGAAGGTGGAAGGCGGAATGGCGGCAAGGCCCGTTGGCGTAAGAAAACGAGATGCCTGATCGATCAAAGATTCGATCTCGGTTGCCGTAAGCGGTACTGTAGTGAGGAAGTGTGGCGTCCGCATGAATACAAAGGTAGGGCAAAAAAAAAGCCCGCCAAAGGCGGGCTTTTCATTTCGACAAGATTACTTCTTCTTTGCCTTGGCTACTGCCTTCTTCGGAGCGGCCTTCTTTGCAGCTGCTGCCTTTGGAGCGCCAGCCTTCTTTTCGCCGTTCGCGATCATCTTCAGTTCCTTACCAGCACTGAACTTTGGCACCTTGCGAGCAGCGATCTTAATCGTCTCACCTGTGCGTGGGTTCTTGCCCTTACGAGCAGCACGCTTGGAAACACTGAACGTTCCGAAACCAACGAGCGACACACTTCCGCCGCCGCCAAGTTCCTTCTTCACAGCATCCAACGTTGCTGCCAACGCTGTGTCTGCTTGCGCCTTTGAAAGGCCTACCGACGTTGCGATCTTTTCGACCAGCTCTGCACGATTCATAATGAATCCCCACAAAAAGATGTTGATAAAACATTCTTACAGTTCGAAAATATCAAGTGTTTATCAGGGTATGCAAGGAAGAGTTATCCACAAAGCTTGGTTTTATGCAGTTCTCAGGCCGACGGGGCATGAAAAAACTAGTGTCAATGCGCTCGGTATGGAGGTTTAGCCTGATGCAGTTATCCACCATTCACGAACGCATTCCGAGGATGATGGTGGCGAGAACGGTTTGGCCTATAAGACCCAAATGCAGTACCAGAGCCGTTATCAGGGCTGCAACCACGTCGTCTGCCATCACGGCCCACCACTCCGTGCGGGCGTTGATAACGTTCATCGGCCATGGCTTTCGTATGTCGAAGAGTCGAAACAAGGCCACACTTCCAACCCACCACCACCATCCGAGATAAGCGTACGGAAGAATGAGAATCATCGACATTCCGAGCGCTTCGTCTATCACAATGCGCGAAGGATCACTTCCCCATCGGTGTTGCGAGCGCTCAACGGCATACTTCGAAAGCGCTGCAAACACAACCACGGAGATCATGTATCCGAGTCGAACAACGTCTTGCGACAGAGGAAAAATCAGTGCCGGAATGGCAACAATCACCGAACACCATGTTCCCGGAGCGAGTGGCAACAGCCCGATGCCACCTACCGTGGAGAGGTGGCCGGCCAAACCTAGCCGAGACCAACGTACAGGTTCGGTAAGCGTATTATCCACGGCGGAACAGCCTTCTGTTGACGACGAGATATTCCAAGAAGGTGTAGAGCGTAAAGAGGGTGACCACGAGGATGATGGCGTACGTGGTCTGCGAATAGAGCACAGACCGAACAGCGGCGCGGTCAATCGAAAGAATGGTAGTGTGCGACATCCAGAGCAACATCAAGGCGTAGAGAATGAAACACATTTGAACGAACGTCTTCCATTTTGCCGTGCGCGACGTTTGAAAGTGATGTTCCTTGGATGTAGCAATGCTGCGCAGAACCGTGGTGCCAAAGTCTCGTAAGATGATCACGATTACCATCCAAAGCGGCATCACGTCTACCATCCAGAATGCGATCCAAGCCGACGTGGTGAGCACTTTGTCTGCAAGTGGATCGAGGTACTGTCCGATCTCCGACTCCTCGTTTAGCGCTCGTGCCGTGAGGCCGTCGAGGTAGTCCGTGAGTGCACCCACGAGAAACAAAACAATGGCTGCATCCATGCCCCAAGGTCGTTCGCTAAGAATGCAGACGAGAAAGACCGGAGCTATGAAGAACCGCGAGAGTGTAAGAATATTGGCAATGGTGTACGTCATTGCGCCTGTTCTCCGGCTGCAGCAACAATACCTGCAAAGGCGTCAGCCTTTAGTGAAGCGCCTCCAACAAGCGCGCCATACACGTCTGTGCACGCAAACAATGTTGCCGCATTCTCGGCCGTAACACTGCCTCCGTACAGTATTGGTACGCGAACGTTCTGCTCATTGAGTAGCGTTGCAATGAATGCATGCACCTCTTGTGCCTGCTCAGGAGTAGCGGCTAGACCTGTACCGATGGCCCACACTGGTTCGTACGCCACGATACATTGCCCCATTCTCTCTGCACCCACTACGTTCATGATGGTGCGCAGCTGTCTGCCGATTACCGATGTGGTTGCACCAGACTTGCGTTCTTCCAGTGTTTCTCCACAGCACACAATGGGAACAAGTCCTTCGGAAAGGGCGGCAAGGATCTTTCGGGCAACGAGGTCATCACCTTCGTGGTGGTAACGTCTGCGCTCACTGTGCCCGACGATCACATGGGTGCAGCCCAGGGTGCGTATCATCGATGCGCTCACATCGCCCGTAAAGGCGCCATGATGTTCGTGGTGACAGTCTTGCGCTCCTATGCGAACGGAGGTTGCGGACGAAGAGGCAACGACGCTTTCGAGCGACGTAAACGGCGGACAAAGAACAACCTCTACACCGTGCGCCATGCCGCCTTGCAGATCCTTGCGTGCCAACACCGCCAAGGCCAACTCTGCGGCCTCGGTGGCTGTTGTATGCATTTTCCAGTTGCCTGCTACGATCATTCGTTTCATCGGTGCACTCCTCGAACGCGGAAGATCCGGTAATTGGTAAGGTATTGGTCGGACTCGAAGCCTTGTCCTTCGATGGTCTCCGAAGGCGAGATGATCTTCACGTATTCCGTGGAATACAGTTTGGATCGTTGACTGTCCCAGTTTAAGCGAGTTGTTGTGAGCGATGTGCGGGAACTGTCGCTCCAAACGTAGACGTGACCAATGGCCGTCATGTTCTTTGTGCGATCATCCACAAGGGCGCTATCTGAGGTAAGGCGAGCAAGCCGTTTCTGTGAAGACTGCGAATAGAAGTCCACCATCACCGTATCGCCCATTGTGGTTTCTTGCTTTTCTTCCCACACGCGAGCAACGGCAGATTGCAATACGGCCTTCTTGCTTGCAGAATCGAGAAACGTCACATGCACGTTGTACGAGATGTGACTTGGTTGCTTGTCGAGCGGATCGTCCTTCACCGGCGCTTGT
>Ga0105049_10001241_pt1 | contig 30020 bp, 20 predicted proteins | sample MAT06_FD_78087 | JGI IMG/M metagenome (GOLD analysis project Ga0105049, IMG submission 78087) | Freshwater microbial communities from Lake Fryxell liftoff mats and glacier meltwater in Antarctica - MAT-06 | ecosystem: Environmental > Aquatic > Freshwater > Ice > Liftoff microbial mat | place... | reverse complement strand
CGCCGCGGTCGCGTGGGTGAATCGGCACGATCATCGGTCAGCGTTGCCGCAGCCCATCCATCGACCGCGCACGATGCACGCCGCGCCGACGCACGCGGGTTGCGCGGGCGAGCTTCACCCTTCTCGGACCTCGTTGTGCTTCCGTTACGCCGCCTTGCTGATCGCAGCCTGCCCCTTGGGCTTCACGATCACCGCCGGCCGAGTCGCGGCTGCCGGTCGCTGAGGCGTCATCGCGATCGCAAGAAAGCCGCCAAACGCGAAGAGCCCCGCCAGAATCGGCATCGGTCCCACAGGCATCAGACCCAGCCCCGTCAGTGTCGCGCCCGCAAGCAGCCCCGTCGCAATCAGCGGCGACACCATCGGCGCCGCCGAAGCAACGCCCAGCGGCAGTCGCCCATGCAGCCGAAGCACCACCTCATCCAATCGAAACCGCTGCGCCGCAGCGAGCGACGCCAGCGCACACGCCGCGGCCCCGCCAATGACGGCAAGTGCGAGCAGCAGATCCGAAACAAGAGGAGGTTGGCTGGACATGCAAGAACTCCGCGGCGACGCCGTCAAGATCCTTAGGCCCAAAGAGATCGGTTCTCGGTCCTACCAACTTGAATCACAAACCAAGCCGCACTCGAGGAGCCGCAACCCAAAGCCCAAACCAACCGCCGCTGACATCGCGCAACGAGCCATCGGGGTGAATCGCGGAGACAGCCGCGAATGCGGCACCCCTCGACAGCGTCAAACCAGCACCACGAAGAGGCGCAGGTAGCCAACTCCCCCCCATCGAGCCGTTCACCCACCACCTCACACGCCACCCCACCCGCTAACGACCCAGCACCAGCAACTGCTGCATCAGCTCATCGGTCGTTCGGATCACGCGCGAGTTCGCCGAGTATCCAGTCGAAGAGAGCACGAGGCGGATGAACTCCTCACCCAGATCCACATTGCTCAGCTCCAGCGCGCCCGCTGAGATCTGCCCCGAGCCGAGCGTGCCCGGAGCACCGATCGCCGCGGGTCCGCTATTGGGCGCCAACTGCCAGAGATTGCTCCCCGCCTCCTGCAGCCCCTCCGCGTTCGGGAAGGTCGCAAGCACGATCTGCCCCAGCGGCCGCGTCCGACTATTAGAGAAGGTGCCGGTGATGATGCCGTCTGCGCCGATGCCGAACGAGGAGAGCGTTCCGAACGGAACGCCATCTCGAAATCCAACCGCCATCGCAGGCTCAAGGTCGGCATAGGCCGTCATTCCGCCGCTGGGCGTTGCGAAGCTCAGGCGAAAGACCATCGGCGTGATCGCGCCCGTTCCCGTGCGATCAATCGTGATCGAGACAGGCTCCGTCGAGAGTGGCTGTCCAAAAGAGTCAAAGGAGAACGTGCCCGTCCCCACCTGCGTGGGAACTCCAGCATTGTCAGGGGATTCAACGAAGTATCGCCACGTCGTCCCGCCATTGGCCGAGCGTGAGTCCAGCACCATCGACACGCTCACCGCGACCTGGCTCCCAAGCGAGTCAAAGGCCGTGAAGTTCGTCTGGATCGACTCGCCATCGGCCGAAGCTAGCCGCGTCTGCACGAACGGACTTCCAACCACGCTTCCAGCCGAGTCCAGCAGGACCAGGCTCGTGTTCTCGAGCGTGATGTCATTCACCGTGCCCGCGTTTCCGACAATCGAGATCAGCCCCGTCGCAGGATCGATCAAAACTCCCGGCGTGCGCCCGTCCGGGTTCGTGCCCGTCCCCGTGCTGATTCCCAGCGCCTCGCTCAAGAACGTCGTCAGATCGGCGATGGTCGTGGACCCATCAACACCCAGCGTGGCCTGCGGCAGAATCCCCGTTCCCTTCTCCGCGCCGCGAAGCCTGATGCTCTGCCCCGCCGTCAGCATCGAAGCGCCCGAGCCAGGCCGAGCCGGATCCTCGATGTCGATCAGCCGCGTCGTGGAATTGATCACGTTCGGCGCTGCCAGCGCCGCGCTCGGAATCGCAATCAGGCCCTGCGTCGTCGATGTCCCAAGCCGAATCAGCGAACCCTGCGTCGGCAGCGCGCCCTCCGCATTCAGGTTGCCGCGCAGCCGCACCTCGTTGGTCGCTTCCGCGATCGAGAGCCCGCCCACCGGAATCGAGATGCTCGTGAGCTGCCCGGGCGCAATGTTGAAGTTCTGATCAACGCCATACCCCTGCACGCGCTCGCCCGAGATCGTCGTGAGCACGCCCTCAGAGTTCTGGCGGAACGCGCCCGCTCGCGTGTACAGCCGCTCGGTGCCGCGCTCAACCACAAAGAACCCGCGGCCATCAACCGCGAGATCGCGATTATCCCCCGTCGGACTGATCGTGCCCTGCTGCGTGTTCACCTGCGTTCCCGCCGTCCGGACACCCAACCCAATCTGATACGGATTCGTGCCGCCCGTCGTGTCGGCTGGCGCCGTGCCAGCCGTGATCGTCCGCGAGAACATCGTGCTGAACGAGAGTCGCGACGACTTGAACGCCGTCGTGTTCGTGTTCGCGACGTTGTTGCCGACAACATCAATCTGCCGCGCGTTGGCATTGAGCCCGGTCATCGCGGTAAAGAGCGCCGTAGTGGAGGGCATGTTGGATCCTTGAACCTCGAATCAACTCGCAATCAATCAAGACGCGCTCGCACAACGCCCAGCGACATCTCAGCTCGTTCCACCAGCCAGGATCGCCGCCAGCCCACCCGGCGGCGACGGCGGCGGCCCGAGCGTTCCCGCCCCGGCGCTGCTCCCCTCACCCGGCACCGTCAGCACCGCATCAAACCCGGCGCGAACACCAGGCTTCGACGTATCGATCTTCGAGAGAATTGTCCGCGACTGCACATCCATCTCCAGCGCCACACCATCAATCAGCACCAGCGCCCTGCTCGCCCCCGCCGCGTCCGCCGCATCCGCCGCGACCTGAAGCCGCCCGAGCTGCTCGTTCGTCAGAGACACCCCACTCGCCTCAGACACCGTCACGGGAAGCCCGCTGTGGATCGCGCCCGATCCAGCCTGCGCCAGCAAATCCTTGAACGATCGTCCTTCAATCGGCGCAACCGCAGGCCCGGCCCGGTCCGGCACGCCGCTGGGTCGAACCGCGCCCGCAAGGCGCGAGAGCAGGCTCTGAGCAAGGCCCAAAGGAGCAAGTGGACCAATGGTCATGGCGTCTTATCCCCCGCCCCCTCCTCAGCAGCCTTCGCCTCGCGAATCGTGTCCAGATCCGAGAACGCGACGCGCGCCCCATCCGCCAGCGTCATCACCGCGCCCTCGCTCGTCCGCGGGACCGACGACACAACGCCCGTCACGCGCGCCGAAGTTTCATCAAGCCCCGCGACGCTCCTCCCAATCAGCCCCGCGGCCGCCGCGAACTCATCCTGACCTACCAGCCGCCCAAGCCCCTCTGATAGATCCATGTTCGACTGAATCGATCGAATGCCCGAGAGCTGCTGGATCAGCGTGTTCGTGTCGTTGGGCGCAAGGGGATCCTGCTTGCCAAGCTCCGTCAGGATGATCTTCGTGAAGTCCTCCGACGTCAGGCGCGAGAAGCCATCGCCAGCCTTTGTGCGGGTCGTGGTCGCGAGCGATGCGGGTGCAATTGTTTCCATCTTCACAACTCCTAAAAGGCAGCACTGACCCGATTCAGGCCATCGCCTCTATTCCACCAAAGCCTCGCCCAAGCCCGACATCAGCAAGACCAACCGTCGGCCCAAGCGCGGGAAGCAGCCCCTCGATGCGACGCATCAAATCTGCACCAATCGCTGCATCCCGATCAGCCCCTTCCGCCAACGCAGATCCACCGGCGCCACGATCCAGATCCCTGTTCGGATCCGAATCTCGTGAACCACTTGAGTCTCGTGACCCGCGTGACCCACGTGACTCATCAAACCCGTGTGGCTCATCTGACCCGCCGCGGCCTCCGGCCCCGGCTCGCTCATCTTGAGATTGGGGATCCTCCCCGCTCGGACGCTCCTGCTCCGCCACACCGACTCCGTCGTGCGTGGTAGGTGTGGTGCGCGTGCCGCCGATCGCTCCCTCCGACAACGCCGCTACCTCAATGCGATCAACTTGCAACCCCCGCGCTTCCAGCGCGGATCGAAGCAAACCCTGCGATGCCACAAGCAACTGGCGTGCCGACTCCGTCGTAGGATGGAAGAGTGCCGAGGCATGACGCCCCTCCACACGCAGGTCCACTCGCATCGGACCCAGATGCTCCGGCCGCAGATTGATGGTGACCGTCCCATCCCCCTTGCGCATCGCCGCCGCAAGCGCCGACGCAAGCTGTCGCAGTGGCGGCTCTTCAGCCCGAGGCATCAGCGTCGCACCCGTGCGCTGCAGCAAGCCACGCATCGCCTGAGGCCGGTCCAGCATCACAGCGCCGCCCGCACCGCCCGACGAAGTCAAAGCAGGCCGAGCCGATCCAGGCGCGGCCGCAACCTCCGTGACCAACCCTGCTGGTCGCGTCGCTGCGGGCCGAGCGATCACGCCCGCACCGCTCGCGGCCAAAGGCCGACCCTGCGGCACAGTTCCCATGGCCGCCGCCTGCGATTCATTCGAACCCGACGCAACACCGCTCCCTCGCGCCGCGCCCTCCATCACCGGAGCCGACGCCCGCGCCCCAACTCGCTCATTGGGCTCAGCCCACGGCGCCGCGCCACCCCGCTGGCCCGAAGTCTCACGCGGCACCAAGGGTTCCGCACGCGGCGCTTCTGCGACCTCCACCGAATCTGCCAACGCGTCCTCGCCAGCCTGCGCCACCGTCGCCTTGGGCGTGCCCCGCGACCGAAGCTCCGCCGCGTGGTCACCCGCCAGATCCACCGCCGCCTGAGGCGGCGCCGTGTTCGTCCCGCTTGGCGCGCTCGCACCATCGCTTCGAGCACGCGCCCCATCACGCTGACCCAAAGTCGCTCTTTCGTCCGCAAGTTCTGCCGCCCGCGCACTCACATTGCGCGTCGCGGGCGCAAGCCCCGCGCTACCCAGCGCCGTCGCCGAGCGCCCGATTCGGCGCGACCAAGCCGCGATGGAATCTGAGAACGCGCTCGCTCCGCCCACCTCGCCCTGCAGGCCAGCAGCGCCCTGCTCAGGGAAGAGCGTCGGTGCGTGGCGCGACTGGGGCGCTGGGGGTGTCGGAGACGCTGGGGCTGCCTGTGGAATTTGGGGTGCTTGTATTCGCATTCGCCGAACCCCGGGCCGAGGCCACCCCGAAGGTTCGGATCATCTCTAGCAACTCCGTTGCCAGCCCCGGATCGTTCTTGGAAAGCTCCCCCAGGATCCGGTTCCGCACATCCCCATCCATCGCGTCCAGATACTCCACAACCCGCGCCTTGCCAGCCCGCACCGCCGCACCGGGATCAACAGTTCCAACATCATCCCCCAGCGCCGCACCCACATTGGCCGAGGCCATCGGCACCGTCCCAGCACCGCCGCCCGCAACCGATCCATCGTCCACACCCGCAAAGCCCATCGCGGGATCAGCCCCATTCTCGGGCGCAGGCGGGATCATCTCGCGCAGCAGCGCCACCGCCTCCTTGGGCTTGAGGCTCTCGATCGTCTCGATCGCCTTGCGGAACTGCGCATCCCTCGTCCGCGCCATCGCGCGTCCCTGCGAAGTCTCGAACATCTGCCTCGTCTCAGTAAACTCCGTCCGCTCGCGATCAAGTGACTGACGCTCGCGATCAACACGCCCCTGCAAGTCTTGCACCTCGCGCCGCAGGCGCTCGATGCGTTGCTGGTCCAGCGCCGTCGCCTCCAGCCGCGCCGCCAACTGCTCCGAAGCCGTCAGCGGCGGCTGATCCGCCCGCGCCTGCGCAGCCGCCGCCTTCGCCGCCACTTCAAGGGCCTTTGCCTCGGCCTCCGCCGCTGCACGCTCCTCGCTCAGCGTCGTCGAGACCGCCGTGCGAATCTCGCGCAGCCTCGACATGTCCAGCCGGTCCGTCTGCACGAGCCAACCCACAAAGCCGCCAATCGCCAGCAAGTTCGCGATCGCAACCACACACAGCGCGTTCCACAGCGTCTTCATTCGTCAGTCTCCCGGCCCTCGCCCGCCCCATCCTCACGCCCCCGGCGCGCATGGCCCACCACCGCCAGCTCATCCATGATCGCCTCATCAAGCCGCTTCTGCTCCGCCGCCCAGGCCTCGCGCCTCCGATCGCGCAGCGCCTCAACCGCCTTCCGCGCCGTCGCGGCCTCCAGCAGCGCACGCCGCGCTCGCTCCACGCGAGCATGGATCCCCGCCAGCTCCAGCACCGCCCGCTGCGCACTCGCCATCAGCCGCAGCGCACTCCCAGCCTGAAATCGAACCCCGCGAAGGTCGAGCATCACACCCGCCCCGCTCGCGTTCTCGTGCCCAAGCTGCCCGCGCAGCTCGAGCTTCTCTTCACCAATCTGTCGCTGCAGCTCCCGGAGTCGCGACTCCACCCCCAGCCGCTCGCGCTCAATCACCGCCATCTCCAGAATGCGCGTGCGCTCCGCGGCCTTCCGCGCCCGCAGCACCGCCTCAAGCTCGAAGATGAACTTCGCCACTGCTTACCGCTTCCTTTCCTCTACCGACCCTTCGCCTTCAGCAACCGCGCCACCTGCTCCCCAGTTTCCTTCGCCAGCCGCACCAGCACCTCGCGCGACTGCGAGAACGTCGCCACCTCACCCTTCCCCTGCCGCAGAAGATCATTCATCGCGCGATGATGCTCGATCGCGACATCGGCCTCGGGGTTGCTTCCCTTCGCATACGCGCCGATCTGCACCAGATCCTCCACCTCCCGATACATCGCCAGCATCCGCACGATCTGCCTTCGCGCCGCGGTGTGCTCCGCATCGCACACGTCATCCGCAACGCGCGACACCGAATCAAGCACATCCACCGCCGGAAAACGCCCCATCTGCGCAATCTTCCGTGACAGGATCACGTGCCCATCCAGGATGCCCCTCGCGGCGTCCGCGACAGGCTCGGTCATGTCGTCCCCCTCTACCAGGATCGTGTAGAGGCCCGTGATAGAACCACCCGAACCACCAGCGCCCGTCGCTTCCAGACTCCCGGCTCGCTCGAGCAGCAATCCCAGCTGCGCAAACACACTCGGCGTGTACCCCTTCGTCGCCGGTGGTTCACCAATCGAGAGCCCCACCTGCCGCTGCGCGTGCGCGAATCGCGTGATGGAATCCATCATCAGCATCACATCTCGCCCGCGCGCCCTGAAGTACTCCGCCGCGGTGCACGCCAGCTTCGCGGCACGCAGTCTCATAAGGGGCGACTCATCACCCGTCGCGACCACAACCACCGATCGCGCCAGCCCCTCAGCCCCAAGCGCATGATCGATGAAGTCCCTCACCTCGCGCCCGCGCTCGCCGATCAACGCAATGACCGACACGTCCGCCGCAGTCCGGCGCGCAATCGTCCCCATCAGCGTCGACTTGCCAACACCAGGACCCGCGAAGATCCCAAGCCGCTGCCCGCGCCCAAGCGTCGTCATGAGGTCCAGCGCACGCACACCCGTGTACAGCGGCTGATCAATGCGCCGCCGCCGCATCGCAGGAATCGGATCCGGGCTGATGGGCATGTGAACACAGTCGCGCACGGGACCAAGCCCATCAATCGGCCGCCCAATCCCATCAAGCACGCGCCCAAGAAGCCTCGGCCCCACAGGTGCCGTCGGCGATCGCTCCTCAACCACCACACGATCACCCGCGCACACGCCCCCCGACTGACCAAGCAGCATGACGATCGTCTGCTCGCGCGTAAAGCCGACAACCTCGCCCCAGATCGAGTCGTCCATCGCCGCGTCGCTCACGCCACGCGATCCCGATCGCGCCGGAATCCGCACCAGCGCGCCCACCGGCGTCGGCAGATCATCCACCAGCACCGTCAGCCCACGCACAGCGCACACCCGCCCCACACACCGCAGCGGTTGCGAGCGTGCGAGCGTGTCAAACGCTGGCCCCAGCGCCATGCTCGACCCGGCATTCCTCGCGGAGTTCACCGCCGTCACAGCACTCACGCGCCACGCTCCTGCGCCGCACCGTGCTTCGCAACTTGTTGCGCGCCCTGCGCCGCCACCACCTCCGCATCAGCATCAGAACCCGGCACCAGAGCCCTCGCGATCCGATCAAGCCGCATCGACACCGACGCATCAACCTCGCCGCCCGCCGGCGTCCGCACCACCACGCTCCCTCGCGCGAGCGCACCATCGGGCCGAATCTCCGCGTGCTCACACTCCGGGAACGTCGCCATCAGCGCCGGCAACACCGCGCGGCAGATCGGCTCATCATCAGGATGCACATACACCACAAGCCGCGTCGCCCGCGCAGCGCTCGCGATCGCCTCCGACATCAGATCGCCCGTCACGCGCGGATCGCTCACCAGCAGCCGCGTCGTCGCGCGTCGAGCAATCTCAATTGCAAGCCGGAGCAAGTCCTCACGCGCCGAGGCCATCAGCCCCTCGCGCTCACCCAAAAATCCCGAGAGCGCCGCCGTCCACCCCGCCTCGATCCTCGCAAGCTCGGCCTTTCGCGCCCCATGCGCCTCCGAAGTTCCAGCCTCCAGCCCCCTGGAGTGCCCCTCCGTCCTGCCTTCCTGAAACCCTCGCGCGAATCCCTCCGCGTGCCCGGTCCGCACCAGCGCTTCGCGCTCGCGCTGCGCCTCCTGCAAGATCACCGCGGCCTTTGCCCGAGCCTGCGCAACCAGGTCCTCGCCCTGACGCCTGAGATCGCCAAGGTCCAGCACGATCGCATCTCTGGCGATCCGGTCCGCGTCGCGCTGCCTGATCAGGGCCATCGTCTGAACTCCGCCGCATCGTGACCATCACGACCATCACGACCATCACAATCCTCGCGGCCACAATCCGCAACTCACACCTACACCAATTGCTCCGCATCCCCGCCGCGGCCCTCGATGATGACCTCGCCCGCCTCCTCCAGCCGCCGCACGATGTCCACGATCCGCTGCTGCGCAGACTCCACATCGCTGACCTTGACCGGCCCCATGTACTGCATGTCCTCCTTGATGAGCGACGCCGCACGCTCGGACATGTTCCTGAAGATCTTCTGCTGCAACCCTTCCGACGCGGTCTTGAGCGCCAGCGCCAGTTCGCTGTTCTCGACCTCCTTGAGCACCGCCTGAATTCCCTTGTCATTGACCTTGTTGATGTCCTCGAAGACAAACATCAGCCGCCGGATCTGCTCCACAAGATCCGGGTCCTCCGCCTCCAGCCCCTCCATGATCTGCTTCTCGGTCGAGCGATCCACAAGGTTCAGAATCTCCGCCACCGTGTTGACGCCGCCAGCCTTTTCCATGCTCTGCACAAGCATGCTCGACAGGCGGCTCTCAAGCCCGCGCTCAACCTCGCGAATCACTTCCGGATTCGTCTGCTCCATGTTCGCCACGCGCTTGATCACCTCAACCTGCTTCTGCATCGGAAGCCCACCCAGGATCTCACTCGCCTTGTGGTGCGGCAGGTGGCACACAATCAGCGCGATCGTCTGCGGATGCTCATCCTGGATGAACGTCATCAGATTCTCCGATTCCGCCCGCTGCAAGAACGAAAAAGGCGTCCGCTGCACCTGCGTCTGGATCTGCCCCAGCATCCGCTCGGCGCTCTTGGCATCCAGCGAGCTCGTCAGGATCTGCTTGGCATAGTCCAACCCGCCCTCGTTCATGTACCCGCTGGCAATCGAGATCCCATAGAACTCCCCAACCACCGCCGCCTGCAGCGAATTCGCAACGCGCCCGAGCCCCGCCAGCTCGCGCGTCACTTCCTCCACCTGCTTCGCACTCAGCTGCTTCAGCAGCATCGATGCCTTCTCAGGCCCGATCGCAAGCAGCAGAATCGCCGCTTTCGTGATCCCCTCAAGCTCGGCGGCGCTGTCGGGCAGCTTTTCGTTTGGCTTGCGAGGCAAAGCACGCTCCTAAGGCGGTGATCCCGCCACGACATGAACCGGTCCATCCATCTCCGCGCAACACATCATCACCGAACCACCCACTCACTCCTCAACTTACTCATCGATGTTGATCCACCGCGCCACAAGCTTCGCCGCCTGGCCCGGGTTCTGCTCCACAACCTCTGCAACCTGCTCCAGCACCTTCTGCGACTGCATCTCCGCCTCATCAACCTCGATGCCCGTCATCGCCGTATCACCCTCTTCCGCCTCACCAACAACATCCGCCTCCGTTTCCAGCGCCGGCGGCAGGCCCACAAGCTCCTCCGCCGTCGGCTGATCGCCACGGCTGCCAGCCTTCCTCACCATCATGATCATCATCCCCATCGCCACAATCGATAAAGCCCCAAGCGCCACCGTCTGCACCAGCCCGCCACCAAGCGAGATCCCGGCAGGACCACCCTGACCACCACTCCCGCCCATGATCCCGCCGAGCAAGCCCGCCGCCTGGATCGGCTGCATCTCCGGCGGGTCCGCTGGCATCAACGCCACACTGATCGAGTCCTGCACGACCTGCCGAATCTCCTCCGCCGCCATCGCCCGATTCGAGTCCGCAATCAGCGCCCTCACCTGCGGCGTAAGAGTCGCCATCACCAGCGGCTTCACCTCCGCATCAAACGTTCGCAGAATCTCCGCCAGTGCAGGCGCGGGCGGTGCCTCACCACTCCCGCCCGCCGCAGGATTCGACCGATTGATCATCCCCACCACAAACCGCGGCGGTACAAGCACCGTCACCGCAACGCTCGTCGGCTTCCCCTTCGGGTCCACCGTCGTCTCCGTCTTCGTTCCGAACCGATTCTCTTGCTCCTCGGTCGAGTCCGTCGTCTGCGTCATCGAACCAGCGCCACCACCGGCTCGATTGATATCCGCCGCCTGATTCGCCGCAACCCCCGGCTCCGCCCCTGGAGAGGACTCGCGGGTCACACTCTCCGTCGAGGTGTTCCGCCGCGGCAGCGCGACCGTTCCCTCCTTGTTCGGCAGGAACCGCTGCGTCTGCGAGGTCGTCCGCGCCACATCAACCGACGCCGTAACCGTCACCATCACACCCGGGATCGAACCCAGCATGTCATAGAACTTCGCCTCCGCCTCGCGCTCGATACGCCGCGCATGATCCATCGCCGTCCCAGTTTGCGACTCGTTCTGGCTCGCCGCACGCCGCGGCCGGCCCGCCGCCGAGTCCACCACGGTCACGTTCTCAATCGCAAGCCCCGCGCGGCTCCCCGCAAGCAGCTCCGCCACCGCGTTCACCGTCTCCTGAGGCAGCGGCTTCCCATCCTCACTCATCACCGTCGCCGAGGCCTTCGGAACCTTCGCCAAGCCGCCAAGACCGAACGGCTCCGGCACATGGATCGTGACCCACGCCGAGCCAACGCCCCTGAAGTCCGAGATCGTCCGCGACAGCTCATTCTGCAACGCGATGAGAAAGTTCTGCTCGTTCACCTGCCGCGAGTTCATCCAGTTGTTCGAAGCAACCAGCGTCTCAAAGTACAGTGCCTTGTCCGCGGGCAGCGCGTTCGCCGCCGCCAGATGCGTCCGCGATCGGCTCGCATCACCAGCCGCGACATAGAGCTTGCCCCCATCAAAGTCGCTCTCAATCCCCACCTCGTCGAGCGCCGCCTTGGCCTTCATCTGTGCCGCAGGGTCCGGCCCCAGAAGCAGCTCGACGCGGTTTGATCGCCCCGTCGTCTGCGCCACAATAAACAGCACCAGCATCAGCACGACCACCACCGTGCCGACCAGCAGGCGCAGCGTGAGCGACATGCCCCCAAGGTTGTTCTGTATGGTCGCCAACATGCGGCGAAGCGAATCCATCGCAATGGGCCTCCTGCCCGGTTCGATCCAGCAACCCACCACCAGACCAAGGGCCGCACTCCGTGCAGCCCCACCCCCACTCCAACCAAACCAACCACCCGCGCAAGGACGATCGCCCAAGCGCACGTCATGCCGCTATCGGCGGTTCCCGCGCACCCGCTTGAAACCCTCGTGCCGTGATCAGATCTGCCATCGCAAGTGCCACGACCCTTCCGAGCTTTGGCGGAAGAGTCGTGGTCTTCACAACGTACTCCCACGCACTCCAGCCACCTATCATGAAGCCGACGTCATCCGACTCCACCTTACAAAACCCAGGTGCACCCATGAGCGCGAGCGCAACCCCGACCGTACAGCACATGAACTCGACCATCGATCAGCTCCCAGACTTCACCAAACCCCTCCCGCCCTTCACGCCCGAGCCCGGCAAGGAGCGCCTGATCCAGTACCGTGAGGCACTGCGTGAAGCCCTCTCTGAAGAGATGCGTCGCGACGACCGCATGTTCCTCATGGGCGAAGAAGTCGCCCAGTACAATGGCGCGTACAAGGTCAGCCAGGGCATGCTCGAAGAATTCGGCCCCAAACGCATCATCGACGCCCCCATCAGCGAGAACGGCTTCGCAGGCCTTGCCGTCGGCGCCGCGATGTATGGCCTCAAGCCCGTCATCGAGTTCATGTCCTGGTCCTTCAGCCTCGTCGCCGCCGATCAGATCTTGAACAACGTTCCCAAGATGCTCTACATGTCCGGCGGCCAGTGGGGCTGCCCGATCGTCTTCCGCGGCAACGACGGCGCAGGCGGCCAGCTCGGCTCCACCCACTCCTGGTGCGTCGAAGGCCTCTACAGCAACGTCCCCGGCGTCAAGATCGCCATCCCCAGCAACCCCTACGACGCCAAGGGCCTCCTGAAGACCGCGCTCCGCGAGGTCGACCCCGTCTTCTTCCTCGAGAGCGAGCGCATGCTCGGCGATAAGGCCCACGTCCCCGCCGAGGAGTACTACATACCCTTCGGCCAGGCCCACCTCCGCCGCGAGGGCGACGCCGTGACGCTCGTCTCCTTCGGCCGCCCGGTGAACTTCTGCCTCGAAGCCGCCGAAGAGCTCGCAAAGGAAGGCATCGAGGCCGACGTCCTCGACATGCGCACCATCCGCCCCCTCGACATCGACAGCGTCATCAAGAGCGTCAAGAAGACCGGCCGCGTTGTCATCGTCGACCAGTGCTGGCCCTTCGCCAGCGTCGCGAGCGAAGTCGTGACGCAGGTCTGCGAGCGCTGCTTTGACTACCTCGATCACGCCCCCGTCCGCGTCAACAGCGACGACGTTCCCGCCCCCTACGCCAAGAACCTGGAACAAGCCTTCCTGCCGCACAAGGGCAAGATCGTGGCCGCAGTGAAGAAGATGTTCGGTCAGTAAGCAAGAAAGCGAAAAGCAAGAAAACGAAAAGCGGGAAAGCAAAAAGAAGGCAGGCATCGCGAGAGCGCCGGCTCCATGAGACGCCTCCGAGCCGAGTTCGTCGAGCGCATCGAAGCATTCGTACACCAGATGCTCGACATCATGAACCTGCTCGAAGCTCGCACCACTCCTCCGCGCCTTCTTGCTCAGATTGCCGCCGCCGCAACGTCCATCGGTGCCAATGCCTGCGAAGCCGACGAAGCAACGAGCCGAGCAGACTTCGTCAAGTGTCTCAGCATCGCCAGCAAGGAACTCAGCGAAACCTGCTTCAGACTCCGCCTCTCCACTCGCCCCGCACCTACCGAAAGCCTCGAGCTTCAGCGAATCCTCGCCACCATCATCCGCCGCTCCAAACTACCTCGCCCGATGCCGAAGTCCTCAACCGCAACGCAACCAACACCGGCCCCCAACACACCACAACCGCACAAGCCGAAAGGCCGCTGAACCCACCCCAACCCGCTACGTTTAGGATCTAGTCCTGCGACAATTCAGCTCATCCGTCAGCACTCAGGCTCGACTCCAACCGTTCCCCAGCATCCACTTCTTCGCCTCTGTCAGCCTCTCTTCGACTCACGTTGCCTCTCTTCGCCCTTGTTTGCCTTCGGCCTTCCTCCGAATTTTCACTTTCCAGCTTTTCGCTTTTCCCGAGGTCCCCATGCCTATCCGCGTCGAAATGCCCCGCCTCTCCGACACCATGCAGCAGGGCACCATCGTCAAGTGGAACGTGAAGGAAGGCCAGTCCATCAAGACCGGTCAGACCATCGCCGACATCGAGACCGACAAGGCCACGATGGAGCTCCAGAGCTTCGACGACGGCATCGTCGCCGCGATCCTGGTTCCTGAGGGCAAGGCCGTCCCAGTGACGACGCCGATGCTCCTGCTCGCCGTCAAGGGCGAGGACCCCGCCGCCATCAAGGCTCAGTTCGCCGCAGGCGACTCAGCCCCCGCGGCCGCCGCACCCGCAGCCAAGACCGCCGCCGCAGTCTCGGCATCGCCCGCAACCAACGCCCCCAGCGTCCCCAGCGCTCCCACCTCCAGCACCGCGACCGCGGTCACGGAGCCGCCCGCTTCCTCTAACGGCACGCGCCTCTTCGTGAGCCCGCTCGCCCGCAAGATCGCCGAAGAGAGTGGCGTCGATCTCCGCTCAATCACGGGCTCCGGCCCCGGCGGCCGCATCGTCCGCAAGGACGTCGAAGATGTCATCGCCCGAGGCGTCTCCCCCGCGCCCGCCGCCGCTGGTCGCACAGCCCAGTCCGCGATGCCCGCGCCCCGCACCGCCGCGCCCTCCCTCCCCGCCGCCAACGCCGCCCTCGCAACCAAGCGCATCCCTCTCTCCAACATGCGCCGCGTCATCGCCCAGCGCCTCGTCGAGAGCAAGACCTCCATCCCCCACTACCAGGTCACCGCCAACGTCGACATGGAGCCGCTCGACACCCTCCGCAAGCAGCTCAACACGCAGCTCGCAACCCAGGGCGTCAAGCTCAGCATCAACGACTTCCTCGTCAAGGCCTGCGCCCTCGCGATGCACCAGCACCCCTACATCAACAGCCGCTGGAGCGGCACGCCCGGCCAGGAAGCCATCGAGTACGTCGCCGATGTCAACATCGGCGTCGCGATCGCGCTCCCCGTGAACGACGACGGCACCGGCGGCGGGCTCGTCGTCGCCACGCTCCGCAACGCCGATAGCCTCGGCCTCCGCGCCCTCTCCACGCAGACCAAGGCCCTCTCCGACAAGGCCCGCACAAAGGGCCTCGCGCCCGCCGAGATGTCCGACTCGACCTTCACAATCTCAAACCTCGGCATGTTCGGCGTCGCGCACTTCACCGCCATCATCAACCCGCCCAACACCGCCATTCTCGCCGTCGGCGCAGCGCTCGATGTCCCCGTCGTCCGCGATGGCAAGGTCGTTCCCGGCAAAGTCATGAGCATGACGATGAGCAGTGACCACCGCGTCATCGACGGTGCCATGGCCGCGCAGTACCTCGCGACCGTCAAGAACCTGCTCGAGAATCCCGCGACTCTGCTCGTGTGATTTCGTGACTCTGCCTTGGGTGGCCCGGCGGTCCCCGCCGGTCTTCATCGCAACACCAAGGCGTCGAGTTTCAACCCAGCCACCGACCCCCATCCACACGGATCACGTCGCCCGTCACGTACGTAGCGTCGAGCGCGAGCCAGACCACCGCGTTCGCCGCATCCTCCGGCTTGCCCGCGCGCCCCAGCGGCACGCGCTTAAGGTATCGTGCCTGAGCGCCCGCCTCACTCTCGTGCCCCGTATCTGGCCACGCAACCACGCCCGGCGCCACACCATTGACGCGAACATTCGGCGCAAGGTCTCGCGCCAGCGATCGCACCATCTCCTCCAGCGCCGCCTTCGACATCGAGTACGCCACATGCTCACGCCGAGGCCGGCCCATCGCATGGATGTCGCACATCGCAACTACCGCCGCGCCCCCGGCCAGAACCGATCGCTCCATCAGCGGCGCCAGTCGCGCCGTGAGCATCAGCGGCGCGAGCGCGTTCACGCGGTAGTGCCGCAGCGCCTGCTCCGCACCGAGCTCACCCAGCGGGCTCGCCTCATACACGCTCGCGTTGTGCACCAGCACATCAAGCCGCGGCAGCGTCTCGCTCATGCCCGCCGCGAACGCCTCGGCACTTCCCGGTTCCGAAAAATCCACCTCGTAGAACGACGCCGTCGCGCCCAGCGCTGACAACTCACGCGCCAGCGACTCCGCATCCGCCCGCGACGTGTTGTACGTGAACGTGACATCGCACCCACGCCGCGCAAGCTCAATCGCAACCGCCCGACCAACCCTTCGCGCCGCGCCCGTCACCAGCGCCAGCGGCCTTCCTCCACGCGGCTGGTTCGTCGCGCGAGCGGGCCTCGTTGACGCTCGCGCCGAGTTCACATCAGCCTCATCCGGTGCCGGAGCGCTCGAGTCGCTCTCGCGAAGTTCCGATGGCGTCGCAGGAACCACGCGGCGTCCAGCCTCAAACCACGGATCTGGACCAGCACTTCCCGACTTTGGTGCCGCCCGCGCACGCAGCCGGCTCGACCTCCGCATCGCGCGGATGATCGTCATCGCAAGCAGCACGGCAAACAACGTCGCGAGACACGCCGCGAGCCCGCCCAGGATCACCAGCAGCGTGCGAGCCGTCGTCGACGGATCAGATGCTGCCGCGCGGCCCACACCCCCACCCTCCGATGGCTGGAACAACAGCACCACGCACTCCGAAAGTGAAGACAGCATCGCCCGAATATACCCGGCGGCGTGCCCATCGTGCGCCAAGGGCAATCGCTACGGCACCCGGCGCAGCACAAGTGCGGCCGCCCCTGCAACGCGGGCATTTTGGGCATCCACCATCCCTACCACCCCTCCGCCTGAATCCCCGACACGCCTCGCATCACTCGATGCCCCGATGCCTCCTGCCCAGATGCCTTCTCAAATCAAAGCCTCTTCCGTCTTCCCTCCGCCTCTCTCCCCCTGCCCGCATGCCTTCTTCCGCCTCACCAGCACCCACCATGCACCCTCCTGTCCAACGCCTATCCTCTTCTCCTATGCATTATGACGCACATCAGCCGGTGATCGACGGGCTTGAGGCGCGGATCGTGACGATCCGCGACTCTCTTTAACTACGACGAGAGGCTTGCCAAGCTCCGCGCCCTTGAGGCCGAGATGGGCGGCGAGGCCTTCTGGAACACCCAGGAGCGGGCCAAGCAGGTCGTCGGCCAGGTCAAACTTCTGAAGGCCCAGCTCGAGCCCCTGACCGGGGCGATCCGCGACTTTGGCGACGCGCGCGTCGCGTACGAGATGTCGCGCGAGGCCAACGATGCCGACTTCCTCAAGGAGGCCGACACCAAGCTCCATGAGCTCATGGGCCGCATGGACAAAATCGAGCGGCGCTCGCTCCTCTCGGGGCCGCACGATCATCGCAACTGCTTCCTCACCATCTCTGCTGGCGTTGGCGGCACCGAGGCCAACGACTGGGCCGAGATGCTCTTCCGCATGTACCTCTTCTACTTCGAGAAGATGGGGTTCCAGATCGAGGAAGTTGACAAGGGCTTCGGCACCGAGGTCGGCATCGACTCGGTCATCCTGCACGTCAAGGGTCCGTACGCGTTCGGATATCTCAAGTGCGAGCGTGGGTCGCACCGCCTCGCTCGCGTCTCTCCCTTCAACGCGCAGGGGAAGCGTCAGACTTCCTTCTGCACCGTCGAGGTGACGCCGGAGTTTGAAGAGTCTGACATCACGATCCCAGAAAACGACGTCGAGGTCTTCGCCTTCGTGCGCGCCCGCGGCCCCGGCGGACAGAACGTCAACAAGGTCGCGACCGCGATCCGCCTCGTCCACAAGCCCACGGGGATCCAGGTCGTTGCTTCAACCTTCCGCGATCAACCGCAGAATCGCAAGCAGGCGATGAGCGTGCTCCAGGCCAAGCTGCAGCAGATCGAGGATGATCGTCGCGAGGCCGAGATCGCTTCCGCCCGTGGCGGCAAGCTCGAGCAGGGTTGGGGCACGCAGATCCGCAGCTACGTCTTCTACGACAACCGCGTGAAGGACCATCGCACGGGGTACGAAGAGTCGGACTATGAGGCGGTTCTCCGCGGCGAGATCGCACCCTTCATCGATGCTGAGCTGCAACGCCAGCGGTCGGAGAAGGAGAAGATCGCGAGTGCGCGGAACGAGTAGTGTCTGAGTGCGCTACGGAGATAGAGCCCGCCGCTGCGGCCAGCCCGCGTGAACATCGGGCTTCATTGCGGGCCGCGCTCGTGCAGGCGCGACAACAGCACGGCGGCGAGTGCGCAGCGTTCGGCGAGGCTTGCGAGCTCGATCCACTCTTGCGGCGTGTGCAGGCCGCCGCCGCGGACGCCGAGCGTGTCGATCACGGGAAGTCCCTCGGCTTGAAGGTTGTTGCCGTCGCAGACGCCGCCGGTCTTGCCGAAGGGAAGTTGCTGGCCAAGGTCCGCCGCGGCATCGCGAGCCATCATCGCGAGGCGCTCGACGCGAGGCGTGAGCGGCTTCGCGGGCCGGTTCATGCTCTGATGGACGCGTGTTGCGGGCATCGCGCCCTGCGGCGTCGCCATCGCGTCGAGCTTCGCTGCGACCTCGGCACCATCGCGATCGGTGGGGAATCGCGCGTTGCCCCACACGCGTGCGTGGTCGGGAACAACATTGGTCGCGTGGCCACCGTGCATGGGGCCGATGCTCGCGACGATGCCGCGGGAGGCGTCTGGAATCGCGGCAACCTCGAGCACGCGCCGTGCGATTTCGTTCACCGCGGAAACTCCGGACGCGAAGTCGCGGCCGACGTGCGCTGCGCGTCCGGTGCATTCGATCATGAACTGCGCGCTGCCGGGACGCTCGATGACGAGAGAGCCATCGGGGAGTGCGGGCTCGAAGACGAGGCCGACGTCGTGGCCCGGCGCGGCAGCGCGCAGCGCGCGGTCCGATGCGTACGAGCCTGTCTCTTCGTCGCTGTTGAGCACGAACGTCCATGCGAGATCGATGCCTGCTTCGTGCAGGATCTCGATCGCTCCAACCGCAATGGCGATGCCGCCCTTCATGTCCGCACAGCCGGGGCCTGTCGCGCGTGCGCCGTCCGTTGATGCGATGAGCTCACGGAACGGGCCGCGGGGATCGTGGACCGTGTCGAGGTGGCCACAGAGCAGCACGCGCGCCTTGCCGTGTGTGCTGCTTGATCTGCGACAGACCGCGGTGGGCGGCGGATCAAACGTTGTATCGCCACTCTCACCCTGGCTCAGCCACTCGGGCTTTATGTCGCCGGGGATGAGCGTGGTCACAGCGCCGAGCAACTCGAGGCGCGACACGAGCTCGCCGCGCATCGCGTCGAGGCCTGCGCGATGGTTGAAGCCGGTTGGGATCGCGACCCAGCGTGCGAGATCATCGCGCAGCCGCGCAGCGCGGCGGAACGCGGCGTCCGCGATGCGCTGCTCTACTTCTGTCAGGCCGTGCTTGGTCGTCATCGTGATCACCCTTCATCATTCGAGGGCAGGGCACACTCGAATCACTCAGTCTAACGACGAAACGCCGCGGCACTCCGCCGCCGCATCAGCAACTCACCATCCCATCGCGAGCGGCACCACCGTCATCGCGATCGACGCGAGGAGCACGATCGCGACGATCCACTTCGTTGCCCGCACGGTACGATCGATCGCGAACGCATCGAGCGGGGTGCCGACGAGCGCCTCGGCACGGCGGCGGCGGTCGGAGATTGAGCCGTGACGGAATCCCCAAGTGCGCTCGCTCACACCGTTGGCCGCCGCGACGACGGCGAGCGCGTCGCTCATGGATTGTGCGGCGCCATGGGTTACGACAGTTGCAGATCCATCGGAGATGCTGAGATGGCGCACGGCGAAGGCGTCGGCCTGCCACTCGAAGCGGCGGCTGACGTGGCCGAGGGCCAGGAGAGCGGCGCCGAGGGACGCTCCGGCGGCGACGAGCGTGAGGTGCTCGGGGACGGGTTCATCGATGGGGAATGCGAGCCAGATCGCGACGCTGTAGAGCCAGCCCGCGAGCGAGACGACCGCGAGGACTGCCATCGCCATCCAGGCCATGTGGGCGCGCTTCACGTGCGCGACCTCGTGCGCGAGCACGCCCTCGAGCTGCTTGCGCGAAAGATGCTCGACGAGCGCGTCTGTCAGGAGGAGGTATCGCACAGGCCAGAGGAGGCCGAGAATGGCGGCGTTGAGCACGGCACCGTTGGTGCGCCAGAGGAGCGGACCAACGACACGCACGCCGTGGCGGCGGCACGTTTCATCGGAGAGCTCGGCGAGCTCGCCGCGCTCGATGCGCACGACGTCCCAGAGCATTCGGAGGATCGCGGGCGAGATGATGAGAACGAGAAGCAGCCCTGCGAGCGCGCCGATGGGCTCGGCGAGCTGGCGCAAGCCCGGTCCGAGCGCAAGGGCTGTGCCGACGCGCGTGATGATCCATGGTGCGCACTCGCCCCACGCCGTTGCGAGTGTTGCGGGAACGAGCGCGAGCAGAAGCTGATGGCGCACCGCGTCGAGCACGAACTGAGAGCGCGTCGGCGGGGCGCGCAGCGGCTGGCCGTGATCGAGCGTGCGGATCAGGGTGGCCTCGCGCACGAGAAGATCGAGCGGATGGAAGCTCCACCAGAGACCGAGCAGAAGCAGGAGGAGCGGGAGAACGCAGAGAAGTTCATCGATGACGATGAGATCGCCGACGATGGCCCTCACCGTTGAAAGCCAGCCGAGCCAGAAGACTCCGACCGCGAAGGCTGCGAGGGCGGCAAGGCGCAGCAGGCCGAGCGTGCGTTCGGCGGCGATGAAGGGGCGATATCCGCCGCCGCGCTCCATGGCGCGGCGTGATGCTGCGCAGCGGAGTTGACCGATGCCCCAGAGCAGGAGCATGGTCACGGGAACAATGAGCGACAGGGGCGCGAGCGGCGAGGCCACATCGCTCGATGTCGCCACCATGTCCGATTGGACGTGCATGACGACGAAGGCCGCGATGACCAGGATCGGAATCAACTCTGCTCCAGAGGCCCGGGCCTGCTTGTGTTCGTTGTCACGTTGGCACTTCGTCGCTCTGTCACGCTGTCACTTCCTTAGTCACCCCCGCACCACCGCGGCCCACAGGTCCTGGAGGCGCTTCACTGATACGGGCGCGACGGTCCTGAGTTCCTGTGCGAAGAGTGAGACGCGGAGTTCTTCGAGCATCCATCGGTACTCGTCGATCTTGGCTGGATCGAGGCCGAGCTCTTTGCCGCGCTTTGCAAGGTCGAGGTAGGCGCGCCAGAGGGGCGCGAACTCTTCGCGGGCCCGCTCGTCCTTCGCGACTCCGGGGCCGCTGAGCTTTGCGATACGTGCGTCGATGGCGGCGAGGTACCGCGGGTATTGTTGCAGCCACTTCCAGGGTGTTGTGACGAGGAAGCCCGCGCCGAACATGTGGACGAGCTGCTCGCGGATCTCGCGGACCGCGGCTTCCCACGCCGCGGGCTGCTTGCTGGCGAGTCGGATCTGTGAGCCGTAGAAGGCTTGCATGATTCGATCGACGAGGTCGATGGCTTCCTTGGCGGCGGCGGAGAGGCCCATCTGCGTGAGCCTTCGGCGCGTCTCGAAGGCTTCGGGCGTGCGCGGCGCGCGATCAAGCCCCATCGCGCGCTCGGCGATAAGCTCCAGGAGTGAGGCCTTGAGCAATTGCGGCGAGCCCATCGTGGCGTACTGCACGCAGACGCGTTCAACCGTTGGATGCGCGTGGATGAGGCGTCGAACATCGTCGGTAAGATCGATGATGAGCAGTCGCCGCGCACCCGCGCGCGTGCTTGCTTCGGCGGCCTGCACGGTCTCGAAGAGGCGCAGGCCCGCGGCGGACCTCTGGTCCACCAGGCCGGGAAACGCGGCGAAGGTCGTGCCGAAGCGATCAAGCTCGACGCGCTCTGGCAGCGGGCCGAAGTCCCACTTCTTGATCCCGTCGCGGTTCCACTTCTTCGCGGCCTCGCCGCCCATCGGTACTTCGCCGCCGGGGTTGGTGGCGCGGATCATCGGCGCGAGCACGCTGCGCACGGAGGCGAGCTCGCGGCCGGTCGCGAGCTCCTTGCCATCCTCACCCACTACGACGATGCGCATGCGGAGATGGTCTGGGAGCGTGACGGACTCGAGTGCGTCGCGCGAGACGTCGACGCCGCAGGAGCGCGAGATTGCTTGTCGCAACTGATCGAAGAGTGAGCCCTCGCCGAAGCGCATCGACTTCATCGCCGCCTCTGTCACCTGACCGGCTGGTGGCAGCACCCGCCGGTAGTCCTTTGAGAGACCTCGCGCGACGGCCTCGATCTTTTCGGGAAGGTGGCCGGGGATGAGCCAGGCGAGGCGGTCGGCGGTGAGCGAAGCGAGCGTTGGCAGCGGCACGCGCACGGTGACGCCATCGTCGGCGTGGCCGACGGCGTGCTTGTACTCAAGCAGGAGTCGCAGGCCCTGGCCTTCGAGGAAGTCGGGATAGTCGTCGGGATTTGGCGGCACTTGGCCGGGCTCGATGGCGTCGGCGGGCTCCATGAAGAGGAGCCTTCGATCGCGCGTGGAGTTGGCGTGGTACCAGCGTTCCAAGGCCGCGGCGGTCACGATTGTTTCGGGGACTCGCGCGGCGAACCAGGCGCAGCGCGTCTGCGTGTCGGCAAGGAGTGTTGCTCTGCGGCAGCGGGCTTCCATGCCTCGGATGCGGGCGAACAGCGTTGCGTTGTGCGTGACGAACTCGCGCCGGCTGTCGAGTTCGCCGCCGACGAGGGCGTGCTCGATGAAGAGGATACGGCTCGCAACGGGATCGACGGTGCCGTAGTGGATCCGGCGGCGCGCGACGAGCTCAAGCCCGAGCATCTGCACGCGCTCGAAGGCGACGACGCGCCCGCTCTCTGCGTGCCAGTGCGGATCGAAGTAGGAGCGCTTGATGAGGTGCTGGCCGAGCTCTTCGATCCACTCTGGCTCGACGCCCGCGACGCTGCGCGCGTACATCGCGGTGGTGCGGACGACCTCGGAGGCCATGAGCCACTTGGGGCCGTTCTTGAAGAGCGCAGAGCCGGGGAAGATCCGGAACTTTGTGCCGCGGGGCCCGACATAGTCGCCGGTCTCGGTCTTGAGGCCGAGGTTTGCGAGCAGGCCCGTGAGGAGCGCGCGATGGATCTTCGCGACCTGCGCGGCGTCTGCGAGGACTTTTGGCACATTTTCAAGGTGCGTGGCGTGGTGGCGCTCGTGGCGCGAGCTTCGGTCGCTGGTCACGGTGCGAGTGTTGTGCTGGTTGCGATCGCCGCGTTGATCGCGGGGCGCGGGCGAGTTGCGGTGATCGGCTCGTGCGGGGCCGCGGCCTTGGCCGGGGTGCGGGGCTCGCTGCGTGGATTGCTCTGGTGCTTGCTGCGGCACTTGGTTTGGCACCTGTTGCGGGATCTGCTCTGGCACGTTGCCGCGGCTTTGGCCTCGGTCGCCGGGATGGCGGCCGTCTTGCCTTGGTGATTGCGCGACGGGAACGGCGCGACCGTGGCGCTGCGCGCTCGCGGCGATGCGCCGGCGTTCCATGTCTGCGAGCATGCCGCCGACGAGGTCGGAGAGCTGCGCGTGGATCTCGTCCCACTCGCGCAATCGCACGTACGAGAGGAAGCAGGACTTGCACATGCGCCGGAGCTTGCTGCCGGAGAGGTGGCGCTTGTTGTCCTTCCAGAAGTGCCAGAGCTTAAGGTGCGCGAGGAAGTCGCTGCGCTCGTCGCGGAACATGGCGTGCGCTTCGTCGGCCTCGCTCTGCTTATCGAGCGGGCGCTCGCGCGGGTCCTGCACGCTCATGGCCGCGGCGATAACGAGGACCGCGGGAAGAACTTTCTCCTCGACGGCCGCGATCACCATGCGGCCGATGCGCGGATCAATCGGAAGCTTGGAGAGATCGCGGCCGACATCGGTGAGCTCGCCCTTGTCATCGACGGCGCCGAGCTCGTGCAGCGTTTCGTAGCCGTCCTTGATGAGCCTGGGGTCGGGCGGATCAAGGAACGGGAACTCATCGACGTTGCCGAGGCGCAGCGCCTTCATCTGCAGGATCACGCTTGCGAGATTGGTGCGGACGATCTCGGGGTCGGTGAACTGCGGGCGCGAGGCGTAGTCCTCTTCGGAGTAGAGGCGTATGCAGACGCCGGGTGCGATTCGGCCGCAGCGGCCCTTGCGCTGGTCGGCGCTGGCGCGAGAGACGGCCTCGATCTCGAGGCGCTGCACCTTGGTCTTGGGCGAGTAGCGATTGAGGCGCGCGAGGCCGGGGTCGATGACGAAGCGGATGCCCGGCACGGTGAGGCTGGTCTCCGCGACGTTGGTTGCGAGCACGATCCTGCGGCCGGGGTGCGGCTGGAAGACGCGCATCTGCTCTTCTGCCGTGAGCTTGGCGAAGAGGGGGAGGATGATGGTCGAGGGTGCGCCACGGACATTCCTGACATGATGGTTCTCGAGCATCTCCGCGGTCTCGCGGATCTCGCGTTCGCCGGAGAGGAAGACGAGCATGTCGCCATCGCCGTAGCTCGCGGCCTCGCCGACGGCCATCAGGAGCTGCTTCTGGAATCCTTCGTCGCGCTCGTCGAGGCCGTCCTCGCCGGGTGGGCGGTACAAGGTTTCGACGGGATAGGTGCGGCCGCTGACCATGATGACGGGCGCGGGTCCGACGTTGCCGCCGATGTTGGCAAAGTGGCGTGAGAAGCGGTCGGGATCGATGGTGGCGCTGGTGACGATGACCTTGAGGTCGGGGCGCTTGGGCAGGAGCATGCGCAAGAAGCCGAGGAGAAAGTCGATGTTGAGGCCGCGCTCGTGAGCCTCGTCGATGATGATGGTGTCGTAGGCATCGAGCATCCGATCGCCCTGCGTCTCGGCGAGGAGGATGCCGTCGGTCATGAGCTTGACGAGCGTTGAGGGGCTTGTCTTGTCGCCGAAGCGGACCTTGTATCCGACGACGCCGCCGAGTGGGGAGCTGAGCTCTTCGGCGATGCGCTGCCCGACGCTGCGGGCGGCGATGCGGCGCGGCTGGGTGTGGCCGATCATGCCGTGGATGCCGCGGCCGAGGCTGAGACAGATCTTGGGGAGCTGCGTTGTTTTGCCCGAGCCGGTCTCGCCGCAGACGACGATGACCTGGTGCTTGGTGATGGCGGCGGCGATCTCGTCGCGCCGCTGCGAGACGGGGAGTTCTTCGGGGAAGGTGAGCTTTGGAACCAGCGCGCGGCGCTGCGCGAGACGGGCCTCGGCCTGCCCAAGGAGACGCGTGAAGAGTGCGATGGGATCCTGGAGCGCGGGCGACTGCGGCGGCGGGCCCGCGAGCGCGCGGAGCCTGCTGAGCAATCGCCCTCGATCAATGGGCAGGCAAGCCTCGGCACGCGTTCGGAAGTTTTTGAGGAGATCGTCCACGTCGCGGGCAACCGTACGCGGGCGGGAAGAGGAGGCGCTGGGGGAAGGCAGACGCAGAACGCGGAGGTGCCGAGAGAATCGCGACGATGCGGAGAGGGATCACAAGCGATCAAGCTTCTGGCAACATTGCAGAACGCAGAGGAAGACGGAGAGTTAGGGAGGAAGACAGAGAAGAGGAGGCGCTGTGAACTGGGATTAGACACTGGGGGAGGGCGAAGTGGTCGAGTGGCGAAGTGGTGAAGTGCCTTCGGGGTTCTGGTGCGTGGGGCGTGGGGCGTGGGGCTTTGCCCGTCAGTTGACTGGCGGGCATCGGTTGACTGCACCACATTCTCGTGCTGCGGAATCTTCTCCGGTCTTCGCGGCGCTTCTCCGCGAGTGTGCTCTGCTCTGCGTCACTGCGTTCGATTTGTTTTACCGTTGCTGACGTTGGATGCAAGACCACGATCATCTTCTCAGAGCAGAGAACGCCATTCAGATATGCCGTCGGTGCTTCAAGCCGAAGGTCTGGCCGTTCATAGCCGGGGTGTGGAGGAACGAAGCGACGACAGCCCCGGATTGCGTTGCACCTGACTCGCAACCTCTAAAGGGGTTGTCCAACTGATGTCAATCGCCGGACACGACAACCCTTTCAGGGTTGAATGATCATCCTCGTCCTTTCCGGTGGTGGCGTCTCGAAGCCTCCTTCATCACCGGCTACGAACGATGACGCCTTCGGCGTCGGATCCAAGTGCAGACTACGTGCGGGCTGATCTGAATGGCGTTCTCTCAGAGCAGAAGATGATCTTGGCACGTTTGAACCGGGGTTTCTTGCCGCGAGATGCTCTGTCAGGGCTTGGTTGGCTCGGCAGCGGGGACTTCGAACATGCGGACCACGCTGAGGCGGTCGGCCTGGCCTTTGACGGGGCCGATGAGGATGAGGCCCGGGGCGATTCCGGGGGAGGCTGGCGCGGGCCAAGCGACGAAGGGCTCATCAAAGAGGACGGCGCCCTGGGCCGCGGGACCCTTGACGCCCCATGGCGCGAAGACGAGGCCGTCGGGCGTGGTGCAGTAGTAGCCGGGTGATGTTGGTGTTGGTGAGGGTGCGGCGGTGATGCTTTTGGGAGCGAGCGGGACAAAGGCTCCGACGGTGGGATCGAGGACTGCGGCGCGGCCGTTTCGCGGGCTGAACATGACGATTGAGGCGCGAGATGGAGCCTCTGGTGTGCCGCTGGCGAGCGCGGCGGGGCGCATCGTTGTGCCGACCTGATAGGCGCCGATGGCGTCGGTGCTCTCTTCGAGCGTGCGGCGGACGATGACGGAGCCGAGCGTTGCGCGGGTGTCGCTGCCGTCCTTTCGCAGGACGCGGATGGCGCGAACTTCGAGGCCGCCGGGCGAGTGGACGAGGGCGTAGATGAGGGAGCCATCGGCGCACGAGACGGGGTACAAGTACGCGCCGTCGCCGCCGGCGAGCGCGATGGATTCGCGGCCGGTGCGGTCGCGCATCACGAGTTCCCATGGACCGGGCGAGCCGACGGGCCTGCGGACGTAGATGAGTTCGCCCTGCGGCGTGAGGGAGGCGTGCGCGTTGACGCGGCCGTCGCGGACGAGCATCTCGACCTGGCCGGTGAGCCACGCGACGCGAGCGATGTTGCGTGAGCTGTCGGGCTCGACGCGCTCGGCGAGGAAGCCGCGGGAATCTGAGCCGCTGGCGAGCATCCAGCCTGATTCTGGAGATTGGCCCCACTCGATGGGGCTCAGGCTATTGGTGGCAAGTGAATAGACGGCAAGGCGCGTGCCGATGGCGGGCTCTTGCGAGCGATCGGCGAGGATCGTGCCCCAGCCGGGGGCGTCGCCGCTTTGGACCGCGACGAAGAGGCCATCGCCAGAAACGAGGGGAAGGCGCTGGCCGTCGTATTGCACGGAGCCGAGGGGGAGGATCGCGACCTGCGCTCGCGCGGTGACGGTCTGGGCGCGGTTGGCTGGTGTTGCGACCGGAGAATCGGGGAGGGCGACTGGCGCGGCGTTGCGATTGCCGCTGGATGAGAGTGGGCGCGAGCCGGATCGCGGGACGCGCTCTGTGACACATGCGGCGAGGGAAGAGAGCGTGGCGAGGAGCACGAGCGTGCGGAGGGCGGGCGCGAGGCGCGCGACGAGGGTGGTACGCGCGAGCGATGAAGGAGAGGATGCGCCCTTGTTCGAGAGGCTCATTCGGTGGGTCCGGGGACTGGAGAGGTTGGGCCTGCGGGGGCGGAGGGTGTGGGGGGTGTGGGGGGTGTGGCAGGGGAAGAGGGGGAAGAGGGGGAGGAGGGGGAAGTTGGGGCGGAGCGTGCGGGTGGTATGCTGGTCTGGTTTTCTTTGTTGCTGTCCGCATCGACATCGACGGCTCTGCCCGAGACGGCTTCAAGGTCCTGCCGAAATTGGTCGAGGCGGTCGCGGTAGGGCGCGTTGACGCCATCGAGGTCGGTGGTGTTGTTGACGACGACGGGCGTGATGAAGACGAGGAGTTCGGTGTTGGTCCTCTGCTTGTCGCGGCTCTGGAAGAGAAGGCCAATCAGCGGGATGTCGCCCAGGATCGGGACCTTGCGGACGATGTCCGAGTCTTCCGAGCGCAGGATGCCGCTGATGACGATGGTCTGCGCGTCCTTCACGATGAGCTGGGTCGTGGTCTGGCGGCGGTCGAAGATGAAGCTGTTGTTGGGGCCGCGGTCCGGCGCGATGGAGGAGAGCTGGAGGTTGACGCGAAGATCAACGTCTCCCTGGATGGTGATGCGAGGTCGTACGCGGAGCTGAACACCGACGGAGCGATAGTCGAAGGTCTGGGTGACGGTGCCGTTGTCTGTGGTCTGCGAGTTGGTGGGGACGGAGACGTCCTGGCCATCGAAGAACTCGGCCTCCTGGTTGTCGGAGGTAAAGATGCGCGGCTCGCTCATGATCGAGACGCCCTGCTTCTGTGAGAGGGCCTGGAGGAGCACGTTGAGGTTGATGTTGGTGTTGAGGACAGAGGTGTCGAAGATGCTGCCGGCCCAGTTGTTGGAGGTGCCGGTGGCGTTGTTGCCGATGGAGATTGAGTTGTCGCCGTTGGTGGGCGTGATGGTCTGGCTGCTCCAGCGCAGGCCGAGCTGCTCGGAATCCTCGCTTGAGACTTCGGCGACGATCGCGGAGATGAGCACCTGGCGCCCGGGCTTATCGAGCTGGCTGACGAGCGTCACGATCGAGTCCTTGTACTCCGGCGGGGCCGTGACCATCAGCGCGTTCTGACGCCAGACGGGGACGATGCGGACGGCGGCGATGAGGTTTGAGCTTGCGCGGCGGTCTGTCGGTGTGCGTGAGCGCTGCCACCAGAAGGCGAGTGAGTCGGTGGTGCTGATGCCGTCTTCGGCGGCTGTCTGCTGGGTTGCCTGCGTGTCGGCCGCGGCCTCGCTGAAGGGGCTGATGTTGGAGGAGCCTTGCGAGAGGCCACGCTCGGTGCGGCGCACCTGCGCGAGTGTGCCGTCCTGCGCGAGGAGCGCGTTGAGCTGCTCGGCGAGATCTTCGGCCGATGCGTGCTTGAGCTCGATGATTGTGGGGAGGCCCACGGTCTGCGGCTGGTCAAGGTCCTGGATGATGCGGTCGATCACGGAGAGGTTGTCGTGGCTCTTGCTGACGACGACGAGTCGGCCCGCGTCGGGGATAGCCTGGAAGGAGAACTGGCCCGCGAGGCGGCCGACACCCTGCGATGCGGTACCCCCTCCGCCTCCTCCCTGCTGTCCGCCGCCTTGCTGCCCGCCGGTGCGGCCCGCTTGCGGATTGCTGCGACCAAAGAGCCCTTCGAGGAGGTCGCGGACCTTGACGGGGTCGCTGTGCTTGAGGTCATAGACCCTGGGGACGACGGCTTCATCGGGAAGGGCGAGGTCCCAGTGTCCGTTGATCTGAGCACCAATCTGCTGCAGGATGGCTGGGTCGGCGACGACCGTCACGGCGTTCTGCTGGGTGTTGGCCGAGACGCGGACCTCGCTGGAGGACGCGGTAGCGGCCTCTGCACCCGGCTGGCCAGCCATTCGGAAGACGGGGAAGTTGCCTCGGCCGCCCTCTTGGTTGTTGGTGTTCCCGCCGCGGTTGTTGCGGTTCTGGTTGGCACCTCCGGCGGCGCCGCTCGCGCCGAAGAGGTCTTCGATGTTGGCCTTGATGGATTCGGCGTCGGCGAAGCGGAGGCGGAAGGTCTCGGTCTGGAGCGCGCCCGACGGCGGGCGATCGAGCGAGGCGATGAGGCGCTCCATTCGCTGGAGGAGCGCCACCGGACCCATGATGGCGACCTGGTTGGACTCTTCGTCGATGATGAGCTTGGCGTAGTCGGGGACGGCGTCCTTCACGATCTCACCGACGTTCTTAGCGGTGTTGTGCTTGAGCTTGAAGACCTTTTGCACGATGGCACCGAGATCTCGCCGCCCGAGGACTGAGACTTCAGGAGGAATGACCGGCACGTCCTGCCGCACGATCTCGCCGATATCGCGGAGGGTTATGGTGGTCTCGGTCTCGACGACTGCGATGCCGTTCTGCTGCAGCGCTTGGAGCACGAGGTCGAGCGCTTGCTCGCGCGGGATCGGGCGGTCGTTGAGGACGGTGATCTTGCGAGTGAGGACGTCTTGCTGGGGCATGACGACCTTGCCGGTTGCGGAGACGATGAAGGGGATGATCTCTTCGACGCTGGCCTGCTTGAAGGCGAGCGTGGTTGCGGGACCATCGAGGCCGCGGCGGCCGTTGTCGCCGGGCGGAAGTTCGTTGGCCCGGGCAGGCTCGGCCACGGGTTGGTTGGCGGGTGCCGGGGCAGGATCAGCGGCGGGCTGCAGGGCGTGGGCCATGCCGCTGGTGAGGGAGAGGGCGAGCGCGAGTGAGAGCGAGTTGAACCGTGAACGACCAGACTTGATCGGTGACGCGATTACTGGCTCAATCACTGGCTCAATCACGGATTTGATCACTGGCTGGATCACTGACTGGATCACTGACTGGATCACTG
>Ga0105049_10001239_pt1 | contig 30031 bp, 29 predicted proteins | sample MAT06_FD_78087 | JGI IMG/M metagenome (GOLD analysis project Ga0105049, IMG submission 78087) | Freshwater microbial communities from Lake Fryxell liftoff mats and glacier meltwater in Antarctica - MAT-06 | ecosystem: Environmental > Aquatic > Freshwater > Ice > Liftoff microbial mat | place... | reverse complement strand
TTTCATTGGTATGCCTAACTCGATAAGCACAAGGCCAACTTCGGTTGGGCGTGGGGGCGTGTCGAGGGAAACCGCGCGTCAGATTTCGTAGTTCTCGATCTTCTGCGCCGTCTCGTAGCTGAGTTCCACGAAGTCGGAGTTGTCACCCCCTCGCGCCCGGTCGGGCGGATTGATGTTACAGTATTGAGAGGCGTGCTCCAGATGGCGCCAGCGGCCCGCGCGTTCGTCCTCACCAGGGAGGACCGGCGTGGTGCATCGCGCGCAGCTAACCGTCGGGTAGCCCTGGTCGTGGAGCGGATTCACGATCACGCCGTGCTGGCGGATATAGGCCTCGATTTCCTCTTCGGTGATGCTGATCAGCGGGTGGATGCGGACGAGATTCAATTCGATGTCGGGCGCGAGAACGGGGGTCTTGGCGCGGCGGCCGCCATCACTGCGGTGGAGGCTCGACAGCAGCGCCTCATAGCGCCCGCGGATCTGTTTCAACGGATCCTTCTTGCGCAATTCGCAGCAGCGTTCCTGCCCCTCCTTGGAGAGATAGAGCACGCCCTCCTCCGCCGTCTGCCGGGCCATTGTGCGCTCGGGATGCAGCGCGATCACGTTGAGGCCATACTCAGTGCGATAGCGATCCACCGTCTCGATCGTCTCGGGAAAGTTCACCCCCGTGTCCACGAACAGAACGTCCACGCGCGACTGAAGACCGAGGCGCGCGATGCTGTGGCAGAGGACGCATCCGGCCTTCTGAAAGGCGGAGAGCACAGCGATTTTCCCAATGGGGAAAGTATCCAGCGTCCAATGGATGATCTCGTCGGCGGAGAGACTTTCCAGGCGCGAGCCCGTGCCCTTGAACACCGCCACGCCAACGCGGCTGGTGGTCTGGCTGCCGCGGGACGAATCGAGGTTCATGGGGCTCCTTGGCCAATGCGGCGCGGTTCCGGCAACAACTCCCTCAGCAGAAGCTGAGCCATCCACGACTCCAGTTCAGCGTCGGGCAGGATGGCGTCGGGTTGAAAGCTGATTCGGAGCCCGGGAAACTCCGAGATCGCCGCCGGAATAAGTTCCTTCTGATAGGTGGAGACCGAAAGGTAAAGTGGAAGTATCGCCGCGCGGGGTTTGCCGCGACCTCTCGGCGACGCCAGTCGCGTGCGTCCCGGCAGAGACGTCACATTCGTAGCCCCGGACTTCAGTCCGGGGACGCGAGAGGATAGGGAACCGGACCCCGGGAGGGGTCCAACAGGCGCGCCACTGTTCGATCCCTGCGGGCGTCGGAATCCACCGGGGCCAGTGAACCCCGGACTGAAGTCCGGGACGACGAATGTGGCGCCGCTCCCGCGGCGCATCGTGGCGTGGCGTGTGGAAATCCGGCGCGCGCTTCTCTCCACCGACGCGAGACAAGTGCGCAGCGGCGCCCCGTAGTCCGCCAGAAAATGCCCGCTCGGCGCCCACAGCCACGGCGCGCCTCCGGCAAACGGCCCCGCCGCGTCTTGGACTTCGCGGATCAACTCGCGCCACAGTTCGTCGTGATGAGAGGCGCCATAGCCCGACACGATCACCGGGTCGCCCGTGCGCGCGCCCGCCGCCAGGAGGCGCCTCGCGGCGTTGCGGCCGAGAACCGTCTCCCATCCCTGTGGCGAGACAATCCGCCACGGCACGTGCCCCCCCAGCTTCTCCTCGGCGATACGCGGCACATCGTCGCCGGCGTGGCCGCTGCGAGAGAGGAAGAACGGCACGACGACCACCGGCCCGCCCTGCTTCGCGAGATCGCCAAGGCGGTCCTCCAGCAACGGCTCCGCGATTTCCAGGAACGCCAGCTCCACGGCGCCGCCCGCGTCGCCCATTTGCTCCACCACGCCGCGATGCCACGCGCGCAGGGCGGCGACCCACTCCCGCGAGCGCGAACCGTGGGCCACGATCACGATGCGGGGGGGCTTGCCGCCGGGGAGGGGCTGTGGTTTCATTTTGCGGGGACTTTCCTTACCTTGCTCAACGGAGCCGGAATCATGACGCACGAGGACGAGTTGCACGATCGGCGCCAGAAGCGGATCGAATCGGGAGCATTCTATCCGGTGGTCCTGGTGGGGCCAGAGCGGAGTGCCCTCGTCGTGGGCGGAGGCGCCGTCGCCACGCGCAAGGTCCGCGGACTACTGGAAGGGGGATTCGGCGTGACGGTGCTTAGTCCCGAGATCACCGACGAGCTTCGCCAGCTCCACGCAAGCGGTGCCATCGGGCACGTCCCCGGGAGTTTTCCCGACGGCGCGCCGGAGGTCGGAATTTTCAACCTCATCTTTGCCGCCACCAACCACCGGGAGGCAAATCGCGCGGTTGCCCGGGCCGCCAACGCCGCGGGCGTCCCGGTCAATGTGGCCGACGATCCCGAGGGTTCCGATTTCTTTACCACCGCCGTGATCCGCCACCCCGAGGAGGGCGTGCTTATTTCCATCTCCACCTTTGGCCAGTCCCCCGGGCGCGCCAAGCGCCTGCGCCAGGCCATCACCGCCGCCATCGAAGGCGTGGATTGGGAGGCGGAGGGGGGTCTGGCCAATCTGGACTAATCCGGTCGGAATGATCGGTATTTCTATTGACGCCCTCCGGTCGCCCTGATTCATCGTTGCACTTGCGCGGGGCGGGGGCCTCGCGGGCAAGCTGTTGCCCCTTCGCCGCGCCCCGAATCCCCCACGCTCCCGGCCATCCCTTCCGTTGCCAACCAAGCTACAAAACATCAGCCCCCGGCGCCACCCGCAACCCCCGCCCCTTGGTCGCGGCTTGCGTCCGGGCGAGGTCTGGCTCGTGGGCGCGGGACCCGGCGATCCGGGACTGCTGACGCTGGCCGGGTGGCAGCTTCTGGCGGAGGCCGACGTGGTGGTACACGACCGGCTCGGGTGCGAGGAGTTGCTCCAGGCGCTCCCCCCGGCCACGCGCCGCATCGACGTGGGCAAGCGCCCCGGCGATGGTCCCGCGTCGCAGGACCAGATTAACGAAACCCTCCTGACCGAGGCCCGCGCAGGAAACCGCGTCGTGCGACTAAAGGGCGGCGACCCCTTCGTGTTTGCGCGCGGCAGCGAGGAGCGCGACTTCCTCGCCGCGCGCGGCGTCGAGTGCCGCGTGGTCCCCGGCATCAGCTCCGCGCTCGCGGTTCCCGCCGCCGCCGGGATTCCGGTGACGCATCGCGAGCTGGCGCGGGGTTTCGCCGTGTGGACGGGGCGCGGCAAGGACGGCGTTCTTCCCGAGCCCGGCGAGTCGGACACGCGCATCTTCCTGATGGGTGTGGAGGCGCTGGGCGATATTGTGGCACGGCTCCTCGCCCGCGGCGTCGCGCCCGGGACGCCCGCCGCGCTTGTCGCCAGCGGCACCACGTATAGACAGCAGGTGGCGAGGGCGCCGCTCTCTGGAATTCAGGCCGCCGTGAAAGCGGCGGGGATCAAGCCACCCGCGGTTCTCGTGGTGGGGGAGACGGCGGCGCTGGGCCGTGATTCTCGGGCGGGAGGCCCGCGCCACGCGCAGACGATCATGGTCACCTCCTCGCGCGTGTCGCCGCTGCTGGCCGCGCGATTTCCCCACGCCTCGATGCTTTGGAGGCCGGTGACGGCGTTCCATCCGCTCGAAGGCGAGGCCCGCGCCCAGGCCCGAATCGCTGTCGCGGATGCGCGGGGGGCGGACTGGCTGCTCTTCAACAACCCGCATTCCGCGCGGGAGTTCTTCGCCCTGCTGCGTGAGTCAGGCCATGACGCGCGCAGTATTTCCGCGCGCATTGCGGCGGCGGGCGAGGAGACGGTCGAGGCACTGGAGGCGTTGGCGCTCCTCCCCGATCACCTCGTCAGCGGCGGGCTTGGCGAAGTCTTTGCCGGCCAGCGGGTCGCTTTTCCCTGCGCGGCGCAGTATCGCGGCGGCATGGCGGGGGAACTCGTCCGCGCGGGCGCGACGGATGTTGCGTGCATCGCAGTCTATCGCGCGGAAGCCGGCCAGCCCGCCCCAGTGGATTTCGCCTTTGTTGACGCGGTATTCTTCGCCAGCCCCCGCGCGGTGGAGGACTTCGCAGCGATCTACGCGGAGGCGCCTCTGCCGTCGCTGCGCGCCATCGCCATTGGCGAGCTGGCCTCCGCCGCCGCGTCGCGGCTTGGCTTCGCCGCGGTCGAGGACTTGACGGCGCATCCCGAGCCCGCCGCGCAGGAGGGCATCGCATGAGCGTCCCCATGCAGCCCCACGGCGGAGCGAAGGAACTGGCCGTGCGCCTTGTTGGCGCAGAGCGCGCGGTGGAACTGAGCCGAGCCCATGCCGACGCGCCGCGCATCGTCGTCAGTGGCATCGACCTCCTTACCGTGCGGCGATTCGGCGATGGATTGCTGACGCCGCTGGTTGGTCCGATGACGCGCGATGTGTGGGATCGCGTGCTGGACGAGGAAATCATCATTGCCAACGGCGACTCGTGGGCCTGGGGCGTGCCGATCGCGTTTCCCCTCACCGAGGAGGAGAAGGCCGCGGTCAAGCCGGGCCAGCCCGCGATCATGGTTTCGGAGCGCGGCGAGGAAGTCGCCCTGCTCGAAGTCGAAGATGTCTATGCGTGGGACAAGGCGCGCTACTGTCTCGTGATTCACGGCAGCGAAACGCCCGAGCATCCGGGGGCGCGCCAAACGCTGGAGGACCGCCGCGGCTGGCTCGCGGGCGGCAATATCCACGTGTTCCCCTCGGACTTTCGGCCCAACGAGGCCATCGCGCGCTACACGCACTCGACCGACCGCGTCCGCGCGCTGCTGAAGGTCAAGGGTTGGTCCGCCGCCATTGCGATGCCCGCGCGGCGGCCGCTGCGCCGCGATCACGAGTACGCGATGGTCGTGGCGGCGGAACGCCTGATGCACGCCGGAACGTGGGCCGGCGTGGTGCTGACGCCGCTCGCCAGCGAGACGCGCTGGGACGATGTTCCCGCGGAGGTCCGCATCGCCTCCCACGCGGTGCTGAAGGAGATGCGCCTCCTCGGCAAGGGCGACGCCGAGGAGAGCCTTTGGCGGCAGGCTGGATATACAATAAACGATGTGTTCGACCTCTATGCGCTGGAAATGCGCACGTTTCACGGCGGCCCGCGCGAGGCCGTGATGCACGCGATCTATCGCCAGAACATGGGCTTCACCCACATCATTATCGGGCACGGCACCGCGGATCCGCTCTATGATTCGGGGAGTAGCTTTCCCTCCGGCACGGAGGCGCGGGCAAAGTTCGAGAGCCTTGCCGGCAAGCTCCTGATCGAGCCGATCTTCGTCGGCGCCGCCGCGTACTTCGAGGAACTGGGCGCCGTCGCGCTCATCGCCGACCACGCCGACAGGGGCCTCAAGACCGTCACGATCCCCGACCGCAAGCTGCGCGAGTTGCTGCGCAGCGGCGTTGCCCCCGACGAGCGCATCATGCGCCCCGAGGTGGGCGAGGTGCTAAGCCGAGCCTATCGCGAGATGCAATCGGGGATCAAGCTCGCTCGCGAAGCCCCCAAGGACCCCCCCGCCCCCGAGCCCAACATCGTGTGGCACTCGCAGAAAGTGACGCGCGAAATGCGCGAGAACCAGAACCGCCATCGCGGCGTCACGCTCTGGTTCACGGGCCTCAGCGGATCGGGCAAGTCCACCCTCGCCAACGAGGTGTCGGCGATCCTCCACGAGCGCGGCGTCAGGACCTATGTGCTCGACGGGGACAACATCCGCATGGGCCTCAGCAAGGGGCTGGGCTTTGGCGAGGAGGACCGGAAGGAAAACATCCGCCGCATCGCCGAAGTGGCGCGCCTGTTCAGCGACGCGGGGATCGTGACCCTGGCGGCGTTCATCAGCCCCTTCCGCCACGAGCGCGACATGGCGCGCGCGCTCCAGCCAGAGACCTTCGTGGAGGTTCACGTCAAGGCCGACCTCGCCGTGTGCGAGCAGCGCGATCCCAAGGGGCTGTACCGCAAGGCCCGCGCGGGGCAGATCAAGGATTTCACGGGAATCGGCTCGCCCTACGAGCCGCCCGCCAAGCCGGAACTCGTCGTGGACACGGGTCTTAGCAGCCTGAAAGACTGCGCAGAGATGGTCGTCGCCGAACTCGAAATGAGAGCGTATATACCCAACATGGGCACCGCCGACACGCGGTGCAAGGAGCTGTGACAACGATGTCAGAGAAGACCTTTCAAGACCCCGAGGAGCGTCGCGGAACGCTCGGCATCGACGCGCCCCTCGAGAAGAAAAACAAGGTCGAGCATCTCAAGACCGTGAGCCACGGCCTGCGCGGCGATATCTTCAAGGAGATGACCGATCCCAACCTGCCGGAGGTATCCGAAGAGTCCTACCAGCTTATGAAGCACTTCGGCATGTACCAGCAGGACGACCGCGACACGCGCATCGAGCGCAAGCGCGCCGGGCTGGACAAGGACTTCAGCTTCATGGTCCGCACCAAGGTGCCCGGCGGACGCCTCACCGCCGACCAGTACCTGATCCTGGACGACTGCGCGACGAAGTTTTCCAAGGGCTCCATCCGCCTGACGACGCGCCAGACGATCCAGTTCCACGGCATCGGGAAGGAGAAGCTGCAGGGCCTCTCCCGCGAGCTCAACACGCGCCTGCTCACCACCTACGGCGCCTGCGGAGACGTTGTCCGCAACGTGATGAGCTGCCCGGTGATCGACCTGGACCCGCGCCCCGAGTGGGCCGGGCGCGACGTGTTCATCGAGCTGTCGCGGCAGATTTCCGACCGCACCCTCCCGCGCACCACCGCCTTCTATGATATCTTTATAGACGGAGAGCGGAATCAGGAGGGTGTCCCGATCATCAACCTCCGCGATCCGAATGAGGATCTTTACGGCGAGACGTATATGCCGCGAAAGTTCAAGATCGGCGTCACCACCCCCGGCGACAACTGCATCGATGTCTTTACACAGGACCTTGGACTGATCGCGCTCACCAAGGACGGCGAGGTCACCGGCTACAATATCGTCGCGGGCGGCGGGCTCGGCCATTCCCACAGCAACAAGGCCACCTATCCGCGCCTCGCCACCAACATCGCCTACGTCCACCGCGACGATATTCTGGCCGCAGTGGATGCGGTGATCACCGTGCAGCGCGACTATGGAAACCGCACCGACCGCAAGCAGGCCCGCCTCAAGTACCTGCTGGATGCAGTCGGGGAAACGTGGTATCGCGAGGAGATGTCCCGCCGCATGGGGATCGAGCTGGCTCCCGCGCGCCCCATCGACGACTCCGCCTGGAAATACGACGATCATCTTGGCTGGCACGCCCAGCGTCAGCCTGGGTTGATGTACGTCGGCATCTTCATCGAAAACGGCCGCATTATCGACGCGCCGGGGCGCCCCGCGCGGACGATCCTGCGCCGTATCGTGGAGAAGTTCCGCCCGGAGGTCCGCCTTACCGGCCAGCAGAACATCCTCCTCGCCAATGTCTCCGAAAAGTGCCAGGCGGAAATCAGTGCAATGCTCGCCGACACCGGCCTGGCCGTGAACGTGAACGGCAAGCTGAGCGAGATCCGCCGGCACGAGATAGCCTGCGTCGCGCTTCCCACCTGCGGGCTCGCGCTGGCGGAATCGGAACGAGCCATGCCCGTCTTCATCGACAAGCTGGAGGAACTCGGCCTCGGCCACGAGCGCATCTCCATCCGCATGAGCGGCTGCCCCAACTCCTGCTCGCGGCCAGAGAGCGCGGAGATCGGCCTCATCGGCTGCGCCCCCGGCAAGTACAACCTCTACCTCGGCGGAGACTTCGAGGGGACGCGACTCAACAAGCTCTTCAAGGAGCGCATGCTCTTCGAGGATGTGCCGCCGGAGATCGCGCGCCTGGTCGGGCGCTGGCGCGCGGAGCGCCAGCCGGACGAAGCGTTCGGCGACTGGACCCACCGCCTCGGCCTCGAAGCGCTGAAGGCCTAGCCGCGTGGCAATCACGCTCAAGTGTCAGTACGCGCTGCGCGCGCTCTTCGAGCTCGCGCGGCGCGACGGCGATGGCACGGCGCGCATCGGCGATATCGCCGACGCCCAGAAGATTCCCATGCGCTTTCTCGAGGTGATCCTGAAGGAACTCAAGCAGGGCGGCTTCACCGTCTCGCGCCGCGGCAAGGCGGGCGGCTACGCCCTCAGCCGCCCGCCCGCCGACATCACCGTGGGCGATGTGATCCGCTTCGTACAGGGACCGCTCTCCCCGGTCGATCAGTCCAAGGGGTCCCCCGCGCGGGACGACGTGTTCGGCCCCCTCTGGGACCGCGTGGAGGCGGCGACGGCGGAGATCTACGACAGCACCACGCTGCACGGCCTCCTCGACGCGGAGTCGGAACGACTCGCGCGGGTGCATCCGAACTTTCATATCTAAGTGGCTGCCATGGTAGCTTGGGCGTCCCGCCCGAGCCGGCGCGGGCGAGACGCCCACGCTACCTTGAATACAAAGCTTCCACTTCTGCCTTGCCGGATTCCTTGAGACGAATCGCGTCGCGAAACGGCACCGGCGCGAACCCCAGTGCCGCGCGAGCTTCTGCGATATCGACAGACTTGTCCTCGCTGATTCGGAGGATCTGTTCGCGTGAGACAATGCGGCGGGGGAGCACTGACGCCGCGGCCAGCGCCGCGCCGCGTGGCACGGGAATGAAGAGCGGGTGCGTCCCGCGCACGGCCAGTGCGATCTCCTCCATCATGGCACGCCACGTCATCGCGCCGGGGCCGCCGATGTTGAAGGCGCGGCGGGTTGCGCGCCCGGGGTGCTCGAGCGCCTGCGCGATGGCGGTCACCACGTCCTCTGTATAGACGGGCTGAACGAGGGCGGCGCCGTCCCCGATCATCGGAAGCCAGCGATGCCTGCGGAACCACGCCACGAGGCGCGTCAAGTTGGCGTCGCGGCGGCCGCCGAAGATCATGGTGGGGCGAAGGATCGTGTAGTCCAGGTTGCTGGCCGTGATCGCACTCTCTCCGTGCTTCACCTGCTCGACCGTCTGGTCGGCAACCTGGGAGAAAAGGCGCGCGCTGCTCATCTGGATATACCGGGCCACGCCCGCATCCGCGCAGGCGGAGACGCAGCCGGGCGCGTGCTTCACATGGGCGCAGCTTATGAGGGCGTCGCAGCCGGCGAGCGCGGCGGCAAAGGCCTCCCGCGTGCCGCACTCGCCCTTCGCATGGCTCGCTCCTGACTGAATCAGTGCCGCAAGGATGGGTTCATCGGGGGAGCGACGCGACAGCACCATCACGGAGTGTCCCGCGCGAATGAGCCGCCGCGCGAGTCGCTCGCCGGTGTGGCCGGTGCCGCCGGCAAGGAGCACCTTCATCCGAATCGCTCCCGCGCGATTCGTCTATACAGATGCACCACGCGCTCCATCGCGCGGTCCTGCGTCAGGTGGGCGCGGGCGTGGAGCATGGCTTCCCGGCCAAGGACCAGCGTGGCGCTTTCGTCCCCGAGGAGTTGCTCCAGCGCGCGCTCCAGCTCCGCCGCGTCGCCGGGTTTCACCAGCAGGCCGAACCGGCCATCTTCGATTAGCTCGCGGCAGCCACGAATGCGCGTCGTCACCGTGGGGAGACCCATCAGCATCGCCTCGACAATGCTGACGGGCATCCCCTCGCGATAGGAGGGCAGGCAGAAGATGTCGCTCGCCGCCAGCAGTTCCGGAACATCGGAACGCAGTCCGGCGAAGTGGACGCGGCCCTTCAGTTCGGGCGCTTGCGCCATGCGGAGGATCTCCGCCTTCGCGTCGTCGTGCTCGCTCGCCACGGTGTCGCCGATGGCGAGGAAATGCGCCCCGGGATAGCGCGGGGCCAGCGCACACGCGGCGCGGAAGAACTCGAAGTAGCCCTTCTCCCTCACCAGCCGGCCCATGATCGCGACCACCCGCGCGTCGGCGGGAATGCCGAACTCGTCGCGGATCCTCTCGCGGGTTCCCTCGGGAATCGCCGCCGGATCGAATCGGCAATGGTCGGCGCCGTTGGGCGTGTGGAATCGCCCGTGGCGGGGCCCGATGCCGAGGCGCTTTGCCGTGGAGAGGTCCTCGGCGCTGACACAGAAAAGATAGTGGCAGAGCCAGCCAAACACCCGCTCCAGCGCGATGTGGGGGAGCCGCCGGATCGCGGGCATCCGGTCGTGGAAATAGAATCCGTGGGCTGTATAGACAACGACCGGCACGCCCGCGAGGGCTCCCGCCAGGCGTCCGATCATCGATGCCACGGGGGTGTGGACGTGGAGCACGTCGGGCCGCGCGCGCCTGAGCCACCGCGCGATGCGCAGCACCGAGCGCGCGGCGCGGATGGGATTGCCGCTCCGCGCGATGGAGACGGCGTGCAGGCGCAGTCCCATCGCCCGCAGCTCCTCCCAGTGAATCCCCGGCGTGCAGGCGCAGACCACCTGGTGCCCATCCGCGGAGAGGGCAAGCGCCAGCGGCGCGATGAACTGGCGCATCGTAAAGTCCACGGCGCAGAGCTGGACGATGCGCAGCTTGCGGCCACCTTCCTTCTCAGGTTCCACGGGCGTCTCCGCGGTGAAGGTGGATCAGCGCGACTTCGGGAAGGCAGTTCCATCGCACGCGGAGCGCGCTGGTCCCCACGCCGCGGCTGATATACACAGCCGTGTGCGGCGCCTTGACGAGTCCGCTGACGTAGCGCCCCGTTCCGCCGGAGAGCGCGTGAATTCCCCGGCCCATCGCGCGGAGTTGCCCGCCGTGGGTGTGGCCGGAGAGCATGAGGTCCACGCGGAGCGGTGGCGCGATCAGCGCGGCGCAGTGGGGGTGATGGGAGAGCATGACCGTGGGAATCCCCGTGCTCGCGCCGGCCAGCGCGCGCGAAGGGTTGCACTCGCCCTCCCACATGTCGCCGACGCCGGCAATAACGAGGCGCTCCCCGCTTTCCGCGCGGCTGTCGTGGTTGCCGGTGGCGCGATGGCGCAGGGGCCTCACGATGGCGTGGCTGTTCTCCAGAAAGCGGAACCCGGCGTCGCGGCTTGCCTGAATCATGTGCTCGAGCGATGTGTTGTGGTCGTGGTTCCCGCGCACCACCCAGCACCCATCCGGCGCGTTGAGATCGCTCAGGAGCGAAAAGCAGCGATCCAGGTTGCGGGGATTGTGAGTGATGAAGTCGCCGGTCAACGCCACCATGTCGGCGTCGAGCCCGTTGACGCGCTCTACCACGCGGCGGAGGAACTTCCTCCCCGCGGTCACGTTGTAGTGGATGTCGCTCAGGTGGGCGATGCGGTATCCATCCAGCGCCCACGGCAGATCGGGAATCGCGACTTCCACCTGGGTGATCTGCACGAGGAACGGCTCGACGAAGGCGGCATAGCCGATTCCGCCGGAGAGGGTCTTCATCGCGAGAAACGCGCGGCGGCGCAGGCGCGGATTCCCGCCGAGGCGAAAGCGCACCTCCGCGAGAAACTCCTTGGTCTGGTTGCGAATCGGTTTGCCGATGCGTCGGCGAAGTGACATCGCGCCGGCCTCCCGGTGGGGCTTCAGGCCTGCTTGTCGATCAGCGCGATCAGGCGCTGCTGGTCGCGCTCCTTCATCACGGAGAAGAGAACGCCAATGCTGCTGGGTCCGGTCGCCCGCGCGGGATCGGGATCGGTTTCCTGAAGCCACACGATCTGACCCTTCAGGAGGGTGCCCTCGCCGATATCTTCCAGCACGATCTCCACGCGAAGCTCGTCATCGTTGCGGACGGCCTCGGCCCAGGCGGAAACGTGGGCGGGCTCCGCCTGCTCGAAAGTGATCCTTACGCCGTGAAGGGTGATGTCGCCCGTGGTGCCGATCAGCGGCTCGCGCGTCATGGCCCACGGCGGCGCGGTGATGTTCACGCGGCAGTTCCTCGCAAATTCGACGCGTGGTTCCCGGCGGCGGTCGCGCGGGTCGCCTCCCGGTATGCGGCGGGCTGGTTCCTGGGGGATGTCGCTCATGTGGGCGACTTCACATCGTCCACGGGATTGCGGCGCCCCTCCGTGTTGAGGAGCGGCTCCTGGTCGCCGCCGGGCGCGGTCTCCGCCGTGCGCCCGCCCACAAACAGGTACGACTCGAACATCTTGCTATACGCTGTCCATGCGTCGCCCTTCTCGGCGGCCTTCGTCGTTTCCTTCACAAAGGACGCCATGTAGGCCTCGGTGTGGTCGGCATAGTGGAGCACAAACGCCTCGCGGGATTTCGGCGTCACCGGCGACCCCCATTCCTGCTTGCCGTGATGGCTCAGGATCAGATGTATCAGGTGTGTCTGGATTTCCGGATCAAAGCCGTCGGCCTTGCGGATCTCGTTGATGGCCGCGTCCACCATGGCCGCGCCCATGAAGATATGGCCGAGGAGGCGCCCCTGTGTCGTATAGCCGAGCGAGCGCTTCCACTCCAGCTCGCGCACCTTGCCGATGTCGTGCAGGAGCGTCGCCGTCACCAGCAGATCGCGGTCGATCGGCTCATAGACGTCGGCGATGCTCCAGGCCAGCTTCATCACGCAGAGCGTGTGATCCAGGAGGCCGTGGATATACGCCTGATGCACCTTCACCGCGGCGGGAGCCATGCAGTACAGCTCGCGAAGACCCTTGTGACCGAAGAGCCGCGCCAGCAGGCGCGCGCAGTCGGGATTCTTCACGCGGGCGATCCAGCCGTCCAGCTCCGCCTCCATCTCCTCGCGCGGGCGCGGGCTCACGGGCAGGAACGCCTTCTGGTCCACGTCGGCGTCGTCCACCTTCACGATGCGGCGCATGGTGATCTGGGGCTGGCCGTTGAACTCGCCCACGTCGCCCTGCACCAGGACATAGTCGTCCTTGCGGATATTGCCGCGCTCAAGCTCCGCGTGGCCGTCCCACATGATGCCGCCGATGGTGCCGGTGGCGTCGGAAAGCTGGAGCGAGAAGAACGGCTCGTTGTTCTTCTTCAGGCGGCGTTCGGTATTGGCCAGCAGGTACACGGATTCCACGCGGGCGCCTACCTCCAGTGTGGAGGCGGGGACCTGTGGAAGCGCGGCGGGGGCAGCAGGCAAGGAGGTTTCCCAGACAATGGATTTTTCGCTCGGCTTCGGCTGCCTTGCGGGATGGCGAAGTCTTGCTTGCCCGGCCCCCCGGGCGTCAACCTCTTCGGCGGCGCGCCACTGGCGCCGTGCATCATGCCCAAACTTGGAATTAGCGCTTGTTCGGCACCGCCGATCCTCGCTATCCTTCGCCTTCCCCAAGGAGCCCCCCCGCACAATGCCGCAGGACAGCGCCACCGCCCTTTCGCCGATCACGAAGCGCCCGCTCCGCTCCCTCCTCTGGGGGGTCTCCATCGCCCTCAGCTGGACGTGGGGCCTCGGGCTGTTCTTCTCCGTCCAGTTTTCGCTGCACTTTGGCCTGGTCGGGCTGCTGTCCTTCGCGATTCCCAACATGCTGGGGCTGGTGATTTTCGGCATGCTGACCCAGCGCATCGCCCGGCGCCTTCCCGGGGAGCGCGATTTCGAGCGCCACTTCCTCGCCACCAGCCACTCGCTCCGGTTTGTCATCCTCGCCTACCAGCTTGTGGCGATCTCGCTCACGTTCTTCGCCATCCTTGCCTATCTCTTTGCGCCGCTCGGGCTCAATCCCGCGCTGGGCGCGCTGCTGATCCTGGCGGCGGCGCTGATGCTGGGAGAGAGCTTCGATATCGTGCGCATCAAGTGGAGCCACCTCGCCATGTTCGTGGCGATTCTTCTCTGCATGGCGGGCGTCGCGGTTTCCGTCGGCGCCTACCTGGAGACCACCGAGCTGCCATCGGTCCTCGCCGAGGGGCACTCGTCGTGGAAGTCCCCGGGCTTCGTCGGCTTTCTGATCCCCATCGTGGCGGGGCTGCTGCTGGGGCCGTGGCTCGACATCCAGCAATGGCAGCGCGCCATCCAGATTCACCGTGAAAAGGCCAGCATCCGCCAGTCATACCTGTATGGCGGGCTTCTCTTCTTCGGCATTCTCCTGTTTCACGGCTTCCTCGCGCTGACCCTCATGTCGGTCGGCGGGCCCAGCCACCTTCGTCCCGCGCAGGACGGATTCTTTGACGGCAAGGACTATATCGTCCGCTTCATGCTACTTTCCGGTGAGCCGTTTGGAATGCTCGGAAAGGTCTGCTACGTAGGGTTCATCATTCTCTGCATTGTCTCCACGCTGGACAGCGGATACGTCTCGCTGAAGTGGTACCTGAAGAAGCTTACGCGCAAGAGCGAGCACCTGATCATGACGATCATCCCGGAGAACCTGCTCTCCTCTCCCGTGGTGCCGATGATACTGGCGCTCGCCGTGGGCATGGGCGGGCTGCTCCTCGGATTCCGGCTGGAATACTTCATGTCCTTCTACGCATCCTTTGGCGTGGGATATGCGCTGGTGTTCCTGTTCAGGACGACTTACTTCCCCGAGTTCACGCGCTTCACCCAGACGGCGCTTTTCTCCGTCGCCGCGTTCTCCCTGGGGCTGTTTGGCATCGGCTATTTCGAGCAGACATGGTACCTGATGGTCCTTGGGCCGCTCATCCCGCTGATCCACGGCTTCGCGGTGATCTCCAGCCGCGTGGTGGTGGACGATTTGCAGAAGGCGCTGCCGAAGCCGGATTCAACCGACGAGGTTCCCCTTCCCAGCGTCAGCGGCAAGGCCGCCGAAGTCGCGATCTCGGCGCTGGAGAATGCAATCTCCCGCCTAGACCCCAAGGCGGGCGAAAAACTCAAGTCCGTGATCCACCGCATCGAACCCGCCGCCGCCCAGGCGCTCGCGGGATTCCTGCACTCCGTCAGCCCCGGCGGCGGAGGCGCGACGGCACTGGCCCCCATCGACGCCGACGGCGAGCACGCGCGCGGGCACTTCGAGGGAAAGTGGTTCTGCCACACGTTCATGACAACGTATAGCGACACCAATTCGGTGGGGAACGTGTACTTCGGCAACTACATCATCTACGTCGGCAAGGTGAGGGAGATGTTCTTCCGCAGCTGCATGCCCAGCTTCGATCTCAAAAGCACGGGATTCTACATCCTTACGCGCCAGATCGAGCACAAGTTCAACATCGAGGCCAAGGAGTTCGAGATCCTGACCGTCAAGATCCGCGTCGAGGGCTTCAACCGCAAGTTCGCCGTCCTCGAACACGAGATTGTCAATCAGGCCAAGCAAGTCCTCGGCAAAGGCAAGCAGACCCTCATGTTCGTCAGCGCCAAGGACTACCGCCTGGTGGACCTGCCGAGCGAATTGCAGACGGCGTTTTTGCCTTACACTTGAAAAGGGGAAAGGCGGGAACGGCGCCAAAAGCGGTGAAGGCGTAAAAGCAGAAATGGGGGGCCTTGGCCCCCCACCGAACTCCATCCGCCGTTCCCGTCTTTCCCGCTGTTTCCGCTCTTCCCGTCTTTCCCGCCTTCCCCCTCTCTACATCCTCCTAATGTCAATCTCCATGCTCATGCGCGAGGCGAGCGATTCGCCGCCGCGGGCCGCGAGCCAGGAGTTGGCGGGGGCGTCGGCGGGGCCGGGGTTCAGGACATAGCGCACGATGTTCTCCGGGTTCAGGATCGCCCAGCCGCCCTTCTCGATGGGAATGGCGAGGGCGCCGGACTCGAAGAGGGACTGCAGGAACATGCGCTCGTCCACCTTCCCCTTCACCACGGAGTGGAACTGGACTAGGACATCGCGCCCGCTCCGCATGTGGAACTCGGCGCAGCCCTCCATCGAATCGCCCACCTTCACGCGGGGCCGCTCGCCCTTGAGGGAGCGCACCAGCTTCAGCATCAGCGCTTCGTACTTCTCCTCGCTAATGACTTGGATGGTGTCCACATGGGTCTGGACCTGCCACTGCGGCTTGACGTCGGTGATGAACTCGACCATCTCGACAAGGCTGGTGTTGAAGCCCGAAACGGCCATCTTGCCCTGGATGATGATGTTCCGCTGCTGGAAGAGGCGCTGAGGGTGGACCTTGCTGAGGAGCAGCGCGACCTGCTCCGGGTCCTCCTGAACGAATCTCGCCGACTCATTGTCGATGGTGTGGATAACGATTTCCATTCAGAAGCCTTTCGCGGACTGGTTACTTGCAGGGCATAGGCACGAGGACGTGGCGGACTGGCAACGGCAATCAATCCGCCGACCGTTCCGAACGTTCCGGGTGCCCCCACCAGCTTCGCGGCTCGCCTTCTCCCTCCGGATAGTGCTTCTCCAGCGCCTTCTCCACGTCCTTCATCGTGCCGTCGGCGGGCACCCACTTATCCAGGTCGGGGAAGTCCAGCTTGCAGTTCTCGCACTTCTTGCCGGGGTAGAAGCGGATCGGGCACCAGAACGATTCCACGCTCCTCAGCATCTCCGCCCCCAGCGAATATACCCCCGTCATCCAGTCGCAATACAGGCACCACACCAGATCGTGGCCGATCAGGCCCTCGAACTTCTGGCGGGAGACGTTGACCCATTCGCTCTGCCGGTACTTGGGGAACCCCAAGGTCCAGACCAGCAGCGGATAGACAAAGATTTCCGCGAAGCGCAACGAGACGAAAACCGGGAGCGCCGGGATCGTAATCCAGAGGCCCAGGTGATTGCGGACGGGTCCCACTAAACGGTCCAGCGTGCGCCGGATCGAGCCCTTGGGCCGCGGGTGGGCGTTGCCGTGGACGATCACAAAGGTCTGGAGCGCCAGAAACTGCCCCGCCAGGCACCCGGCGAATCCCCACCAACCGCCCGAGTTCCATGACACGACCCACGGAATCCAAGACATCAGGGACAGGACGATGTCCAACAGCGGGGCCTCGGCCACCTTTCGCGTCACGCGCCACAGGACCAGCGTGCCAGCGATACAAAGGACGACCCAGGCCCAATAGACGACGAGGTAGTGCAGGAACATGCGCGTGACTCCTTGTGGGCGGCGGAATGCGCTCGATCATCGGCGCGCCCAGCCCATGCGCAAGGGTCATTCGCCGCATTGCCCTTGTCCCGGCCAGCGCCCCCCCCGCTAATCCCCCCGCCATGAAAACAGCCATCCTCAAGATCAACTGCCCCGACCAAAAGGGGATCGTGTTCAACGTCTCGCGCTTCATCTTCGTGCGCGGCGGCAACATCATCAACTCCCAGCAGCACTGCGAGGAGCTGGACCAGCGCTTCTTCATGCGCGTCCTCTTCGACCGCGGCGACATGAAGGTCTCCACCCAGGAACTGCGCCGCGACCTCGCCGGCCTCGCCGAAGGGTTCTCCGCGGAGGCCCATCTCCAGTGCTCCGAGGACCGCCGCAAGATCGCCGTCATGGTTTCCAAGTACGACCACTGCCTCTACGACCTGCTCCTGCGCGAGCGCTATGGCGAGCTCGCCGCCGACATCGCCGTGGTGGTCAGCAACCACACCGACCTCGAGCACGTCGCCGCCAGCTTCAAGGTCCCCTTTGTGTATATACCCGTGGAGAAGGACTGCAAGGCGGCGGCGGAGGCCCGCGCTCAGGAGGTCTTCCGCCAGCACCATATCGACTTCGTGGTGCTCGCGCGCTACATGCAGATTCTCTCCGCCGAATTCATCGAGTCGTGGCCCAACCGCATCATCAACATCCACCACGGATTCCTGCCGGCCTTCAAGGGCTCCCGGCCCTACCATCAGGCCTACGAGCGCGGCGTGAAGCTCATCGGCGCCACCAGCCACTACGCCACGGCGGACCTCGACGACGGCCCGGTGATCGAGCAGGAGACGATCCGCGTCAGCCACTCCCACAGCGTGTCGGACATGCTGGCGCTTGGCCGCGAGATCGAGCGCAACGTCCTCGCCAAGGCCGTCCGCGCCCACTCCGACGACCGCATCATGGTGTACAAGAAACGGACAATCGTCTTCGACTAGTTGTTGAGTCGCGGGCAGGCAGAACAGACGGACAGGATTGCAGGATGACAGGAAGCTCGATTGATTCTGTCATCCTGCTATCCTGTCTATTTGTTGCCGCACTTCCCGGAAAGAAAAGCCCATCGGGAGATCGGCGTTCCCATGACTCTCAGATCAGGATCGCCGCCACGCACCCCGTCGCGTTCGCGGCAAAGGTTCCCGCCAGCATCGCGCGCAGGGCGAGGCGCGAGAGGTCGGCGCGGCGTTCCGGGGCCATGACCGCAAGCCCGCCGATCTGGATGCCGATGGAGCCGAAGTTGGCGAATCCGCAGAGCGCGTAGGTGGCGATGATGCGCGAACGCTCCGAGATCGCCCCCGCGTCGCCGATGGCGCCGAGGTCGATGTAGGCCACGAATTCATTGGCCACCATCTTGATTCCCATCAGGCGTCCCACCTGCACGGCATCTCCCCATTCGGTGATTCCCATCAGCCATGCGAGCGGCGCAAAGACGGCGCCCACTGCCGCGCGCAGGTTGACCCATTCCGAATACCACGTCGGCACCGTGCCCCCGAAGATCGCTTTTCCGATCCCGCCAAGGCAGATGTCCACCAACGCGATCAGCGCCAGGAACGCGATCAGCATCCCGCCCACATTGATCGCCAGGCGCACGCCCTCCGTCGTTCCCACCGTGGCCGCGTCCAGCACGTTCGTGGTTTCCTTCTCCACGTTGATGGGCAGGGTCCCCGCCGTCTCCGGAGTTTCGGTTTCCGGCACCATCAGCTTGCCAAAGATCAACGCGGCGGGGGCGCTCATCACCGATGCCGCCATCAGGTGTCCGGCGATGTTGGGGATCGAGTTCTGCAGGAAAGACACATAGGCCGCCATGACGCCGCCGGCGACCGTGGCGAATCCTCCGACCATCACCGTCATCAATTCGCTCTGGGTCATCTTGCCGATGAAGGGGCGCACGACCAGCGGGGCCTCCGTTTGGCCCACGAATATATTGGCCGACGCCGAAAGGGTCTCCGCCCCGCTCGTCTTCAGCGTCCGCTGCATCACCCAGGCCAGCCCGCGAACGACTTTCTGCATGACTCCCAGGTGATAGAGCACCGACATCAGCGCGCTGAAGAAGATGATCGTCGGCAGCACATAGAACGCGATAATCGGCCCCATCGATACCGGCGAGGGGTTCTTGGCGAGTGGCCCGAAGACGAACTCCGAGCCCGCCTGGGTCGCGCCGATTACCCCGATGAACACATCGTTGGCCGCGCTGAAAAGCCATGCCCCGGGCTCCGTCTTCAGAATCAGGAGCGCGAAGACAAACTGGAGTCCGAACCCCCACGCGATCAGGTCCCAGCGCTTGAGCGCCGCGCCGCGATTGGTGCTCATGGCGAGGCAGATGGCCACCATCACGGCGATGCCGACGAACGGAATAAGCCGCGGGAAAAGCTCGCTCATGCGGGTGATGCCTCCGGGGGGGCGCCTGGTCCGGGCCGCGATGGGGAAGTCCCAGTCAAGCGGCCTGTTTGGTGCCTCCCGGATGGAAACTCAAGCAGCATTTCGCCCCGCGCGATATTGAATCGGCCCAACAACGAAGCGCCCCGGCCTCGCTGAGTCGAGACCGGGGCGCAGGATACTTGAACGGACGGACTGCTTACTCGGCGGCGATCGAGATCAGCTCGACCTCGAACTTGAGGAGGCTGTTGCCGGGGATGCTCTGGTTGCCGGACTCGCCATAGCCGAGGGTGGGGGGGATGAAGAGTTCATACTTCGCGCCGGGCTTCATCAGCTTGAGGGCCTCGGTCCAGCCCGGGATCACCTGGTTCACGCCAAACTCGGCGGGCTCGCCGCGCTTGTAGGAGCTGTCGAATTCCTTACCGTCCAGAAGCGTCCCCTTGTAGTGGACCTTCACCTTGGCGCCGTCCTTGGGGGACTCGCCCTCGCCCGCGGTGATCACGCGGTATTGCAGGCCGCTCGCCGTGGTCACGACGCCCGCCTCGGCCTTGTTCTTCTCGAGGAATGCCGTGGCCGCTTCGAGATTCGCGGTCTTCTCCTTCTCCGCCTTCTCCATCATCTTCTTCTGCATGAACGTCTGGAACTCGCCGATGGCCGCCTCGACGTCTTCGTCGCTCATCGCGGGCGTCTTACCGGCATAGACTTCCTCCATGCCGCGCAGGAAAAGCGCGGGGGAGAGGTTCACGCCGTTCTTCTGCATGTCCTTGGCGAGCTGGATGCCGATGGCATAGCTGACCTTTTCCTCGAGGGTCTTGAACTCCGACTTCACTTCGGACTTCGGCTCCGCGGCGGCCGCGTCCTGGGCGCGCACGGCGGCGGGCGCAGAGAGCAGGGCCGCGAAGGCGAGGCCTGCCAGGAAAAGCTTCTTCATGTCTTGTATTCCTTTCGGTCGATAAAAGCGGCGAGAGGCTTAGCGACCGCATGGCCCGTTACAAGGGGTTTTCTGGTCCGGGCGAAACGCCGCCCCCGCGGATACCCCGCGCCAGCCGCCCCGCAAGGCAAGGCCCCTCGTACACAAGGCCCGTGTAAACCTGCACCAGACTCGCCCCGGCATCGAGGCGACGGCGGGCGTCTTCCGGCGTCGCAATCCCGCCCACGGCAATGATCGGCAGCCGACCGCCGGTGGTGCGGTAAATGTGGGAAATGAGTTTGAGACTGCGTTCTCCCACCGGCGCGCCGCTCAGCCCGCCGGCTTCCTTCGCCACCGCGCCGCGCACCCCCGGGCGCTTGAGGGTTGTATTGGTCGCGATCACTCCATCGATGCCCGCGTGGATGATGGTCTCCAGAATTTCGTCCAGCTCCGCCCGCGAGAGGTCCGGCGCGATCTTCACCAGAATCGGGCGGCGGGGGAGGCCGCTGTCCCGCGTCAGGTGGGCGCCCTCGCGGACCAGTTCGCCGCACAGTTCCGAGAGAAACTTCCCGCCCTGCAACTCGCGCAGCCCGGGCGTATTGGGCGAGCTGATATTCACCGCCAGATAGGCGGCATAGCGATGCACCTTGCGCATCACCGCCAAGTAGTCGCCCACGGCCTCGGCCAGCGGCGTTTCCTTCTGTTTCCCGAGGCTGACGCCGATCAGGAAGGAGCGCGACTCGCCCGCCAGCGCCGCCAGCCGCGGCACCGCCGCATCGACTCCGCCGTTGGGAAAACCCATTCGGTTGATCAGCCCGCGCTGCCTGGGCAGGCGGAAGATCCGCGGGCGCGGGTTTCCCTCCTGCGGGCGCGGCGTCAGGGTGCCGACCTCCACATGGCCGAATCCCAGCATCCCCAGCCCCATCGCCACCCGCGCGTCCTTGTCGAATCCCGCAGCCACGCCGACCGCGTTTGGAAACCTCAGGCCGAACGCCTCAACAGGGCGCTCCGGCACACGCCCCGCCAGAGCCCGCAACAGCGTGGGCCCGGGAGCCACGCGCTGGGCAAGCTCCAGCACACGCAGCGTCTCCTCGTGCGTCCACTCGGCGTCCAAGCGGGAAAGGAGGGGATAGATGAGGGAGCGGTAGATCATCTATTGCAGGCGAAGTAGTTCAGATCGAAGTATTTGCACTGGGATATGCGCCCTCTTCGCGCGCCGCTCCTGCCAATTCTTTGTCCAGCGTAGCCAGTAGAGCGCCCCTACGAGTTGCGACCTCGAGATAGATCGCGTCGTATACGGTCAGGCGATGTTTTAGCGCCAGCGGCACCACGGCGTCGCGCAGTGATTCGAAGGTGGACGCTTCGGTTTCTCGGGAGATTTGACCGATTGCCGCCATGATACTTTTCAACTGGGACTGCACGATTCGGTTTTTCCGGTGAGCCACCAGAAGAGAATTGGCGATTTCCACCTGCCAGTGCGCCGGTACTATTGCCTGACCCGCCCGAGCAATGGACGCCGTCATCGCCGCATACGGACTCCACTCATCGGGCATGTTCATCGCCAGAACGACAGCGCAACCCAGAACCACAATCACTTTCGGCCTTCATTACGGAACGAGAGCAACTCGTCCACCGTGAAAAATAGCCTTCGGCCTGAAATTGCTCACGGTTTTTTCTCATGGCCTCGAACGCCTTGCTACGATCCAGAGGGGACTCGGCCACCGCAATGATGCGCGCCACCGGCCTTCCATCAACAACGAGATCGGTGGCTTCCCCATGCTGTCCCCATTCCACCAGCTCGCGCAAGCGCGCCGCCGCCTCTTCCACCGTCTCCGCGTTTCGTGTCGCGCTCATCGCCGCCCCTCCGTGCTCTCCGTGCCTCAGTGGCGTTTTCGTTCTCTTCTCTATCGAGAGAAAACCACCTCGTCCAGCTTGCGCCTCAGCTTCGTCTTCAGCGTCGCGTCGATGCTGTGGCCCATGTTCACGCAGTGGGTGCAGGAGCAGCGCGACTCGCGGATCCAGCGGCGCATGTCCGCCGCGCGGGGCGATAGCCAGAGCTTGGCCCAGTCGAGCCCCTCCTTGCGCAGGTCGCCGACCACGTCCAGCAGTTCGCACATGCGGACGCGTCCATCGGGCTCGATGACGGCGAGGCCGACGCCGGCTTGGCAGGTGGCCGGGATTTTCCCGGTGACCAAATGCTCGCGCTGGAAGCGATACACGTTGCGGATATAGCTCAGCCACGACGCCCGGTAGTCGCCGAAGCGGCGCTGATACATCTTCTCGTTCATCTCGATCGACATGCGGACGACGCGGTCAAACTGCTCGATCGTCGGCGGCTTCAGTTCCGGGTCCTTCGGCGTGCCGCGCAGGCACTCGAACATCATGCCATCGACCTCGGGATTGTCATACATCGCCTGGGCCAACGCCTCGATCTCGGAAAGGTTCTGGTTGTTGATGCAGGTCAGCGTCATGATGCGCAGGTTCGGCTTGGGGCCCTCGCCGCGGCGGAACTTCGCCATGCGGTCCTCGCGGACGCGTGCCAGCGTGGCCAGCGTCTCCATGCTGCGCTTCCAGTTTCCCGGCACGCCGCGGATGCGGTTGTGCGTCTCCTCCAGCCCATCGAGCGAGAGGCCCACGGTAAAGAGCACCTCGGGAATCTCGTCCAGAATGCGCGACGTAACCTCCTCCACGCGCTTGGGCAGGAGTCCGTTGGTCGGCATGTCGATGGAGATCAGGCCGTTGTTGGTGGCGAATATCTTGGCCACCTCCACGATCTCCTTGCGCATTACGGGCTCTCCGCCGCTGAAGAGCAGGTGGTTGAACCGCGGCATTGAGCGCGAAACCGTGTCGATCTCCTCCAGGTTCAGCGCCTTCTCGTCGGCATCGTTCAGGCTCTGCCAATAGAAGCACGTCTCGCACTTCGCATTGCAGCGCGTGGTCGTGAAGTAAGTGACGACGCTGAGCCGGTCCAGCAGGGCGGGATCGGCATCGGGGTCGATGGAGCGTTGTTCGACGAGTGATAGCAAGGGCGTGGTTCTCCGCGTGGACTGCTGCCGCGAATGCTTGATTTGCGTGAGTTTCACGTCAAGCAGAAGCGGCGAAATCCGTTGACCGTGGGTGGGGGCGTCACCAGAACACGGGGGCCTTACCACCCTCCCCCGCCCCGTTGCCATGAATCCCGAAACTCAGGAAGCCCTCCGCAACCTCCTCATTGGCTTCCCGGTCTTTCTCTTCGCCCTTTCCTTTCACGAGGCGGCCCATGCCATCGTGGCCAAGTGGGGCGGCGACCTGACCTCGGCCTATCAGGGGCGCATCACCCTCAACCCGATCGCGCACATACACCCCGTCGGCACGATCATCATCCCGATCATCGCCGTGCTCCAGAACTTCCCCCTCATCGGCTGGGCCAAGCCCGTCCCCGTGGTGGAGTCCAACTATCGCCGGGGCCGCGGCTATGGAGTGATCGTGGCGCTGGCGGGTCCGTTCTCCAATCTGCTCCTGGCGCTGGTTACGGTCGTGCTGATGCAGTGCTACTACCTCGCCCGGATCATGCTGTTTCAGCGTGGCGTCGAGATTCCCGACAACGTCCACGGGATCGTCGGCCACATTCTCTCCTACTCGCTGCTCATCAACCTGGTGCTCATGTTCTTCAACCTGCTGCCGATTCCGCCGCTCGATGGGTCCCACGTGCTGTGGCATGGCTTCGTCAAGAGCCGCCCCCAATTCCACCAGGCCTTTGCCACCGTGCAGACATTCAGCTACTTCGTCCTGATCCTGATCTTCGTCACCCCGCTCGGGCGGATCTTCTACTCGGCCACCGTCCTTCCCGCCTACAGGGCGCTCAGCACCCTCGCCCAACTGCCCGTCTATCTCCTCTGAAATCGGAACGCCACCCATGACCGCCCCCGCCCAGAAAATCCTCCTCTCCGGCAGCCGCCCCACCGGGCGCCAGCACCTCGGCAATTTCGTCGGCGCGCTGGCCCAGTGGCTCGACTTGCAGGAGGAATGCGAGTGCTTCTTCATGGTCGCCGACTGGCACGCGATGACCAACAACTACAACGACCTGTCGCCGATCCCCGAGAACATCCGCAACCAGGTCCTCGACTGGTTTGCCGTCGGCCTCGACCCCCAGAAGGCCACCATCTTCGTCCAATCCGCCATCAAGGAACACGCCGAGCTGGCGCTGATCCTCGGCATGTTCACGCCGCTTGGCCTGGCGGAGCGCTGCACAAGCTGGAAGGACCTCGTCGAGGAGCAGAAGCTCGACGAAATGCGCACCTACGGATTCCTCGGCTACCCCGTGCTCCAGTCCGCCGACATCCTCATGTACCAGGCCCACGTCGTCCCCGTGGGGCGCGACCAGGTGGAGCATATCGAGAAGTGCCAGGACATCGCCCAGAAGGTCAACTCCCGCTATGGCGACGTCTTCCGCATCCCCGAATGGCGCCTCAGCCAGGCCCCCGTCCTCCTCGGCAACGACGGACGCAAGATGTCCAAGTCCTACAACAACTGCATCTATTTGTCGGAGACGCCGCAGGAAAAGTGGGAAAAAATTCGCGTCATGAAAACCGACCCCGCCCGCGTCCGCAAAACCGACCCAGGCGAGCCCGAGAAATGCACCGTCTGGTCCTACCACAAGGTCTTCACCTCGCCCGACCGCTACGAGGAAATCACCACCAACTGCCGCGGCGCCAAGTGGGGCTGCATCGAGTGCAAGAAGATCCTCGCCGACGCCGTCGAGACCCGCTTCGCCCCCGCCTTCGACCGCCGAGAGCAACTCGCCGCCCAGCCCGACGCCTGGAAGGACATCCTCGCCCAAGGCAACACCCGCGCCCGCGAAAAGGCCGTGGAGACGATGGACGTGGTGAGGGACAAGCTGCATTTGTGGGGGGAGTAGGGGGGCCGTGCCCGGTATTCCCCTCATCGGCAGTCTGCTACTTCAGCAGCGCCCGGAATCCCGCCTGCTCGAAGTGGGTATCGCCCGTAAGTGCCTCATCGAGTCCCTCATTCACCACGGCGACAAATGACGCGCAGTCAGTGAATGACCATGCCTTGTCGCCCCGCTGCTCGAAGAGCCCAAGGGCGGCTTCCCGATACGACGGTTCCGCCCGCAGGATGCGAGTCGAAGAGTCCGCCGGGATTGCGCGGACGAATTGGGCAGCCCGCGCGCGATGGCGGGGGGAACCGGGGCCATCGAGGAGATCGATTAGGACGAAATCCGTTGGCACAATTCCAAGCCCCCGCGGCCCCTGCGCGAGTTGCCGCCAAGTGGGCGCGGTCGCTGGTATTTAGCAACGCGAAGTAGAAGAAGGCGTCCGCGAAGACGGTCTTCATGAAGATCGCTTCTCGGCTCCGTGCAGATAGTGGTCGTGATTCTCGGGGAAGTCCTCCGGCAGACCCTTCAGGCATCCCGCAAACTTGCCGTCACACTCAAGGATCGAGCCCGCCGCGGCCTCGCCATTCGCGCCGGCCACCGGCTCGACGAACACCTCCGAACCATCCGGCAGCGAGACACCGGGGGGCAGCATAATCACGTTGTTGCGAACTTGGGCACGGCGAAAGAATCCCCCAATACCCGCCTCGGTGCAAGCGCCGCGTTGCGGTAGGACTACGGTACCGACCTGCTGACGCGACTGCCGTCCCACCCGACCAACCGCCTCGAAGAACTGCTGCCAGAGAACTGGAAGCCCGTAGGCAACTGAACCAGAGCAAGAGCTTTTGGGATGGACGGGGCGGGGTGCCGGGAAAGTACCAGCACCGGGTGCTCTTCTGGGGCATCATCGGCGCCCTGATCATGCGTGGCGCGATGATCTTTCTGGGGGCGAGGCTGATCCTGAAGTACCAGTGGATCCTGATCCTCGCCTTCGTCGGCATCAAGATGCTGCTCCTGAGCCTGCCACCATACCTTGACGTGATTGGCCTAGCCAAGGCCTCCCCCATCAGATTAGCACAACGGTGTCGCTTCTGGCCGTCGTCGGCACGCTGGCAGTGGCCACTGTGCCGAGCTTGCTGATTCCTTCGAAACAGCCTCCGGCGAACGGATCGGGCGGCGGAAAAGTGGGCCACTGACGATTGCCGTTGAAGTATTCCGCCGGACGAGGAGCGTCCGGCCAAACCGGGTCGCGGCGTGGCTGACGAACTGCGGCGCATCGCGCGCGCCACGGTTGACTCTCACAGAAGGAACCTCTCCAGAATTGCTGGCTGAGAGAGCATCGAATGCCACAGGAACAACATGGTGATCCGCAAGCTCGTCGAATCCGCCCCCTTCAATAACTTCATCATTGCCGTCATCGTATTCAATGCGGTGCTCATCGGCCTCGCTACCTATCTGACGGATGCGGCAGCTCTCCGTACCATCGCCGTGTTGGAGGCGGTCTGCCTCGTCATCTATATGGTGGAAATCGTCCTGAGATTCATGGCCCGCGATTCCACAGCCTCTTTCTTCCGCGATGGTTGGAACATCTTCGACCTTTTTATCGTCGTGGCGGCCATCATTCCCTCGGCCAACGGCATCGGACCGGTCCTGCGTGTTTTCCGGGTTTTGCGCGTGCTACGGCTGGTCAAGACCATCCCGGAACTGCGGCTGATCGTCGCCGTTCTTCTCCGCTCAGTCACCAGCATGAAGTACGTGGCGCTCTTGGCGACGATCTTGTTCTACGTCTACGCGGTCATCGGGGTTAAGTTGTTCGGGGGCGACGGCCACCCCATGCAGACATACTTCGCCACCATCCACGAGGCTTGCTTCACACTCTTCCGCATCCTCACCGGCGACGACTGGACCCAGATGCGCTACGAGCTGGCCCAGGCTGGTCATCCCCTCGGCGCATTCACCGCCTTTCAAGTCTCTTGGATCGTGATCGCCACGTTCCTCCTTGTGAATCTAATCGTCGGCGCCGTAATCAACAACTACCAGAAGGTGCAGGATATCGAAGACCACCGCTCGCTCACGACCGACACCAGCGAACGGCGTCTACGGGAACTGGTTCAGGAAATCGACGCGATCCTGAAGGCCCGGGCGGGCGGCGCCAAATCTTAAAGCGCCGGCGACGAGGCTACCTCAGAGCGCACAGCGCAAAGCCCCGATCACCGGCGTCCTACCGGGGGCGCCAAGATCGGACTCGGGAACCGGCGGCGTCTCGTCGATGCTCGCCACTGCGCGTCCACGCGACACATAAGCCCAACGATGATTTGAGGCGGGGCGGGCGGTTGCCCTGTCGAGGCCCTCGCTGTGGATGCTAGAATTAAAACGCAGAGGCGGCGGCTCTCCCAGTTAGTCCACAATCCAGTAGTCGGATGATTGATTCGGGAGAGTGATTCCGGTTTTGCAGCGGTGAACTTCCCACAGGCCTTGGTCGTTAATCAGGTTGTATAGAACGAAGAGCTCCCGAGTTCCGGCAAGGGATTCGGGATCAAGTTTTGTTCCGCCGCCCCCAGCATCAAGCTGGCGGGCGATTCGAGTTTCAGGCTGGGGATCCATTCCCCGAATCCAGATGGAGGCATTTTCGTGAGTGGAGCAGCCCCTCGCGGGGCGTCTTCTGCGCGCTCAAGCGATGGCGCCGGCTGGGCCGCGCCGTATATCCAGGCATCGTCCGCTTCCGCGAACAGGTCAGCCAGGCGATCCTCGCCCACAACCTTCTCAAGGCAGTCAGACATCGGGAGAGCCACGCATGCCGCCAGGTCAGAGGGCGGCAACGCGCCGCGACCCCGCGCAGGGCCACCACCGCTCGTAATCGACCGCCCCGAAGGCTTAAGCGCGGCATCGAGGAGGGAAAATGTGGCTCCGGGGCAAGAAAACGAGGTTGCTTTCAGAACGACGAGGTGCGGAGAGTCAGGTCAGAGGTTCCTACTTGCCCTTGGAAATGATCCAGGCGGTAGTCTCACGTCCGGAGCTGGGGCTTCGGAATTTCCATCAAGAGCGAGGAAAAATATGGCGGGTACACCAGCACCTCATGGGTTGGAAAGTGACTGCAAGCATGTGGCTCCCAGCGACGGCGAGTTCAAGGGTCGGCTCCGTTTTCATCAGTCATGGTATCGACACCACGCACTTGGTCTGTCTCCTGGCCCCAATCCTCAGGCGGGCGGGGAACTCTACGGCAGCATGCTCACGGACTCGGACGGGCAACGTGGATTCAACTTCCTGACGGACGAGATTTATGGATTCGCTGCGCAGCGACTTTCGGAAGGCGAAGGGGCGATTGAGCCTGACCGGCTGCGGCGGAATCTGCTCAGCAGTCAGCCCATGTGCTTCAACTTATTCGGTCCACTTCATGCGGACCTCCATCTGGCGACGCGGCTGATTTCGACCCTCCCCGGCGTACCCAGAGGACTGAAGGTTCGAGATGTCAAAGTGGAGTACGACGGGGAAGGACTGCTGAGAGATCGCACGGCATTCGATGCCTTCGTAGAGTATGAACTGGAGAATGGCGATCTTGGCTTCATCGCTGTCGAAACCAAGCTGACGGAACCATTCTCACAAAAAGAGTATCCCTCAAAACGTTATACAGATTGGTTCGCACGAGATAACGGTTGGTGGTTACCCGGCTCTGAAACTGATTTCCCAAACCCGGAGACCAACCAGCTTTGGCGGGACCACCTCCTGACTTTTGCAGTCCTGAGGCAGTCTCCGGGGAAGTACAAGGAGGCCTTCTGCGCTGTCGTGTACCATGATCTGGATGAGGGTTGCCCAGCCGCCATCAAGGCTTACAGAAGGAAACTTACGGAGGCAGGACAGGCGACCCTGCTCGAATGGCCTCTCGGCAAGATTCTCTCCTCTTGGCATCCCAGCGCTGACACCCGCCAGCAGTCAGACTGGCTCAGTGCCCTTCGGCTTCGCTACGTCGATGTGAACGCAAGCGAGCTGGCGTGGAGCAAGTACCGTGAAAAGCAGAGGTGATGGACTTCATCCCATCACCGATCTGACCGCCTCGCGGTAGTTCTTGATCGCCCGTAGTCTGTATTTCCCCATCACGGGGTGAAGGAACGGGCGGGGTGGGATGATGATCGTCGCGCCGTTCGGGCGCTGGATCGTCGCTCCATATTCCATGATCGCGCCGATCATCGCGAGCGAGTCGCCGTTCTTGCTCATCGCCGTTTTCAGCAGCCCGACGTAGGCGTGATCCGGCATGATCTGCTGGGTGACGGAGGTCATCAGGAACCCCGTGTCGATGAGCGCCTTGCTTGATCCCTTCGCGTCGATGGTGCTTTGCGTATTCAGAGAAAACCTGGGAAAGTAGGTGACTCGGAAAACTACAATACGATTTCTGACGTGATCATCTCCCCCGACAATGCGGAAAGGGGTCGCGATGTGGACAATTGAAGCTGGAGTCGCTAGATCCGGCACGTCCCCCTGAAGAGCTTGCGCCCAAAGACGGGCTCCGTGACCTATCCGTTCACGCCCTCCCCTCCCGGCGCGTGACGTTCCTACCTCCCGGCGCGGCGGCGAGGAGGGAGATGGGGTTCAGGTTATGGTGGCGGGCGGTGGCTCCGGCGGTGAGCATTCGCTCCGCGCAGCGCGCGCTCGGCGGCGTTGTTGGTGGCGGGAATCGCGGCGTCGCGCAGCGGGTGCCAGAGTGCGCCTTCGTGCTTCAGCAGGTTGGCGCACAGGCCGCGCGCACTGGTCTCGAGCGCGGCGGGATATTCGGGATCGCGAAAGGTTGCCCGTTCGATCCGATGGCTCTTCCGTTGGGGGGAACGAGTTCGCCGGTGGCACCATCCATTCCGCACAACCACGACCGCGGAGTGGCTGACTGCTGGGTCCGGCTGAGGAACTTCATGTCGGGCGAAATCTCCAACCCGAGACACCCGGCGGAGGGATCGCCGACAATAGTTTCCGAGTCCGAGCCAGCGACGGCAGGAACCATCGTCGCGAAGACAAGGGTGCAAAGAAGCAAGCCAGAGGGAAGCGAGGGTAACGTCATGAGCTCAAGCGAGGGAAGCTGAAGAATCGAATGCGGA
>Ga0105049_10001238_pt1 | contig 30061 bp, 23 predicted proteins | sample MAT06_FD_78087 | JGI IMG/M metagenome (GOLD analysis project Ga0105049, IMG submission 78087) | Freshwater microbial communities from Lake Fryxell liftoff mats and glacier meltwater in Antarctica - MAT-06 | ecosystem: Environmental > Aquatic > Freshwater > Ice > Liftoff microbial mat | place... | reverse complement strand
TGGAAGCGATGGCGTCGGGGTGCCTGCTGGTTGCCTCTGATACCCCCCCTGTCCGCGAGATGGTGCAAGACGGCGTTCATGCCTTGCTCGTCGATTTCCTCAACCCCACCCACATCGCCGAGCGCATCAACTACGCCCTCGACCATCAAACAGACCTTCAACCCCTACGCCACAATGCCCGCCAAGCCATTGTTGACAACTATGACCTAAAAGAACTACTCCCTCAACAAATCAAGCTAATGGAGCAAGTCGTGCAACAGGTTCGCACCAAGGCTAGTCAATAGATCCAGATTGAGAGATCCAGATTGAGAGATCTAAATTGAGAGATCTAAATTGAGAGATCTAAATTGAATCGATCGAACCGTAGACCATCGAACCGTAGACCAAGCGCTGAGTCCATGATCCCCAAGTGGGGATCAATATCCACAAGTGGGGATCATGGATCGATCCAACTCTATATATCAACCCAACTCCATGGGGATCACAACCTAGATTCTGGCTAGGGTCTAGATCGTTCAGGGATCTGAGGGATCTGCGGATGTATAGCCGTAGCCATAATCCATAGGACATTGATCTGTCATTCCCGCCTGCGCGGGAATCCATCTTGAGCGTCGGGCAACCCATGGATTCCCGTTTCCACGGGAATGACGCTGATAAACCAAGTCCACGTTGAGAACTGTAGTTTTAGCCCTCACCCCCGGCCCCTCTCCCAAAGGGCGAGGGGAGCCAGAAAAGCTTTCAAAGTCCCTCTCCCTAGGGAGAGGGATTTAGGGTGAGGGAAAACTCTGGGTTTCAAGTTAGACGAGGTTTATATCCTAAATTTTGTGACGATGGCTATAAGTACATCAGACACCCAAAGGAAGAAACCCAGATCGATCCGGCCTTTTCGCGCAAGTCCCTAATGATGGGGCATGGGTCGCACGAGGTTGGGCATTTTAGGGGTCGGCAATGACTCTAATAACCCTGGGCGCAAAATCGATGTCCCGATTTGTGGGGAGGGATCATCAGGCAGAAGATGTTCTGGCAAAATGGACACCTTGGGGCTGGAGGACAGACTGGGCAGCGTTGATTCTGCCAAGAATGTGGGTCTCGGCACCTGATTTGGCTGTGTCTGAAAGACAGAGGCGTCTAAGATTGTGGTGTGGGCTTGGGGCGCTACAACGGCCAGCACGCCCTCTGGCAACACAGACGTTTGAGGCGGCACTAACGCCGTCTCTAAGGTTTCCCCGAATGGAACCAATGCAGAGGGTTCAAAAGTCATGGGGTTGCTCCAGGATAAATCTCTAAATTTGCGTCTAACGGAGAACAAAATTAATCTGGGTTTGAAGAGCCATCTGGCGCTGTGGGGATATCTTGAGCGATATCTGCGGCAGTGTCTATGGCTTTATGACTTACAGGAGCGACCCCATCGAGGCGGCCAGGATCAGCTCCCGTTGCGATTGGTAGCTCGGGGTAAGAGCACCAATCACTCCAGCTTCCAGCGTAGATGCGGGCAGGGGAAAACCCGGCTAGATGCATAGAAAATAAATTGACGCAGGCTGTGACCCCAGACCCACAGTAGACGATCGCCCGACGTTCTGCGTCATTTCGATCAGTTTGTTCAAGATCAGCCGCCAGATCAGCCCAGCGTTGGCGTTGTTCGGCGGGCGATCGCACATATCCCTGCTCATCCGTCACCCCCTGCCAAGGATAGTTGACAGCCCCAGGAATATGCCCCGCCACAGGATCGATCGGCTCTTGCTCACCGCGATAACGGGCACCCTCGCGGGAATCAATCAGGAGAGAGGCCGGAAGGGGCGATCGCACCTCCTCTAAGCCCGCCACCCATTCCATTCGAGGCGTGGCACAAAATACCCCCGGTTGCGGCCACGTGGTTTCAGTGGTTGTAGGATAGCCCGCCGCATTCCACGCAGCCCAGCCACCATCTAGGATCGATACCCGCTCATGCCCCAACCAGCGCAACAGCCACCAAAGCCGAGAGGCAACACCCAACCGCGAGTCATCATAGACAACCACCCAAGTGGCTAGCGTGGTAGGGGTTTCGGTCGAAATTCCGGCGGCAGCCAAGCGCTGCGCCAATGCCTGGGGATCGGGTAAGGGGTGTCGCCCCCCATGCTTCTCCACAGGGGCAGAGAGATCTCGGTTTAGGTCAAAATGGATGGCTCCTGGAATATGCGCCGCTGCATACTGGGACGCACCCAAGGCCGGGTCGGCGAGGGCAAAGCGACAATCGGCGATCGCCACCCCAGGATCATCGAGATGATCCCGTAGCCAATGAACCGATACCCATGATGGAACAGAGACAACCATGCAACACCCGTTAGGCAACACCCGTTGAGCCAGATTTCAGAACTACCCAGATCGGAAGATTCGGAAGATATGGATAATTTTCACCGAATCTACCGCAATTCTTACCTCAAAAATGTAACGCTAGATTTAGCACGGGTCGATAGCTCTCGCACGGGTCAAAATAAAGAGTATGGAATCACGATTCCAGCATGGGCGCGCTAGTCTTATACTTACTAGAGATATATTTGTATACTTTAAAGCTCGGCCTATTTCTTACAGCCCCTCGTCATTTACTTTAATTTACATAGGGCAAAGATGACGATTGCGGCTAGTTTGATCTCTATAAGAACTGCCAGGATCAAGACCGAGTGCGTAGCGTAGAAATTACACCTCGCTGTTAGCCTCGTCCATCTAACTTCCCCTAATCCCACTAAAACGTCGGCTAGCCTAATCCATAAAATCTATTAAACGGCCTATCTGTATAGCTTTTAGGCATTTCCTGGAGACTTGCACCACGGTAGATCTCGTGCTCTTGGCAACTCGATGTAAAAACTCTACAGATATTCGGGAATACTGGATCTGGAACGTTTGGTCATGGATTAGCAAGGGATCAGATAAGGTTAGGTATCTGGAGGTTCTAGCGTTCTGTCCCATTTCACCGCGCAATTAGACAAAACGCCTCTCGATCAAATCTCAGTCAAATCTCAGTGGAAAGCCTGATTCCTATCCTCCCTTTCCATGGAGATACTAATAACACCCTGATTTCTAGCCTCATCTAGAAACCTTCAACTTCATCAACTTTAACAATCTTCGTATTATCACTGTATACATACTCGTTCGAGAGAGATTTTTCTGGTGAGTAATCTCGAATCTGCAAGCCCCAAAATTCTTGTCGTTGATGATCATCCTTCCAGTCGGATGACCGCCGTGGCACTTCTATCCGTTGAAGGATACGAGGTATTGGAAGCGGAAAATGGGTCAGTGGCACTGGATTGCGTCATTGAGATGAACCCTGATCTCATTTTGTTAGATGTCATGATGCCTGGCATGGACGGCTATGAAGTCTGTCGGCGGCTCAAACAAGATGAGCAAACTCGGCTGATTCCGGTTGTGTTTGTGACGGCGCTCAACGATCGGCGGGCACGGTTGCGCGGCATTGAGGCGGGGGGTGATGATTTTCTGTCTAAACCCTTCGATCAACTAGAGCTGTCGGCTCGGGTCAAATCATTGGTACGCCAAAAGCGCCTCAATGAAGACCTCGACCATGCTGGACAAGTCTTATTCTCGATCGCACGTACCATTGAAAGTCGCGACCCCAACACGGGCGATCACTGCGAACGGTTGATCTTACGCGGTAAGGCATTTGGTGAATTCCTCAACTTGTCTCGCGCAGAAATCCGAGATCTGATGTGGGGCGGCTATCTCCATGACATTGGCAAGGTAGGCATTCCAGACAGCGTTTTGCTCAAAACCGAGAAGCTCACCCCCGAAGAATGGGCCATCATGCGCCAGCATGTGCTGATTGGGGAGCGCATCTGCCAACCCTTGCGAACCATGCGTGGCGTCGTCCCCATCATTCGCCACCACCATGAAAAGTGGGATGGCTCGGGGTATCCCGACGGGCTAGTGGGCGATGAGATTCCCTATTTGGCTCAGATTTTCCAAATCATTGATATTTATGATGCGCTGACCAGTGAACGTCCTTACAAAGTTGCGTTTAAACCAGATGAGTCGATTGAGATCATGTGGAACGAAGTGGAGAAAGGCTGGCGGAACCCAGAGCTAATGAAAAAATTTGAAGCCTTCATTCAATACCAAGCGACAAATCCTAAGGTTACGAAGGCAGAACTCAGCTCTAGTCTGGCAACTTCTAGCTCTAACTAGCACCAGACGACCTCAGTTCAGATCCTCTCCAGCCTGGATACCCTCCAATCTAGAAACCTGACACTCAGATAATCTCACACCCGGATGAGGCCATCTTACCCAGCCTACAAGCAACTCTCCCCACAAACCGCACAGGTAGCGGGGCGAAGGGCTACGAACCGGAGGGGCTGAAGTTGCAGAGGGTTGATCGCCGAGAAGCGCCAGAAGCGCGATATACTCCCCTGTGACTGGGAACCAATATTGAGCACAGGGTTGAAGCGGTATGGTAGCGGTAGCGATTTTGGCAGCGGGGCGAGGAACCCGGATGAAATCGAGTCTTCCTAAGGTTTTACATTCGTTGGGAGGGCGATCGCTCCTCCAATGTGTTTTAGATAGCACCACCGCCCTCCAACCCGATCGCCGCCTCGTGATTGTGGGCTTTGGGGCTGACCAGGTGCGTAGCTCTTTTCCACAAGATCCAACCTTAGAATTTGTGGAGCAGACGCAGCAACTGGGCACAGGGCACGCCGTTCAACAACTCCTTCCCGTCTTGCAAGGCTACGCGGGCGATGTGTTGGTGCTCAATGGCGATGTGCCGCTGTTGCGCCCTGACACCCTGACACAGTTGCTAGCCACCCACCAGCAGCAAGGGAATGCTGTCACATTGCTAACGGCGGTGCTAGACAACCCCAAAGGCTATGGCCGCGTCTTTTGTGACAGCCAAAACCAGGTAAGCCAGATTATTGAAGACCGCGATTGCACGCCAGAACAACGGCAGAACCCACGGATTAATGCCGGGGTATATTGCTTCCGTTGGTCGGCACTGGCAGAGGCGTTGCCGCAACTGAGCAATGACAACGATCAGCAAGAATATTATCTGACCGCTGTGATGGCGCTGATGCAGCCAGTGATGGCGGTGGATGTGGCCGACGCCCAGGAGATTTTGGGAATTAACGATCGCCTACAATTAGCGACCGCTTATAGCATTCTGCAAACACGCATCAAAGAGCAATGGATGCGCGCTGGGGTGACATTGGTAGATCCAGCTAGCATCACCATTGACCCCGAGGTCATGATTGAGCCAGATGTGGTGATCGAACCCCAAACCCATCTGAAAGGGCGATCGCACCTTCACACAGGCTGCCGCATTGGCCCCGGCAGTCTGATCGAAAACAGCACCTTAGGAGAGGGCTGCACCGTCTTGTTTTCGGTGGTGAGTGAGAGTACCGTGCAGGCTGGGAGCCGAGTGGGCCCCTATGCCCATCTGCGAGGGCATGTGCAAGTTGGGGCAGGCTGCCGCGTGGGCAACTTTGTGGAGTTGAAGAATACTACCCTGGGCGATCGCGTCAATGTGGCTCATCTGTCTTACCTAGGGGATGCCACCCTGGGCGATCGCGTCAATATCGGGGCGGGAACCATTACAGCCAACTACGATGGCGTGAATAAACACCCGACTGTGATTGGCGATCGCACCAAAACAGGCTCTAACAGCGTCTTGGTTGCACCCGTCACCTTGGGGGCCGATGTCACTATCGCGGCGGGTTCCGTCATTACCGAAGACGTGCAAGCTGATGCCTTGGCGATCGCCCGCGCCCGACAAATTATTAAACCCGGTTGGCGGCTAAGTTCTCCGCCGACCTCAAACAGCTAGACCTGTTCCCCGATCCCATAGTTCTAGCCTGGGATCGAGGAACCTTGTCTAGCCAGCTCTCGCTCAGTGTCAGGGAATAGTTGACCTTGTTTTAGACACGGCTAAGCTTTAGACACGGCTAAGTTTTAGACACGGCTAACCACGATTAGACGAGGTTATTGCGAAGAGCAAAGACCGCCGCTTGAACGCGATCGCCCACCCCTAGCTTATTGAGAATGCTACGGACATGGGTTTTGACCGTATTGGGGCTGACATAGAGATGGGCGGCTATCTGAATATTGGTATTCCCTTCCACAATCAGCCGGAGCACCTCGGCTTCACGACTAGACAATGGGCTGATCACGGCATTGACGGAACTCGTAGACAGAGAAACTGCGCTTTGCATGGTTCTGGGGTAAATAGAGATCAGCGAAGGATCAGTAATCAATAAGACCAGACATTAACCAACGGTGACCCAAATCATAGATGACCCAAATCAAAATGGGGGCTGATGAGCAAACCCATGGAAAAAGCCTCGGCCAATCGCCTCAGACAGGCGGTTCAGCAACAAAACCTAAAAAATGGGCATACACAAATGGGCATAGACGATGGATTGATTAGTGCAAACTAAACCGTTTAGTTTAGTTGTCTCACTAAACTAAACGGTTTAGTGTAGTAAAGTCAAGGGAAGGGCGATCATCAGACAATCCCATGACTGAGGGAATGGCCGTATGATAAAAGACCCAATTATGAAAGACCGAAAATTTTTGGCAGTCTTTGCCTGCATTGCGCGGTGAGTTTATCCCCACAATTGCTTCGCCCCTATTCATCAGAGACTGGAAGAACCCAAGCCTGGAGGCCATGACTAGACTAAAACGTGCGGAACGGGAACTATCGCCAGAAAAAACCGAAGCCATCTTAGATGGTGCCATGCAAGAATTCCTGACCCACGGCTATGCAGCTACCAGCATGGACAAGGTGGCCTCCACTTCAAAAGTGTCTAAAGCCACAATTTACAGCCACTTTCAAGATAAAGAAGGACTGTTTAAGGCCCTCATTCATCGCTTAGCTGAGCGCAAACAACTATTTGCCCAAGAAGCGTTGCAAGATAGCTTGCTAGATCCTGCGGCCTGCCTCCGGCAATATGCCCATTGCATGTTGAACAACGTCGGAAATGATCCACAGGTGCTGACCTTTTTTCGCATCATCATTGGAGAATCAGGGCGGTTTCCGGATCTGGCTCGCACCTTTGTCGAAAGCTTAGAAAAGCCAGCCCTGATGATGCTGACGCAATATTTGGCCGAGCATCCTGATGTGACCTTCCCAGACCCAGAGGTGATGGCACGCACGTTTGTTGGCACGATGGTTCACTTCGTGCTGATTCGCGATATTCTCCAGAGCGGCGATATTTTGCCCATGGAACATGAGCGCCTGCTCGAAAATTTGCTGGCCTTAATACTGCGCTCAGAACCCTAAGCCCCAGCCCTAATGCCACCAGAGGGTTCTGAGAGGGTTCTGATTGGATTGCCCGATGTCTTTAGTCTCCATTGGATTTCATGGCAAAGCGCTATATGCTGGCCTTGGAAACCCGCCAAGTGGAGACAAAAGCGATGTTAACGGCCTTGCAAACGCGCAAATTAACCAAGCTTTTTAGCATGTATGACACCAACTGCACTGGAGTCTTGATGCGGGAAGATTTTGATCAGCTCTTTAAGAAAATGGCCTCTGTGCGCAACTGGTCTGTGCGATCGCCCCGCTGCATGGTCGTGCAAGACCTGTTGACCCAGATGTGGAACGGCCTCGCCAAGAAAGCCGACAAAAGCCAAGACAAAGCCGTGTGCTTAGAGGAATGGCTGGCCTTCAAAACCGAAGTCTTGGCGAGCGCACAGTCCTATGCCCAAGAGGTCAACGCCCTCATGGAACTGGTGTTTGACGTGTTTGATCAAGATAGCGATGGCAAGCTCAGCCAAACCGATTGGGAGCGGTTGCTATCGGTTTATAATGTGTCGCCGGTTTATGGGGCGATCGCCTTTCCTGCCCTCAACCCCGACGCTGATGGCCTCCTTACCAAAGAATGCCTGCTCCAATGGGTACAGGCTTTTTACTACAGCGATACCCCCGACGACCCTGCCAACGGGATGTTTGGCCCTTTTTAGGGGAGGCTTTTAGGATAGGTCTAATGTTCTACACAGATGTAGAGGTTAGGGTGACGGTTCTTCGCTAGGAATGACGACGGGCGGCGGTGGCACTGGGATATTTTGGGAGAGATCAGCCCAGTTAGCGGGGGTTTGGTAGACGCGATCGCCCCCTGCCGAAGCCCCCAAAGGCGGCACGGAAGGCGTAGCTAAGAGGCCAACGGAGAGGCGATCGCCCAACTCCCCAGGGATCTCGCCATAGGCCAACAGCAGGCGTTGAGCCTCCAGGCCAGCTTGAGTTTCTGGAGCAATGCCGCGCAACCGCTCAATAGCCGTATACCAAGCCACCCGCGTCAGTTCCCACTCCACTTCGTTCGTCGCCTTCCCATGCTGGAGTTGCGCCATCCGAATTTCCTGCTTCGCCATTTGCAACTGCTGCTGCCCATCAGCCTCCTGTTCTCGCTGAGCCTTGGCAAAGGCAAAGCGGGTTTGATAGGTGTCAATTTGGCGTTGGGCAAACCCATAGAGGGGGCTATCAACGGGGATCTCCTGCAATTGGTCGAGGGCTTGTTGCCAGAGCAGTTGGATGGTGCCCCAGGTTTCTACCGCCCCAACTGGGGTTCGACCTTGGCGTTCTGCAGCATCCGCAAGGTCTGCAGCGGCGATCGCCTGTCCCAACACCTCAACCTGCTCGTGGTAGCGCTCCGCCAGTTGCACAGCCTCCGCCGACCGTTCTGACCACCTAGGGATGCGGTCTAACGCCTCCATCGCCCCGTCTAGATAATCCTGCGCTGCCCGCAAATCTGTGGTGTCTTGCGCCTTCGTCATTAGGCTAATCGACTGTTGCCCCAAGGCTTGGGCGGTCTCCAACTCTGGGCACGCCCCACTCACACAGGGAGAACTGACCAAATAACCGCTCAGCGCCAACCCCAAGATGGCCATACCGCTAGTAATCGTGCCGTAATGCTCTAGCCCGTTGCCCCAAGGCCAACGCCGCTTGCGAAGACTGAGCCATGCCTCTAACGGCAGCGCCGGATGCACCAAGTGCCCTTGGTAGCGCGCACCAAAATCATTCCACCGAGCCAGTGTCGTGGTGTCACATTCTAGCCAAGCGACCCACTGCAGCGGTTCTCCTCGTGCCTCCTCCATTGAGGGAGGATCGATGTCTGGGGTGGGCTGTTGGGCTGTTGGGTCAACCGCTGCCGCCAAGACGGCTTGATCTCGAAATGCCAGAGTGAAATAGCACCGCGCATAGGGCACCGCGCCCCCCATGACTCGTAAATACAACCGCACACGCCGCGCAAAGGCCATTTGGCACGATTGAATCAAGCTGCGGAGCGATCGCAACACCTCCATCGGCTCTAGCGCCACCTCTGGCCGATGGTGCGCCACCACAATCAGCCGCCCATCCAGCACCGTACACCGAATTCCCATCGGAATTTGGCGATCGCTTAACACCGCTTCGAGTTGGTGCCGCAGCACGGCTAGTTCTTGCTCTACCGGGTTTGGGGAAGTCTGTGCCGGGTCAAAGCCCCAGCCATTTCCCTGCTCACTGACAAATTCACTGGCTACCGATTGCATCTACCTGCTCCCTATGGGGCATGGGAAACGGGCAATCGAGGGGATTTTTCAATGGCCTGCCGTTTAGCCGTCTGCCATCGAGGCCAATCTCACCTCACATTACCCTCACATTACACAGTTAGACCCCACGCTATTCAGTCTTTCAGAGCAGTTCTAAGCCATCAGGAAAAGCGCACCCAATCCTGACCCCGATCCGCACCCCATTTTGAGAACAGTGGATCGGAGGAGATCCCTCCCAAGACGCTCAGGAATGTCCACCGTCTAAATTCCTACGACAGCATAGAAATTTCCGGCGATGCCATAGAACATCCCATGGCACGCATTCGATCTACAGATTCGATCTACAAAATCGAGCCATAGATACAGTGCAGTGGTGATTAGCGTTGTACCGGAGCGGGCGGGTAACATCCCTGCAAATACGGGAGTGACCTTATCTCGATCAAATCCAGCTTTGGCCTCCGCCCTTGGGATGGCTGCTACTCGTCTGCGGCCTCATCTGTGTCTTTTTCGGGCTTCAGGAGGGGGAAGGCGATGACATCGCGGATGCTGGCTGAGTCGGTTAGCAACATGGCCAACCGATCAATCCCCATGCCCATCCCCACGGTGGGAGGAAGGCCATACTCTAGGGCCAGCAAGAAGTCTTCGTCCACTGCATGGGCTTCGAGATCGCCCGCTGCTTTCCGATCGGCCTGCGCCTCAAACCGTTCTCGCTGATCGATTGGGTCGGTCAACTCCGAGAAGCCATTGGCGGTTTCTCGCCCGACGATGAATAGCTCAAAGCGTTCTACCAAACCTGGCTTGGTGCGGTGGGGCTTAGAGAGGGGCGAAATTTCAACGGGGTAATCGATAACATAGGTAGGCTGGATGAGGGTTGACTCGACGGTTTGCTCAAAGGCTTCATTGAGCACGCGCCCAATGGCATCGCACTTGTCAAGGTTCGTGATCCCGGCCTGCGCCGCAGCAACCTTCGCATCCGCCAAGGTCGAAAACTGGGAAAAATCGATCCCGGTGGCTTCTTGCACTAGCTCATGCATGGTCGCCCGTCGCCAAGGTGGGGTAAGGTCAATGGCTTGCCCCTGATAGGTGACCTGGAGCGTACCAACGACGGTTTGAGCCGCCGTAGTGATGATCGCCTCCGTCAACTGCATCATGTCGTGGTAGTCGCCATAGGCCTGGTATACCTCGATGGAGGTGAACTCTGGGTTGTGGCGAGTGGAAACCCCTTCGTTGCGAAAAATCCGACCAATTTCAAACACCCGCTCAAACCCACCGACAACCAAGCGCTTCAGGTGCAGCTCTGTGGCGATGCGCAGATACAACTCCATGTCGAGGGTGTTGTGGTAGGTCACAAAGGGACGTGCATCCGCTCCACCGGGGTCAGTTTGCAACACCGGGGTTTCGATTTCGAGGAAATCGCGGTCGGTCAAAAATTGGCGGATGCTGGTGGTAATCTGCGCCCGTCGCCGGAAGGTTTCGCGCACCTCAGGATTGACGATCAGATCAACATAGCGCTGGCGATAGCGCTTCGCCACATCGGTGAGGCCATGCCACTTGTCGGGCAAGGGCTGCAAAGATTTGGTGAGCACAGCATATTGCCGCACGTTGACCGAAAGCTCGCCTTTTTCAGTGCGTTTGAGAGTGCCCGACACCCCCAGAATATCGCCAGCATCGGTGAGCTGCTTGAGGTGATCGAAGGCATCGGGATCGGTGTCAGCCATGCCTTTTTGGATGGTGTTTTTATCCAAATACAGCTGAATCGTGCCTGTTTCATCTTGCAAGGTGAAAAAGGCCAATTTGCCAAAAACCCGCCGATTGAGGATGCGTCCGGCGATCGCCACCACATCCTCTACTTCTTCGCCGTTGGTCAGCGCCGCGTATTTCTCCTGAAGCTGGGCGGCATGATGGGTGACATCCCAGCGATAGGCATAGGGGTTAAAGCCCAACGCTCGCAGTTGGTGGACTTTTTCGAGGCGTGTGGCGCGGAGATCGTCGGAAGCCATGGGTATAGAACGGGTGGAGATAGGTCGAAGCTGAAATGGGATCAATGATTGGGATCATTAAGACCAATCTAGTGAGATCCATTGGGATCAATCCATTGAAATCAATTTGGATCAATCTATTAAATCAAGCGTGTGAACCAAGCGAATCAAACCGCTGAATCATCCGACGAAAGCAGTTGATTCGGCCATAGAACGGACGGCGAACAGCAACGTTGTGAGACTGAGGGCGAGGCAAGATCAGTCTCTTTGGTGGGAGAACTGATAGGCTCCGATGACTGAAAGGGCGATCGCCGCCAACAATAGCACTGGAATACTGTACCAGGGAAACTGAGCCAAGGGCAGATAAACAGCAGAGCGCAGGCTAATGCTGGTGTAGGTGAGGGGCAGCAGGTAAACGATGCCTTTTAGCACAGCGGGCAGGGTTTCGGGATCAAAGAAGGTCGCCCCCAAAAAAGACATGGGCACGATCAAAAAGTTGTTCATTAAACCCACGCCTTCAAGGGATTTGACGTTGAGACCCACGATCACGCCCAAGCCAGAAAAGACTGCGCAGTTGAGGATCAACACCAACAGAAAGAGGGGGCTCAGGAAGTGCCAGTTGCGGGTCACGATGAGGGCGATCGCAATCACTGACCCTGAGGTCATCAGCCCGCGCACCACGCCAGCGAGCATTTTGCCCAAAAACAACGCGAGGGGATGCACGGGCAACAGCAAAATTTCCTCAAAGGTTTTGCTGTAAAGCCGCTCACCACAGATAGAAAATGTAGTGCCACCAAAGCTAATGGTCATCGAAGACAGCGCTACCATCCCCGGCAAGATGAATTGCAGGTAGTTATCTCCGGCAGGGGGCTGAATCGCCTGATCGAGGGCGCTGCCTAGCCCCAAGCCAAAGGCCAGGATGTAGATCAGCGGCGATACAAGACCAGAGGCGATGATCTGGGTCACTCGGATGCGCAGATCTAGCCAATCTCCCCAAAAGACGGTGAGGCTATCGCTGAGGATACCGGAGATCAAGGAGAACCGATTAGAAGGGGCGATCGCAGGCGAAAGAGGGTTAGAAATCACAATGGCTCAGGCGATAGTTGTAACGGGAAAACGGATAGAAACTCCTGATCTGGCAAGACCGGGCGGGCTGTCAATGTAGCTAAACGGCAAAGCAGCTAAACGGCAATGTAGCTAAACGGCAAACCTTGACCCAATCAAAACCAAAAAAAAGATAACGGCAAAAAGATAACTTATGTAAACAGGTATGACATAATTCTGACATCTTCCTGACCGAAGGGAAAGGCAGATGTGGCTTCGAGGGAGCTAAACCATCCTCCTTAGAACGATTTGAGAGCGATTTGAATTTGGCGTTAAATCCTTTTAAGGCCAGGGCAGAAATGGGCGATCGCCCCTCCAGTTGCAGGCGCTGATCGCTATACTGATGGTTAATGTGTTACGTTTTTCACTCATACAGGCTCCACACAACCGTTTAAGTTCTGGCCTATTTAGTTCCAATCTCAGAACTTTCGTGTTTCAGAACTTTCGTGTTGTTGACCTACAAACCTCTAGGGTTTTTGACTAAGACATTATGAGACGACGTCCTTCTCCACCCCCACGTTCTAACCCCAGTCGCCCCCCCATAGAGAAACCCTCTAATCGCTCCATCATTGGGTCTGCCTTTAACTATGCCAGTGTGGCCGTGATGGCCGCCATCTTTATCTTAGGCATTGGGTTGGGGATCGCGTTTAGCTCTACCGCCAACTTTGGCACTGAGAATATCGCCTCCCGGGAAGTAATCGACCGTAGCGCCCCAAACCCAGAGCTATGCGCCCAGTTTGGAGCCAGTGCCATCACAATGGATTTGCGAGCCTTTGTCACGCTCAACCCGTTTAACGTGTATGTGTCTCAGCCTGTTATGCAACCGGGTTGCGTCCTCCGCAGCACTAACTGGTCTATCCTAGAGCAGCGCAAACTCGTTAATTCTGATCAAGTTCGGGATTGTCGCCAGCGCCTCAACACCTTTGGTTTCATTGGCGACCTGACACGCCCCACAGACAACCCCGAAATTAGTTGTATCTACCAAAACGATGCGGCGAAGAACCTGTTCCTCAACCAACCTGGTTTTGGTTCTTCCAACACACCGCCAGAAACCGAACGCTTCTAACTCAGCTAGGTTTCGTGTTGATCCCGCCGTTGAATACAACCTCCTAGCAGCTTGTGAATCAAGCTGCTATTTTTTTGACTGCTATAGCCATAGTCACAAAATTTAGGACATATCAGCGTCATTCCCGTGGAAACGGGAATCCATGGGTCGCATGACTCTCAAGATGGATTCCCGCCTGCGCGGGAATGACAGAGACGAGTCTGATGATCAGGGCGATCGCCATAACTATTTTGGGGATGGGCGAGGCTCTGGCTGCTTCTGAGGCTGAGGTGGGTGTATGGATTGGAGGGATCGCAGCACCCCGTTAAGCCAAGTTCCTCCGCATCTCGGTAGGATGGATTTGATAGCAGGCAGGATAGATGAGATTGTGGACGGATTTTTGAATTTAGATAAACCCGCTGGCCTGACCTCCCATGATTGTGTGGCGCGGTTGCGGCGATCGCTCCGCCAGAAACGCATCGGCCATGCGGGCACCCTTGACCCTGCGGCGACGGGGGTGTTGCCCATGGCCGTTGGGCGCACGACTCGGCTGTTGCAATTTTTGCCCCAAGATAAGGCCTACCAAGCCGTGGTGCGGTTTGGCCTGCAAACCGCCACCGATGACCTCGAAGGCGAGGTTTTGCATACCGCTCCTTGCCCAGAGTTGACCTTAGAAGCCGTGCAGGCTGTGTTGCCGCAGTTTTTGGGAAGTATTGAGCAGATTCCGCCCAAATACAGCGCGATTCAGGTAGATGGGCAACGGCTGTATGATCGGGCGCGCGCCGGGGAAACGGTGGATGTGCCCGTGCGGACGGTGACAGTTTACAGCGTTGAGGTGTTGGGCTGGAAAGCAGGGGATTACCCAGAACTGACCTTGGCGATCGCCTGTGGCCCCGGCACCTATATCCGGGCGATCGCCCGTGACCTCGGCCACCAAATAAAAACTGGAGCCACCCTCGCCCAGCTCATCCGTACCCACAGCAGCGGGTTTGACCTATCGGCCAGCCTCACCCTAGAGGCGATCGCCGAGCAGGTTCAAGCCGAAACCCTACAGCCCATTACCGCCACACAGGTATTGGCGCATTTACCCGCCATCACCTTAGGCGCAGAGGAGGCGCGGCGCTGGTGCTTGGGGCAACGGCTCTTGTGGGCTGCCGCCGACACCGCCCTCGAACAGCCCTTGCGGGTGTTAGGGGAGGATGATACCTTGCTGGGGGTGGGCCGGGTGCGTTGCCCCGATGGCGATCGCATCCTGTCTCCGTGGGTGGTCTTGGCCAACTAGGGCTGAGGATGCTGAGGCTCTCAGGCTGGGGAAGGAATCATTCCCAGGTGGCGATCGCCCGCAATATCTCTGGAATTTCGGTATCGACCGGAAACTCTAACTGGGTTTCGCGCAGCCCCAGATAGCCCGATTCGGTAAAAGAGAGCAACATCCGCTTGAGGGCAAGCCAGACTTCGGGGTCAAACTCCCAATCGCGCTCATAGGGAGCATAGGCAGCGATCGCCTTTAACGCCCAAAAATAGGTATTTCGCACCATCGAGCCTGTCTTTTTGTAGGCAGGAAGATCGTCGTGGTGTACCCTCAAAATGCCGTCTTGGATGTGCGATCGCATAGATCCTTCAACTAACCCCATACCAGAAAGTAATACACTTGTCCTATTCTATACAGAATGGGACGATTTTCCAACCCTAGTTCAAAGCATAGACTTTAGACTGTAAGGTGTTGCCATCCCGTTGAATCTGGTTTAATGCCCTTTGAGTGCCCGATTCAACGCCGTGACAGCAACCGGATCAACGGCTTCATCCGCTGAGTGCCTAGGGCTAATCGGTGCTTAGCATCGGTGGCGGCAAGTCTCGTATTCGCTTGATCCTAGGCTGGGTGATTCACGACCCCGCTCCTGCGCCCTGATTGAACCCCCTTTGAACCCCCTTCGAACCCCCTCATTTTGTGCCCTGTGGCTCCTATTTCCCCGGTTTGTTTTCCAGCGCTTAGCCCTTTGGTTAATCCTGCCAACCTATGTTGATTTCGCTAACCATTGAAGATTTTGCCCTGATTGACCATCTGACCCTCGATTTTGATGAGGGCTTAAATGTGTTGACCGGAGAAACGGGGGCTGGTAAATCCATCATCCTCGATGCGTTGGATGCGGTCTTGGGCGGCAAGGTCGGGAACCGCGCCATCCGCAGTGGATCCGAACGGGCTTCCTTAGAAGCGACCTTTCGCCTCGAAGGTCGCCTCCAAAGCTGGCTAGATGCGCAGCAAATTGAATCGGTAGATGATGCTTATTTGATCTGTAGTCGCGAGTTGACGGCTCATAAAGGCGGGGCTCGCAGCCGTTCGCGGGTGAATGGGGTTGTAGTCAATAAGCAACAGTTAGAAGAATTGCGCGATCGCCTCGTTGAAATTACCGCCCAGGGCCAAACCGTCCAACTGGGGCAACCGGGGCTACAACGGGCGTGGCTCGATGGCTTTGGGGGCGAGGCCATCGAGCGCCAGCGCGAACAGGTGACCGCCGCCCATGCTGCCTACCAGCAAGCCGCCACCGCCCTCGATAAGCGCCGCCAAATTGAGCAGCAACGCCTCCAACAGCTCGATTTATTTGAATACCAAGCCAAGGAGCTGGCCGGGGCCAACCTAGGTGCCCCCGATGAGCTCACCCAACTAGAGCAAGAGCGGCAGCGGTTAGGGCATTCGGTGGAATTGCAGAAGCAGAGCTATGAGGTTTATCAGGCGCTCTATCAAAACGATGAGGGTGGGAGTGCCTGTGCAGATTTGCTAGGGCGCGCCGAGGCCAGTTTGACGGATATGGTGCGCTATGACCCGCAGCTCCAGCCGATTTTAGGCATGGTGATGGAAGCCTTGGCGCAGGTCGAAGAAGCAGGGCGACAGATCAATACCTATGGCGAAGATTTAGAGACCGATCCTGACCGGCTGAGCACGGTAGAACAGCGGATTTTGCAACTCAAACAGATTTGTAAAAAGTATGGGCCAACCCTGACAGAGGCGATCGCCTTTGCCAACCAACTGCAAGCCGACCTCGACTCCCTCACCGATGGGGGGCAGTCGGTGGAGGTGCTAGAGCAACAAGCCGAAGAACGCCAGCAAACCCTCATCCAATGCTGTGCAGGGCTAACAGAGCTGCGCCAAGCCGCCGCCCAGCAGCTAGAGTCTCAGCTCATTGAGGAACTCAAGCCTCTGGCTATGGAAAAGGTGCAGTTTCAGGTCAGCATTCGGGCGATCGCCCCCAGCGCCAACGGAGCCGATCGCATTACCTTCTTGTTTAGCCCCAACCCCGGCGAACCCTTACAACCGCTGTCAGAAATTGCCTCAGGTGGAGAAATGAGCCGCTTCTTGCTGGCGCTCAAAGCCTGCTTTTCGCAAGTAGACCCCATTGGCACCATGGTGTTTGATGAAATTGACACCGGGGTGTCGGGGCGCGTGGCTCAGGCGATCGCCGAAAAGCTGCACCAGTTGGGCCAGCGGCACCAAGTCCTCTGCGTCACCCACCAACCGCTAATTGCCGCCATGGCCACCGCCCACTTCCGAGTAGGCAAGCAGGTGATTGACCTCCCCGCCGATGCCACCGGTGCCACATCTGCGAAAAAGTCCGCGAAGGCTACATCGGCAACGGATGGAGAGATCACCAGCGAGGATGTGCGCACGGTGGTGCGGGTCACCTCCCTTGATGAGGCCGACCGCAAGCAAGAGCTAGCGGCATTGGTGGGGGGCACCGACCAAGAGGCGATCGCCTTTGCCGAATCTCTGCTCACCCAAGCCGCCCAAATTCGGGGAGAGTTGCTTGCCGCCGCCGCCCCAGCCCCGACGACTCCCTCCAGTAAACGGAAAACCAGCAAGCGTAAAGCTTAAACAGCTCCAACGCAAACGGCCACCAGGCAGGACGTAGCACCAGCAAAAGGCGGGGATCCTCCCACTGACCGTGGCACCTCGCTCAGATATAGCAGTAGCCATGAGGCATAGGACGCTTCTCTGTCATTCCCGCGCAGGCGGGAATCCATCTTTAAGGTCGTGCGACCCATAGATTTCGTAAAAACGGGAATGACGCTGGCCTATCCTAAGCTTCGTGACTATTACTATAGTTACCATCGGGTCAACCGATAACCGACTGATACCTGACAGTTTGCAACACCGTAGAATGAAGATGCAAAGTTAAAATATCAATAGACCTCTGGGGCATAAATTCTGACTGATTCCACGATTAAGTCAAACGGTTAAGTCAAGAAGTCTGCCTTTACAGGGAATACTCATTAGCAATCCCCATTCAGCACACAATCGGGCGAGGTTGTCTGGCATCTAGGCTGGGTTTTAAGCGCCATCCAATACCGGATGGGGGTTTAGGGCATTGTTCAAGCCTGGGTAAAACCTGAGACAGGCCATAGGAAAGGTGCGAAGGAAAGGGGCGATCGCCCATAGGTAACAGGGCTTCGTCTTATTGACATCATTTTATTGACATCATTTTTTAAGTCGTTTATACAACCTGTTTTGTGGCATTTGAATTTGTGGCATTTTAATGAAGAGATGACGACTGAATCTCAAGGATGGTTAGCTCAACCGTTTCAGATCAAGGTTCAGACAAGATTTCAGATTCAGACAGTGCCTAGTTTGAGAACGATCGTAGCTAAGCGTTACAAAAACACTAGGTGAATCTGGAATCCATCTAAATCAGAGAATGGCTTGGATATCAATAGCTTGGATATCAATAGCTTGGATATCAATAGCCTGGATATCAATAGGAAGTTGAGTTGATGGAGATGCCATCGTCATACCCTCCTAAAAAGGCCAAAGAACCAGGCAAGACAGGCCATAGAGCCAGAAAAACCATAGAGTTAGCTGTGTAATTGAGGATGGCATCAAGGATGGACTCGCAGCCATTTTTTAGGGTCGGCCTTGGGGCGATAACCACTGATTTAAAGCATCTAGCGGAGCTGTTTGCACAGTTGCCGACGGGTTTGCCTGCCATGTTTTGCGTGGGCACCCCACACCCAATTGATTGGGTGATTCAGGAACTCCAACCCCACACAGCTATTCCCCTGCGCGCCTGGAAGCCCGGAGAAGCAATGGTGCCAGGGGTGGGCGTCGTTGTGGCTATTCACTTGGATGATCCCCACGGACAGCCCCCAACCCTAGGGCTAGATGACTGGTTGCAGGCGCTTGGGAAAGACGGGGGCGATCGCACCCTTGCCATTCTCTGGGCTGATCGCAGCCTTGGGCAAAACCCGGAGGCCGTGGGTCAGCGGGGGCTAGCGGCCATCCGGGCAGCGGGGGGCATTAGCCTCGTCATCCCGCCCCCAAACAGCGAGGCCACACCCCACCCGGCCCATACCCCCCTCGCGATCGCTCACACCATTACGACCCTCACCACCTGCACCCTAGATCTGCCTCAAACCAAAGATCTGCCTCAAGCCAGCCTCTTATCTAGCCCTGCAACTACCCCGTCATTATCTCCGCTCCCGCACTCAGACCCAGCACCGCAGCCCTCTTACCCCGACTGGGCAAACGCCCTCCACAGCAAGTATTTAGGTCTAGAGTATCTTTACCAAAATGCCCCCATCGGGATGGCCATTGTCGATGCCAATCTGTGCTATGTCCGCGTCAATGATCGGTTGGCTCAAATTCATGGCAATGCGTCTAACGAAGGCTATATCGGCCAGCGCGTGGGCGACATGGTGCCGGGTCTCTATGACAAGATCAGCGCCTTCTATAAACAAGTCTTAGCCACTGGCGACCCCCTCTTGAACCTAGAGGTTCGCTACCCAAGTAGCACCCAGCCCGAACTCGAACACACCTTACTGGCTAGCTACTACCCCATTGATACGGAGGTGGGAAACCGGATGGTGGGGATAACAGTGGTGGATGTTACCGAATTGCGCCGTGCCGAAGATACGCTGGCCATGGCCAATCGCCAACTGGCCAACCGCGTAGCGGCGAGCGAAATCCGCTTTCGGAATGTGGCCGCTAATATTCCAGGAGCCCTTTTTCGCTATGTTTTGCAACCCGATGGCAGCAGTCAGGTGCGCTACGTGAGCCCCGGTTGCTATGACCTCTGGGAAGTAGATGCATCTGTGGTCATGGACAATGCCCAAGTTTTATGGGACATGGTGCATCCGATGGATCTACCCAGAATGCAAGCCTCGGTCATGGAATCGGCCAAAACTCTAATCCCATGGTCGTTTGAGTGGCGAATTCAGACCCCCTCTGGGCGCGAGAAGTGGTTGCAAGGGCGGGGGCGACCCGAGCGCACCGCCGAGGGAGTGGTGATGTGGGACACGGTCATTTTGGATGTGAGCGATCGCAAACAGACCGAACTCGCCCTGCATGAAAGCGCAGAATTTTTGCGCTGCATCTACGACAATACCCAGTTTGGTATTTTTGTGGTTAGGGTTGCCGAGGATGGCACATTTTGGGCAATTGGGCACAACCCTTATCACGCCCAAACCATTGGCATTTCATCGGCTGCGGTGCAGGGAAAAAGCCTCACAGAACTCTTGCCACCTGAGACAGCAGAGGCCGTGATCGCCAACTATCAGCGGTGTATTGCGGCGGGCACCTCCATCACCTACGAAGAATTACTGGCCTTTTTGGGGCCGCCTTCGTGGTGGCTGACCTCGCTCACGCCCATTCGCGATGACACCGGGCGCATTCACCAAATTATTGGTACGACCACCGACATCTCCCATCTCAAGGAAACTCAACAGCGGCTGCAACTGCTCACCGACAATACCCCAGGGGTGCTCTACCGCTATGCCATTTACCCAGATGGTTCTGACAAAATGCTCTATGTCAGCTCTGGCTGCCAGGATTTATGGGAACTGGAGGCCGTCGAGATTTTGCAGGATGTGGGGCAAACCTGGGCGATGGTAGACCCCGAAGATCTTGCAGCTATGCAAGCCTCTGTGCAAGTCTCGGCTCAAACGCTGGCTCCCTGGAAGTGGCAGTGGCGGATTCGGCTCCCCTCCGGCCAACAGCGCTGGCTCGAAGCAGCCTCCCGCCCCTTCCGCCAACCCGATGGGAGTATCGTATGGGATGGGTTGATTTTAGATGTGAGCGATCGCAAACAACAGGAGGAGGATCTGCGGCGCAATGCGGCTAAACTCCAAGACTCCCAGCGGGTGGCGCAGGTCGGCACCTGGGAATTTGAGCCACTCCATGGCTCTCTGCAATGGTCGCCCGAAATTTTTGGGATGTTTGGGCGTGACCCAGCGACCCCCAGCCCCTCCTTACCAGAGCTATTAGAGCTGATTCATCCGGCAGATCGGGGATGGCTTCAAACGCTCTGGGAGCGGGCGATCGCCACCGCCGCACCCTGCATCCTTGAAAACCTCCGGATTTTCCATCGCGATGGCTCCATTCGCTATCTGGAGGCTCGGGGCGAAGCCAGAACCAACGCGGCGGGGCAAGTCGTTGGGCTATTTGGCACGGCCTTAGATGTCACCCACCGCAAGCTCATAGAGGAGTCTCTGCAAGAACGAGAAGCCTTTTTTCGGTCATTATTTGACCAAGCGGGGGTGGGCATTGCGTTGCTCGACCTAGAAGGGCGCTACACCCGTGTCAATGACCGCTATTGCGAGATTTTAGGCTACGGAGCCGATGAGTTATTAGATCGGCGGTTTATGGAATTTACCGAACCCGCTGATTTAGAGCGCAATTTGGCGGTGATGCAGCCGATGTTGACCGGGGTCACCCCTTCTTTTTCGTTAGAAAAGCGCTATGTCTGTAAAAATGGCGATCGCATTTGGGTCAACGTCACGGGTTCCCTGCTCTACGACAAGTGGGAGCAGCCCTCAAACATCCTGGCGATCGTGCAAGATATTAGCGATCGCAAACGCACTGAAACCGCGTTTAAACTCAGCGAAGAGCGCTTTCGCACTGTTTTTGAAAACGCCGCCGTCGGCATTACCATCGAGTTTCCCCCCGCTTACACCCTCGAATTTAGCAACCCAACCTTTCAAAACCTACTGGGTTACAGCCTCGCAGAACTGGCGCAGCTCAACTACGAAGACATTAGCGTAGCCGAAGACATCGCCAAACAAGCCCTACCCATTGCCGAATGCCTCAGCGGCCAGCGCGACTCCTATCAACTCGAAAAGCGCTATGTCTGCAAAGACGGCAGCATCATCTGGGTGAATATGCACACCTCGGTGATCCGCGATAACGATGGAACCATTCAATTCTTCACCTCGATCGTGGAAGACATCACCGAGCGCCGGCAAGCCCTCGATCTCGAAATTACCCGCAACCGGGTTCTCCGCGAAGCCATTTTTGAAGAGTCTACCGATGCTCTCTTTTTGGTGGATCAGGTCACCCGCCTGACACTTGATTGCAACCAACGCGCGGTCGAACAGTTTGAGGTGGCCAGCAAAGCCGAGCTGATTGGCATCGAAGGGCAGCGGTTTCAGCAGCAACCTTACAGCCCCGACGAGCTAGCAGATATCCGCCATGATACCGAGACCAAAGGGTTTTGGAGTAGCGAAGTCGAGTATCTGACGCGGAAAGGCCGGTCGTTTTGGGGGCGCTTAGCGGTCAAGCCGATTCAAGTGGGCGATCGCCCCATGTACTTGGTGCAAGTCACCGATATCAGCGATCGCAAGCAGGTTGAGCTAGACATGCTCCGCAACATGGCAGAGTTACAGCGGCTCAGCCAAATCAAAGATGATTTCTTGAGCACGGTATCCCACGAACTCCGCACGCCGCTGACCAGCATTGACATGGCCAGCCGGATGCTCCGCATTTCCCTAGAGCAAGGGCACATCCTAGCAGCCCCCTCAGGGCAAACCCCACCCGCCGCGCCGCTCCAGCCCCTAGAAGCCGCGATCACTGAAAAAATTTCTCGATACCTAAGTATTCTCCAAGAACAATGCCAGCAAGAGCGAGATTTAATCAATGACCTGTTAGACCTGCAACGGCTCAATGCCGACGCCTATGAGCTAGAACTCACCCAGATTTCTCTCCCAACCTGGCTCGACCCCATTACCCAAAACATCCACGATCGCACAACTGAGTTAGAGCAAGTCTTTGAGGTGCAGTTTGAGGCCACGTTGCCGCCGCTGATCACCGATGCCGATGTGCTCCGCCGCATCTTGTCTGAGCTGCTCAATAATGCGTGCAAATACACCCCCGATGGGGAGCTAATTCGCCTCACCGTTGGGCTACAAACCCCGACGGATGCCACAGCCCAATCTACGATTCAATTTCGGATCTGTAACTGGGGGGTAGACATTGCTCCAGAGGAGCAAGCCTTGATCTTTGAACCCTTCTATCGTGCAGTCAAGGGCGATCGCTGGAGCAAACGCGGCACCGGGCTAGGGCTGACCCTAGTGAAAAAATTTACCCATCGCCTCCAGGGTTCGATCCAAGTCGAAAGCTGTGCCAACACCACCTGTTTTGTGCTGACATTTCCCACGATCCTCAGCAACCCCGAGCCGCTCTCAACCGATCAGCTCATAGCCTAACAGCCTGCATCTGGCCAAACCCTACACCATCGCTGTCTGGGGTTAGCCAAAGATGCTGCTGAAAAAGGCGATCGCCTCGTTTAATGACTGGATGAAGGTATCAATTTCGGCTTGGGTGTTGTAGAAATAGAGGCTAGCGCGAGCCGTAGACTGGGCACCCAGGAAACGATGTAGGGGTTGGGTGCAGTGGTGCCCAGCCCGGATGGCGATTCCAGCCTGATCCAAAATGGTCGATAAGTCGTGGGGATGAACGGCTCCGGTGGTGAAGGAGGCCAAGGCGGCGCGATTGCTGGCATCGGCATTGGGCTGGGGGCCGTAGAGCGTCACTTCAGGGATCTGATTCAGTTGTTCAAACAGATACCGCGTCAGTTCTTGCTCGTAGGCGTGGATCTTATCCATGCCGATGGCGGTGAGATAATCTACCGCTGCCCCAAGGGCGATCGCCTCCGCAATAGCCGGTGTCCCCGCCTCAAACTTATAGGGCACATCCGCGTAGGTCGAATGGTCAAGAAATACATCGGCAATCATTTCACCGCCCCCTAAGAAGGGAGGCATCGCCCGCAGCACATCTAACTTACCATAGAGAAAGCCAATGCCCGTGGGCGCACACATCTTATGGCCAGACCCCACCAGCCAGTCGCAGTCAAGGGCTTGCACATCCACGGGCATGTGGGGCAAGCTCTGGCAAGCGTCGATCAGCACCTTGGCTTGGTGCGCATGGGCCAGAGCCGCAATTTCTTGCACCGGGTTGACGCAGCCTAAGGTGTTAGAAACATGCACCACCGAGACGAGCTTCGTTTTCTCAGATAGCAGCGAGCGGTAGTGATCGAGATCAAACCCTTGCTCCGCGTTGAGTTCTACAAACTTCAGCACCGCCCCGGTTTTCTGCGCCACAAACTGCCAAGGAATCAAGTTGCTATGGTGCTCCATCACCGTCAGGATGATTTCATCCCCCGGTTGCAGCGTGTTCATGCCCCAGGCATAGGCCACCAAGTTGATGGCTTCGCTAGCATTGCGGGTGTAGATAATCTCTTCTCGATGCTGGGCGTTAACGAAGGCCGCCACTTTGTCGCGGGCACCCTCGTAGGCATCAGTGGCACGGGCGCTCAGAGTATGCACGCCCCGGTGCACGTTGGCATTGTCTCGCTCGTAGTAAAAACGTAGCGCATCGAGCACCGCCTTGGGCTTTTGGGAGGTCGCAGCGTTATCGAGGTAAACCAAGGGCTTACCGTGGATCTCCTGCGCCAAGATGGGGAAGTCGGCGCGCAGGCGGGTAGCGAGGGTACGTTCTTGGGCGAGTGTCATAGATATGCCGTGGAGTAGTAGGGAGTCGGAGATCGGAACAGGGTGAAGGTTCAGAAAAATCGTCTAGCCCAGAAGCGCCTTAACGGGCGATCGCATCTGATCGATCGCATCTTAACGGGCGATATTGAGTTGCATTAACAGACGTTGTTGCAACGATGGCACTGGGATCTCACGTAAAATTTCGTAGGCAAAGGCATAGATCAGCAACTGGCGGGCGCTGGCAGCATCAATACCTCGGCTTTGCAGATAAAAGATTTCATCTGCTTCTAGTTGGCCAATCGCAGCCCCATGGGTACATTTCACATTGTCGGCTACGATTTCTAGCTGCGGCTTTGTATCGATCCGAGCTTTAGATGACAGCAGCAGATTGCGGTTGAGTTGCCCAGCGTCGGTCATCTGCGCCGCCCGAGGGACAAACACTTTGCCGTTAAAAATGGCATGGGCGCGGTCATCCACAATGGTTTTGTGGAGTTGACGCGTTTGGCCATGGGGTTGGGTGAGGGCGATCGCACTATGGGTATCCCCCGTTTGGTGACCCCGGAGATAGGTCAAGCCATTCAACACCGTTTCGGTTTGCTCCCCGGTTTGGTAGATCTCCCAATGGTGCCGCGATAGATGCCCGCCGCAGTGGATGCTGTGGCCGATGTAGCGAGAGGTCCGCGCTTGGGCGATCGCCGTCTTACCCACATGAAAGGTCGTATCAGCCTCTGCCTGAATGCGCGTATGGTTGACTTGGGCATTTTCCCCCAGCCAAATCTCAGTCACAGCATTCACCAAGTGAGCGGTGCGACCTAAGGCACTATAATCTTCCACCAGCGTTAGCGCACTGTTGGCCTCAGCCACCACCACACAACGGGGCTGCACCAAGGCAGAGGCTTCTCCGGTAGTCACAAACAGCACCTGAATAGGCGCATCTAACACCTGATTTTTGGGTAGGTAAATCACCGCTGCATCCGAGAAACCAGCGGTGTTAAGAGCCGTAAACCCTTCATCACGTCCTGGCAATTGGCCGAGGTGGGTGTAGATCGCCTCCGGCGCAGCAGCCAGGGAGCCAACATACACCCCAGGCGGCATCTCAGCGACAGCGGAAAGGGTTGGCGCAAACTGGCCATTGACAAACACCAGCCGAGCGCAGGTCGCTTCGGGCAATTCGTAGAAGGCCAACTCAGCGGCAGTGGGCAAGCTAACCCCAGACTGAACTAAAGACGGAGCCAAGTCTAGAGCCAGTAGCTCAGACAAATCGGTGAAGCGCCATTCTTCATCGCGCGTCGTCGGAAATTGCGTGGCATGGAAGCAGGTCGCGGCCTGTTGGCGCAGGGGTTCGAGACGCGACAATGGGGCTGGATGGCTCTGCCCCAGCGCCAACAGCCGCCGCCAATAGGCATCTCGTTGACTCGCCACCGATAGCCCCTGGGTTTCCATCACGGGTGATACCTGAATCGTCATCGCACTTCCTTTCCTAGAACTATCCCTGCGTCAATCTGCGGTCTTGTTACCCAATGCTCAAACATGCGCTGATGGCTACACCGTGGCGGCAGTCTCAGGCATCAACCAATCGTATCCGCGTTCCTCTAGTTCGAGCGCCAGATCCTTGGTGCCCGTGCGGATGATGCGCCCGTTGGCCATCACATGCACATAGTCAGGCACGATGTAGTTCAGCAGGCGTTGGTAGTGGGTAATCACCAACAGGGCGTTGTCAGCACCCGCCAAGGTATTCACTCCTTCGGCCACCACTCGCAGCGCATCAATATCTAACCCAGAATCGGTTTCATCGAGAATTGCAAGCCGAGGCTCTAGCAAGGCCATTTGCAGAATTTCATTGCGCTTTTTCTCCCCGCCCGAAAACCCTTCATTGACACTGCGGTGTAAAAAGGATGCATCCATCTTCACGACCTCTAGCTTCTCGCGCACGAGGTCATCAAAATCGAAGGCGTCGAGTTCCTCTTCGCCAGCCTGTTTGCGCTTAGCGTTGTAGGCAACCCGCAAAAAATCGATGTTGCTCACACCAGGGATTTCGAGGGGATATTGGAAGGCGAGGAAGATCCCTTCGCGCGATCGCACTTCTGGGTCGAGTTGCCATAGGTCTTGCCCCAAGTAGGTTGCCGATCCCCCGGTCACCTTATAGTCTGGATGCCCCGCCAGCACTTTTGAAAAGGTGCTTTTCCCAGAGCCATTCAAGCCCATAATGGCGTGAATTTCCCCAGCCTTCACCTCTAAATTGACCCCCTTAAGGATGGCATTTCCATCCACCGACGCGGTCAGATCCTTAACCGAAAGAATCTCGTTGCTGTGCTCAACAATCACACTCAAACCCTCTCAACTGCTGCAATTTTCAAAACTAGCCCAGCCAGCCAAACCCTTTAACTCAGTCCTCAGCATCGGGGAAAGGGGGAGAAAATGGAGTCATGTCTCCCCAACTATCCACGCTTTAGCCCATGCTTTAGCCCATGCTTTAGCCCATGCTTTAGCTAAAAGCAGCCTCTCATCCACCCTGGGCTGATTCAACCCTGGGTCACGGGAGCGATCTACCCAACACTGCCTTCTAGCTTCAGCGCCAACAGCCGATCGGCTTCCACCGCAAACTCCATCGGCAACTGGCTAAAGACATCCTTACAAAAGCCACTAATCATCATCGAAATCGCATCTTCCAACGAAATTCCGCGCTGCTGGAAATAGAACAATTGATCTTCCCCAATCTTGGACGTAGAGGCTTCATGCTCTACCCGCGCAGTGTTGTTTTGTACTTGGATGTAGGGGAAGGTGTTGGCACCCGCCGTATCACCAATCAGCATGGAATCGCACTGGGAATAGTTACGGGCGTTTTCGGCATTGGGGCCAACCTTGACCAAACCGCGATAGCTATTTTTGGAGCGCCCAGCGGAAATTCCTTTAGAAATAATGGTGCTGCGGGTATTTTTGCCAATATGCACCATTTTGGTGCCCGTATCAGCCTGCTGCATGTGGTTGGTTAACGCCACCGAGTAAAACTCACCCACGGAGTTATCGCCCACCAATAAACAACTGGGATACTTCCAGGTAATCGCAGACCCCGTTTCTACCTGCGTCCAAGAGATCTTGGAGTTAACCCCTTTACAAAGGCCGCGCTTGGTCACGAAGTTGTAGATGCCGCCCTTGCCGTTTTCATCTCCGGCATACCAGTTTTGGACGGTGGAATATTTGATGTCGGCATTGTCTAGCGCCACTAGCTCAACTACGGCAGCATGGAGTTGGTTGGTGTCAAACATCGGCGCAGTGCAGCCTTCGAGGTAGCTCACCGAGCTGCCTTCTTCGGCTACAATCAGCGTCCGCTCAAACTGCCCCGAATCTCCGTTGTTGATCCGGAAATAGGTAGATAGCTCCATCGGGCACTTTGTATTTTTGGGGATGTAGACGAAGGAGCCGTCGGTAAACACCGCCGCGTTGAGCGCCGCAAAGAAGTTATCGCCCGTTGGCACCACGCTACCCAAGTATTTTTGGATCAGATCGGGATGCTCACGCATGGCCTCGGAGATTGAGCAGAAGATGACGCCACTTTCTGCCAGCTTTTCGCGGAAGGTGGTGGCCACAGAAACGCTATCGAAGATGGCATCTACCGCCACGTTTGACAGGCGCTTTTGCTCAGAGAGGGAAATCCCTAACTTCTCGAAGGTTTCAAGCAGGGTGGGATCGACCTCCTCTAAACTGCCTAGCTTCTCTTTTTTCTTAGGCGCTGAGTAGTAAACGATGGATTTATAGTCGATGGCAGGATAGCCCACAGCGGCCCAGTCGGGTTCAGCCATTTTGAGCCAGTGGCGGTAGGCTTTCAGACGAAAATCTAGCATGAATTCTGGCTCATTCTTTTTGAGGGAAATGAGGCGAATTACATCTTCGTTTAGACCTGCAGGAATGGTGTCAGACTCAATGTCAGTGATGAAACCATACTTATAGGGCTGGTTAACTAGGCTTTTTACCGATGCAGTCATAGGTATGCTCTCTCAACCGGTGGCGTTAGGATGTGGAGTTGCGAAAAGGGGAAACCGAAAGGTAGGGGCGGGCAGAATTGGAAGGGAAGGCTTAGCTAGGGAGCGGCGATCGCCCCTCCCTAGCACCTGGCTCAAGACTGGGTAGTAATGGCGCGCACTTCTTCGAAGGTAATTTCTTGTTTATCTCCAGCAAAGTCATTATCTTCGGGAAGAAACAACATGCAGTGGCATTCTTTGCGTTCGCGCATGGGAACACAGGGGCAGTTCCAAAAAGCAGCCGCAGCCTCTGCCTCCTTGTCTTCATAGTGGCGACAGGGGCACAGGGGGGCACCAAGTTCATCTTTATGTTTTGCCAAACCTTCGATCACAACGGCTGTGACACCGGGATCAACACAGAAAAAAGTACCTGTCCGCTTGGCATATTGCTCAGAAAAATGCCGCATCGCTTCAAGGCTCTTGTCGGAAGCTTGAGTCGGGTTCACTTGAGTGTTCATGGGGATCGGGGGACAGGACGACCAATAACTTCTATAATTTAGACAACTTGCTTGTTGCTTAACTCAATTGTAGGCTACTTTAGCAACAGGGCAGTTGTCAAAGTCTTTTATTTTTGGATTGATATCTTTAGACTGCTTGTTGCTGGGTCTGAGTTGATTTAGGCTGCAATGGCCTTTAGGGCTGAAACAGTCTTTAGGGTTGAAACAGTCTTTAAAGAGCTGAAACGGTCTTTAGGGTTGAAATAATCTTTAAGTTTGCAATAGCCCAACGAGATTTTTTTGCCCTGCCCTGAAACTGAGCAAGCACTCCTTGCAGGCAATATTTCCCGCCTTCCCTAGGTCGAATTTTTGGGTCGAATTTTTGGTAAGACGATGGTAAGACGATGACAGCGACGCACCAACCTTCTACAAAGCAAGACATTTTGCATTATCTGGCCAAGCAGGGGCAGGCCAGTTCGCAGCACATTGCAGAGCATTTTGATATCAGCCCCCAGGCCGTCCGCCGCCACCTCAAAGACCTTTCTGAAGAAGGATTGGTAGACCATGAGGCCGTGCAATCTGGGATGGGTCGCCCCAATTATCTATATCAGTTGAGCAAGAAGGGGCGCGATCGCCTGCCTGACCAATACGACAACTTTGCCCTGTCGCTGCTCGATACCCTGGCAGCGACCGTGGGCAAAGACCAAATGAAAGACATTCTCCGCAAGCAGTGGGAGCGTAAGGCACAAGAATATCGAGAGCAGGTGGGCACAGGCGCGCTGCAAGATCGGGTGGCCAAGTTGGTAGAGCTGCGGCAGACAGAAGGCTACATGGCCGAGTGGCACCGATTAGAACCCGAAAGCCCCAGCCCCATTACGCTTCCTGCCTTTATCATCACCGAATATAACTGCGCCATTTCTCAGATCGCAGAATCATTTCCTAGCGTCTGCGGCCATGAGCTAGAAATGTTTCAAGTTGCCCTAGAAGGCTGCAAGGTCGATCGCACCCACTGGCTGGCCAATGGAGAACACCGCTGCGGCTACCTAATCCAAGTTAAGTAAGGCGTTTGCGGTGCGCCTTATCCGCAACCCTTCAGCAGATTTGCTATCATTCAGTCCCATTAATTCAGTCCCATTAATTCAGTCCCATTAATTCAGTCCCATTAATAATGATGACTGCGACCGGTTACAAGATTGAGGCGTGGACATGGCTGGGGAGATGAGTGCC